>Ga0157359_1000173_pt1 | contig 20894 bp, 14 predicted proteins | sample AttcapACBM3_FD_111482 | JGI IMG/M metagenome (GOLD analysis project Ga0157359, IMG submission 111482) | Fungus gardens microbial communities from leaf cutter ant in Botucatu, State of São Paulo, Brazil - Atta capiguara ACBM3 | ecosystem: Host-associated > Fungi > Mycelium > Unclassified ...
AACAGAGATTAAAGAGTATGACATCAGGGCACATGTATACAACATAGTGGCCTTGAGATAGAAGCATGGTGGATGAGTAATAGGACATGAGGTAGACACATTGTTGTAGCACAGACCACCTTGTATTTATATAAATAGAGGAGTAATGCAGCAAGGGCTCCTTGTCAAGTTCTCTTGTAATCCCCACTACTAGATAGCCTACTGAGAGCTTTGCTGAAGTCAGCATATCACAAGTGCCATTCCAGCGAGCGGTTGCTACAACACTGAGGGTTAGAATAATGGTATAAAAGATAAATAAAAAGATGTTATAGAGATAGTTTTTAAAATATAAGACAACTAGAAGTCTATGTGATAAGTTACTAGAAGATGAAATATAAGAAACTAATTCATGTGTGAATAAGTATAAATGTAGAAATATATCTAGATACAGTTAAAGTTCTAATATCACAAACTTCATTCAACTTATATTTCTACAATCAGTAGACTGATTCTTACAAACCAGGTTGCACTAGAATGCCTCAAATAAGAGCTATTCACATATATATATAATATACAAAAGTAATAACAAATTACTAAGATATCAGACCATTAGTAACTACAAGTTTCATTGGCTATTATCTCAGAAACAACTAAACAGATTCCTATAATTAAAGTTGTGTTGGAAAGCACTCATCAAACTGTCTCTAATGATATATCATATATCATATAGAAATCAGTATTCATAGAGATATAAGTATATCAATATAGTAACATAATTAGTTATCTTTTAAAATTAGCCTGACATCTGCTATGATAGATGACAGCCTCACTGGATATAAGTTTTGATTATGTAATGAAAACATCTTGTGCACAGACTATCACTATCTTGTATAAATATTGTTAAGTCTAAAGATTAGACTTTAGACTTAACAATATTAATTATTATTTATTATTTATCTCTCATTATCATTGACATCTATATTGATATTTATCATCATTGTCATTATTATTAAACTTCTGAATCACTTCTAAATCTCTAAGAGTGTACTTAAGATTCAAATATTACAAATAAGTGAGTAGTTCATCTTGTGATATCTAACTAGAAGTCAGGAAGTAGAAGTCTTGGAAGTCTTAGAAATCAGTCTATGACAGATAACAGAGATGTTGTTTTTGACCTGGTTCTAGTAGATCTTGAGTTATATAAAACTGAGAATAAGTGTTAGAACAACTAGGTGAAATCTATAGAATTATACAAAGTTTGTAATCTTCAAAAAAACCTAAAAGAACAGAATGAGATTTTCTAAAAGTAACTACTATTCTAAATATTCTACTGTCTATTGCAATCTAGTAGAATAATGCTGAGCTAACTATTGAAATGATAGTATATAAATAGTTAGAAATCTGAATAAAAATATTTGAAATATTACCCAAAAAGACAAGATATACTTAATATTGATAGAAAACAACTAGCAATAATCTTAAAGGTCTTCTAGAGAAATAGTGTACAAGCATGAGGTCTAATAGCTGATAGCAAGAAATTTTACAGATTTTATAGTGAGGTTTAGCAGTATTATGAGATAAGAAAGTCTATAAAAGAGTTTAAAAAGTCAAATCTCCTTATATCTACCATTCTTTCAAGATTATTACAGCTTGAAGCTAAAAGGATAAATTTGAACTTGATTTGCTTAAAGTCTGCTACTTGTATAAACTACAGTACATAGGAGTCTAAGTGGTAGAACTCTGGATATTTACAGAGTCCAAGTATATCTTATTACTGAGTGTGAAAACAGAAGTGGATATATGATATCTATTGTAATATCTAGTCATATCCTTCTAGAATTTACAGATAGTAATCTTAGCTTCTTCCAGTATAGACTTCATCTGTTATGTAAATGCAACATATCTTCCAGCTTTGACTTTTTTTTGATAAAGCTCAAATTTCATTTGTGAAAAACATTCTATATCAAAGAAAAGAGAGGTTACTGAGTAAATAAATGTATATGATTTTTATACTGAAATTTATCTAAGGAAAGAAAGTTATATTAGTCATCTTGTTGTTTGCTTACAAAGAGCTAAAGATATTGATTAAGCTCCTGGTTAACTCATTTCATTTGTCTATCAGTCTGCAGATACTAAGTAGTAGTAGAGATAACCTTATTTCTAGATAAGTGGTAAAATTTCTTGATAAAAATAAACATATATAAAGAGGCTATGAAGCTTTTACACATTATATAGGAAGAGTCTGATTGCTTCTTCTATGCTTACTATAGTATGAGTTAAAATAAAATAAGTTATCTTAGATATTAAGTCCACTACAGTTATTATCACATCAAAGCCTACAGACTCCAAGAGTTCCACAATGAAATCTATACTGATTATTTCTCATCTTGTATCTAAAATAGGAAGAAGATAAAGTTCTTTGATAGATAGATATTATATAGGCTTAGTTCTTATATAGAGGTTATAAATACCAACATACTCACTAATATATCTTAACATCTATGACCACCAATAGTGTTATGAGCTAAGGTCCTTAGGATTGGACAATTGAACAACTCTTGTATTGAGTAACACAAGAGAACTCAATAGAGATCTCTCTACAAACTAATCTACCTTATATACTACTACTAATGGTCCGTGCTTGCTACTGTGCAACCTATCCTAAACAACCATATGTAGTACATGAGGCCAACATGTGGTGTCCATGTTGTATGATGTCATTTATTCTAGATCCTTCTACCTCGTTCTTTGTGTCTTGTAATCTAACCCTAACCCTATGCTCTAAAAATAGAAAAACAAGAAAATAAAACAAAATGAAAGTGAAAATGAAAAATAAAATAAAAAGAAACTAAGTCCACTATTTGTGAACTTGACAAATAGTTTTGTAATACTAGTTTTAGTATCTTCCAATATCCTATATATTTTACTATTCTTGAGTTATAGTAGAATGAGACAATACAATAGCAGAGATTTGAAACATCAGAGATATAAATCTTATCTACTTTTAAATCTACTTCTGTATCTGCTAAGTTATCTATTTTATTTTTTATGCTATATTTACAAATATACCTGACAAGTATAAATTACCCCTAACAATATTATCAGACTACATAGCTACCACTGCAAATCTAGTTTCTACTACTCAATCTAACCATAACCTAATACTATAGCATTTTTCTACTATATATACAGTTATAACACCATGCTATTCTAGATATCTAATGAGATTAACCCTAACCTACTTTTCTCTTAGAAGGGTTCTGAAAATTGTTTTGAAATCTCTCAAAATCATTTCAGCTAATAATAATTTCAATTAGGTTAATATACTAAAAGCAGAGAAACCTTTACTGTTTCCAAAAACTACCATAATTCAATAACTCTCCTAATCAATAAACCTTCTAACCAAAACCCTCAGAAAACTTGCAGCTAACCTAATCTTTACAACAAATACCACATTTCTTATAGCAAGAACCTAAATGTCTAATACTTTTAGTAGTATAGACTCAGAAAAACTGAATAGTTTCCTATTTTAGTGCTGACCTTATTTTTGTACAAACACTATACAGTTTACTATGGATATTGTAAAAATAAATTTTATAATAACAAAAGCATGTTAGAATTATAAATAATAAAATTAGGTTTTATTTTATTTTTCTTTTTATTTTTCTTTATTCGGGACTTAGACAAAGCATGACAGAGGTATGACACTTGTCACAGTGTTGTCACATATATCATAGTCATAGTCACACAATCATATAACATAGAGAAGAACATAGAAAGTTCTAGAATAGATGTCATTATATAGTATAGCAACAATATATTGGCCTTATAAGAAACATAGATACTTTAGGGTATGTTAGTTATAGTGTGCATACAGACCACAGTCTGTAGTATATAAGATAAACTATTTTGTACTTGAAACTCTATTGAGTTCTTTTATATTACTCAACATAAAAGCTATCTTTTGTTATAAGATGAGTGTGTGGACAGACTTGGTAAGGACAGAGATAAGATATATGTTATGAATCAAGACTCAAAGTGTTAAGTCAAGAAGCAACTCTTGTATTGGAGTGACACAAGAGAACTCGATAGAGTTCCTAATACAAAGTAATCTACCTTATATACTATTACCCATGGTCTATGCTAGCTACTGTGCATCCTACCCTAAACGACCATGAGTATAACATGAGGCCAGCATGTGTTGTTCATGCTGTATGACGTCACTTTGTTCCAGAACCTTCTACTTCATTCTCCCAAGTCCTATGATCAGTCTTGTGACTATGCCATCAATTTGTGACTGATGTGACAGCGTGACTGATAAACCCTAACCCAGGTTGTTCTAAAAATAGAAAAATAAAAAGGAAAAAGAAAAGAAAGGTAAAATAAAATAAAAAGAGAAAATAAAATAAAGTCTACTGTTAACGATCTTGACAATATAGATAGTAGTATTATTATTAGTCTACAACAAGAGAGAGAAGGCACATGACTAGGAAGTCACATGACATTATGTCATAGGGCCTAGAATAGTCTAGAGTGGTCTAGAAGAATTAGAAAGAGTCTAGGATTAGGATGATATCAAGGAATATAGGTTCCTCATAGTGTACACATGGTGCATGTATGTATGATGGAGATTAAAGAGTATGATGTCAGGACACATGGACATGGCATGGTGGCCTTGAGGAAGACACATGATGGATGAGTAATAGATATGAGGACAGGGCATGGACATTAGAGTAGGTATAGAGAAGTCGTAGCACAGACTATAGAGACTTTATATAAATAGTCGGTAGAATACTGTTGTGGTTCCCTGTCGAGTTCTCTTGTGAATACACAACTCGTGTTCCCCACTAGATATCCCTTCTGTGAGATTTACTGCTTGTGCTGCTATTGGACTTTGTATCTAGTGGTTGCCACAACATCTTTTGTTTTTACTTAAGAACTTAAGTCATAACATTAGAACTCAATACCCTTTTCTGAGATTGCTTAACACAGTGCCCTATCTTATTCTTTCTTACTCTCTTATTGTTATGAGATGTTTTGGACACTAACAATTATTTTTCTTTTATTTTATTTTTCTGATTTTATATGGATTTTGTTTTTCTTTTCTTTTCTTTTGGACAATGAAGAGGCATGTGACATGGTAGTCACATGAAATGTCACATGATGTGATGTCATAGGCCTAGAACATGGTGGAAGGATCTGGAAGATGATGTTAGAGCACATATATACAACATGGTAGCCTTGAATAAGACATAAGGCAGACATGAGGGCAGGTTTAATTATTGTTAGCATGGACCACATGTAAAAAATATATATAGAACTCTAATTTAGTAGAGACTCCTTGTCAAGTTCTCTTGTGAACTTCTTACTTTATATCTATTTTAAGAGATTTGCTGCCTTGTGCTGCTATTGGACTTTGTGTCTAGTGGTTGCCACAACACTTATCATCCTCAACTGAAGGAAATATTGCTTTTAGTCAAAAAGAGTTGTTAGACCTTAGACATGAGGAGTATACTAGTCAGATAGGGAAAGCTTGACTATTTATATTACATTAAAGCCCACTAATACTTTGTAGATATATCACCTTGTGTGAATGTGTTCAATATTTTTTTCACTTACCAGCTTTGTGCTATTGGTCTTCTTATAACCAATATATGCAGAAGAATAGCAGATATTCTTAAGACCTTACCTAGAGTAGAATGATCTTCTTAGACCAAAATTGTTTATATTTTCTTTAAGACAGTAGTCAGTACTTGAAGTAGTCAGTAGAAAAGTGTAAGGTGGTATAAGAAGAGGGCCCACTAGTACTTACCAAGATTATTTCAAGTTTAGAATATAAGTCTAAGAGTAAAGCCAGTACTGGCTCCTTTTTATTACTAATTTATATATTTATACCACCAATACCACTACCACTTTCTCCTTTACCAATTGACTTCTCTCTCTTACAACAATAACAACAGCAATATTATAAGTCAATATGATATTAATTAGTTATTAGAGTAGATAAGAATACAACAGGAGCAGATAGCAATATTATAAGTAATCATAGTAGAAAGAGGAAGAATAGCAGCTAAGAGATCTAATACTAGCCATCAGTATTTAGTAAGAAAACAAGTAGAGTAGTAGGTCTCATTACAGTATATAGAGGAGATCAGCAGACATGTAAAAAGAGAACTTATTAAAGGATCTAGAATTAGAGGAATTTTTGTTAGAATTAGAAAAGAAATTTGGTGAAGAAGATAAAGAGTCAGTTAAGGTAGCCAAACTTAGAAAGGTGGAACAAGAAGAAAAGACGATGGAAAAGTTTGTTTAAGAGTTTAGAAGGGCTGTAAGGAAAAGTAGTTATGAAAAAAGAGTATTAGTGGAGAAATTTAAGAAGAGAATGAACAGAATAATTAGAAGGAAGTTGATGGAGGTGGAAAGACCTCCAACTAGTATTGAGTAGTGGTAGGAATATGCCACCAATTTAGACAGACATTAGAGGAAGAGTCAAAGAGAAGAAGAAAGATTGAAAAGCAAGAGAGAAAGTGGAAATCAGGAAAATAAGCAGGGAGAAATAGAAAACAGTTAGGGGAAATTTAGGCTACAGTTATCTTTGCCCCAGATTTGGCCTAGAAGACAAGAAGTGCAGCAGATACCAGTAGAACCTACCCTAGTGGAAGAGGTAGAAAGAATAAATACAGTGGTAGTTAGAAATTCTCTGTAGAAACAAGGAAGAGAAGAAGAAATAAGAAGAGATCCATATACAATAGATATGAATAGAGAGAGAAATTGTTATAGTTGTGGAGAATTTGGCCATCTTGCAAGAAATTGTAGAAATTAGGATATAGTAGGCCAAGAAAGAGGAATTGAGTATAGAGACAATTTGAATACTATGAACAATTTAAAAGAGGAGAAAAGTCTAGTAGTCCTCAACTAGACTCTTATAATAAGTTACATGTACTAGCTAATCATGTAATACAAGCTAGTATTTGGAATCAAGAAAAATATAAGAAAGACAGATAAACTATTTTAAGAGAAGAAAAAGCAAAAAAGAAAGAATCAGAAAGGAAAGAATCAGAAGACATGAGAAAAACAGTAGAAGGAGAATTGTTGAGAGAAGTGATAGTAAAAATTGGTTTAGAAAGAATAGATATGCAGAAGAGGATTATAGTGGAAATATTATTGGATAGTGGGGCAACAGGTTTAGTAATGAGCTCTGAATTTGTAAGAAAGCAGGAGTTCAAGTTGAAGAAAATTGAAACACTTATTTATGTGAGAAACACAGATAGAACATTTAATAAAAAAAGGCTAATAGAACATACTGTGGAGGTTAATATTTATTATCAGGGACATAGAGAGAGGACAGAGATAAATGTGATCAGAGATCTGAAGTGGAATATGATCTTAGAAATGCTATGGCTTGTTCATTACAATTCTGAGATTGATTGGAAAACTGGAGAGGTAAAAATAACAAGATACCCAGATAAATGTAGGAAGCAGTGGAGACCAAAACAAGGAAAACTAGAGTGGCAAAAACAGAAGGAAAAAGAAGAAGAAGAAGAACAGAAGAAGAAAAAGCAGAAAAAGGGAAAGACAATGAAAATAAAAAAGATGGCAGAAAAATAAGAGATTTGAGATGATGAAGAAGAGGTGAAGAAGTTAGTACTGGAACAATTCCATAGGTGGATCAAGGTTTTTGGAAAGAAGGTGAAGAAGAGGATGCTAACAAGAAAGATGTGAGACCATGCAATAGAATTAAAGGAGGGGTTTGTACTAAGAAAAGGGAAGAAGTGAGGGAGTTTATTCAAAAGAAAATAAGGAAGGGATATATTTGTTCATCAAAGTCACCACAAATAGCACTGGTGCTCTTTGTAGAAAAGAAGAATAGGAAAAAGAGAATGGTATAAGACTATTGATACCTTAATGAGTGGACAGTGAAAAACAATTATCTATTACTATTAATTTCAGACATTGAGAATATTGAGACTAAGAAGGTGTTTACAAAGTTGGATTTAAGATGGAGATAAAATAATATAAGTATTAAAGAACAAATTTTCGGGCCATATTCCAGACCATGATGAATGAGTTACTGAGAGACTTGATTAATATGGAGAAGGTAGGAAGTTTTATTGGCAATATGATAGTAGGAATAGAGAGTGAGAAAGACTATGATGAACTAGTAGAGGAAATATTGAAAAGAATAGAAGAAAACAATTTGTATGTGAAGCTAGAAAAGTGTAAGTGAAAGGTTAGAGAAGTGAACTTTTTGTGAGTAGTAATAGAACTAGACAGAATAAAGATAGAGAAAGAAAAAGTGAAAGTAGTATTGGATTTGCCAGTATCTAAGTCAGTTAAAAATATACAAAAATTCTTGAGTCTAGCAAATTATTATAGGAGGTTTGTGAAGAATTTTGCAAAGATAGCAAGGCCATTGTACAAGTTTACAAGGAAGGAAAAAAAGTAGGAATAGAGAATAAGACAGAAAAATTTGTTTGAGATGTTGAAGAAAAGGTTCATTACAGAACTGATCCTAGTAGCTTCAAATTTAGATAAAAAGATGAGGATGGAGGTAAATATATCAGATTATGTGACAGAAGGAGTTTTGTCAATGGAATATGCAGATGGAAGATAAAAACCAGTGGCTTACCTTTTCAAATCATTAAATGAAACAGAAAGAAATTATGAAATTCATGATAAAGAAATGTTAGCAGTGATTAATGGATTGGAGACTTGGAGACTCTTGTTAGAAGGCACTAAGTTCAAGTTTGAGATCTGAACAAACTATAAAAATTTGAAATACTTCATGAAGGTACAGATGTTGAATTGAAGATAGGCTAGATAGATGTTATACTTGTCTAGATTTGATTTCACTTTGAAGTATATGCTAGGAGTTAGGATAGGAAAAGCAGATGGGTTGAGTAGAAGGCCAGATCTAAAGGTGGGGGTTGAAAATGATAATGAAAATTAGAAGTTGATAAAATAAAAGTGGATTAGAGAAATGATGGAAGTGGTAGTAGAAGGACAAGAGATAGTATTAGTAAAGAAAATAAAGAGAATGAAAGGAAAAGACAAAAAAAATAGTAAAAGTAGTAGAAGAAATGAAGAGAGCAGAAATAAAAGCATTGAGAGGTGATGAGTGGGAAATTGAAGGAAACTTAGTATTAAAAGAAGAGAAGGTGTATATACTGAAGAATGAGGAGTTGAGGTTAGAAGTTATTTGGTTACACTATAATATGCCAGTAGCTAGACATAGAGGAAGATAGAAGACAACAGAGTTAGTGACAAAAAATTACTGTTAACCAGGAGTAATAAGAGATGTTGGAAGATATGTTGATGAATATAACTTATATCAAAAGATGAAAAATAGAATAGAAACACCAGCAGGAAAGTTGATGACAAATGAAGTACCAGAGAAGACATAGATATACTTAATAATAGACTTTATTACAAAGTTACTACTAGTGGCAAGAAAGAATATGATTTTGGTGGTATATAATTAGTTGTCAAAAATAATATATTTTGTAGCAACTATAGAAGAGATATTGGTAGAAGGATTAGTAAGGCTGTTTAAGGATAATGTGTGGAAGTTACATAGTCTGCCAGAAAGTATAATCAGTAATAGAAAATTCCAGTTTGCAGCAGAATTGATAAAAGAGTTGAATAGGATGTCAAGAATAAAAACAAAGTTATCAATGGCATTCTACCCACAAGTAGATGTGCAAACAGAACAGATGGACCAGGAATTGAAATAGTATTTGAGATTCTTCACAGAGTATAAACAGAGGGATTGGCCAAAGTGGTTAGCAACAGCAAAGTTTGCAGTGAACAACAAGGTTTATTTAGCAACAAAGGTATTGTCTTTTATGGCAAACTATAGAAGAGAATTAAGAATAGGAGTGAACATTAGAAGAAAAGAAAAAGTGAAGAAAGCAATAGAGTTTACAGAAAGGATAAAGAAGGTACAGAAAAAAGTAGTAGCATTATTGAAGAAGACATAGAAGAAGATGAAGAAACAAGCAGATAAAGAATAAAGAGAAGTAAAGGAATGAAAGAAAGAGAATAAGATGATCTTAAGTATGAAGAATTTAGTATTTAGGAAGAGACTAGCAAGAAAGTTGACAAAAAGATATGTAGGGCTATATGTAGTAGAAGAAGTAGTAGTATTAAGGTATAGAGAACTAGTGAAGGGACAGAAGGTAGAAGAATCAAAATCAGTAGAAGTCAATAAAGTAGAAGAATGGGAAGTTAAAAAAATCTTAAATAAAAGAAAAGTATGAGGGATAATGAAGTATTTAGTGTGTTGAAAAAGGTTTACAGCAGAAAATGATATGTGGAAAAAAGAAGAAGATTTAGAAAATACAAAAGAATTAGTAGACAAGTTTGAAGGGAAGATGAATGTAGAAGTTAGATGAAAAGAAAGATTAGGAAGAGTAGGAAAGATGAAGCTGAATCCAAAAACAGAAGAGTTCAGAAGTAGTAAGTTGTTAAAGAAGTATACAGTGAAGTTGTTATTTGGATAGAGTAATAGAAAATTTGAGGATAAATATTTCAAGAAGTTGAAGAAAAACTAGTAAAAATAGAAGGCAGTTTTTTCAGAGAAGAAATCTTAAAGAAGAGATGATGTTAGAATTATGAATAATAAACTTAGGTTTTATTTATTTTATTTTATTTTTGTTTTCATTCTACTTTATTTAGAACTTAGACAAATTATAACAGATATATGACAGATGTCATGTTCATGGTCACATAATCATATAACATAAAGAAGAATATAAAAAGTTCTAGAACAAATGACATCATATAACATAGCAATAATATGTTGGCCTTATAGAAAGCACAGATACTTTAGAGTAGGTTAGTTATAGTATATATACAGACCACAGTCCATAGTATATAAGGTAGATTATTTTGTATCTGAAACTCTATTGAGTTTTTTATGTTACTCAATATAAAAGTTGTCTTTTGTTTTTACTTAAGGACTTAAGTCATAACATTATATGACTTACTAATCAAACTGGAAAATAGAGAAAAACCACTTAGTAGAACTATCTACTTACTCTTAGCTACAGAATAAAAAGTAATCAAGGAATTCATCAGTAAAAACCTAAACACTGAATTTATATATTCCACTTTCTCCTCTTATAGAGTATTTGTACTCTTTGTAAATAAAAAAAAGACAACTTTTTTCACTTATGTGTCAACTTTTAAGAACTCAACTACATTACATAAAAGGATAGATATTCACTTTCTCTTATATTTAATCTCTTTAACTTCTCTTGAAAAGTATATATCTATATCAAGATTAATCTCTATTATATATATTATCTAGTATATATTATAGAATTTAATGAGTGGAAAATAGCTTTCTATACTTGTTATAAATCTTTCAAATAGTCAGTTATACTTTTTGGCTTCATTAATACTACTACAACTTTCCAGCAATTTATAAACAATATTTTTCAACCTCTTTGACATTTATGTAATAGTGTACTTTATTAATATTCTTATTTACTTAGATAATATTTCCAAATATTAAAACTACATTAAAGAAGTATTATGTTAATTTGTAAAGCAAAACTATATATAAAAGCTAATAAGTATGAGTTACATGCTAACTTAGTAGAATATCTCAGATATATCCTATTCTCTTTTAGGTTAACTGTTAGAATTGAAGATAGTAGACTCTATTTATTTTCATTTTATTTTCATTTTTGGACTTAGAGTTAGAGGTTAGTGTCACATTACATATAACTATCACAAATTATCACACATATCCCATAATACTGTATCATATACTTATTACATATCACAGTCACAGTCATATAATTACACATTACATAGAAGGATGGAGAAGGTTCTGGAATGATAATATTATACAACATGTTTACTATATGTTGACCATATGAATAACACATGCTCTTTAGAGTAGGCTAGATTTAGTGTAGTATAAACCATTAGCCTAGTGTATATAAGGTATATACTTTGTACTTGGAACTCTATCAAGTTCTCTTATATTAATCTAATACAAGATTTATCTTTTACTTTTATACTTGAGCTTGAGTTGTAACATTAACCATAGCTTCTAATAAAATCAAAATAACTCAGGATTGGCCTAAACCAAAGAAAATCAAGAATATACAAATATTTTTAGGGTTTGCCAACTTTTATTGGCACTTTATCTACAACTATTCAGATATGATCATTTTCTGAATCTAGCTAACTTGAAAATATGTTTCTTAGAACTTCTTGTTGCAAAGCATTTAATAATCTTAAAAAGATCTTTACTTATACTTCTATTTTTACTCACTAGATTTTCAACACTTGAATAATTGTGGAAACCAATGTCTTAGATTATGCTCTCACAGTTATACTATCAATTATAATAGAAGAAAAAGAAGTCTATCCAGTTATATTTCATTCTCACATATTCAAGATTATCAAACTCAACTATAACATACATGACAAGAAACTCTTTATGATCTTCCAAGTCATCTATATCTGGCATCACTATATAGAAGGATCTAAACTCTTTATAGATATCATTTGACTACTAAAGTTCTCTCCTGTCATTAAGTAAGATGGTTGGAATTCTTTATTTCCATCTGGAACATCTAGAATCCAAACCTAGTACTATTACATATAGATAAAACCTTTATCTAAGAGAAGAAAGTGCTGCTTATATCTCAATCAATCTATACAACCTCTACTTTATCTTCACCCACAGCCAACTTGTGACATTCTTTTGGACCACTACTCTAGTCTCCTCTTCCCTTCATATAGCCACCATTATAGATCTCAATAGTTTATATAGCAATATCCATTTTGCAGTCACATAAGACAATGCACTCTAGAAATACCTCCATGGCCCAATATAATACTAGTTATTAAATATATCTAGACTTCTACTCATGAACAATAGAATTTATGTACCACTTGTAAACAATTTCTGTACACACATTCTATAGTATCACCACAATCATATCCTCACAGGCTATTTTGGACAAAATAAAACATTGGAACTTATTTATCACAGATATACTTGGCCTTCTATATACATGAATTTCAAAAGTTTCTATAAGTTTTATGTTACTTGTATGAAATCCAAACCACAATGCTATAAGCTCTATGAATCCTTTAAGCAACTTTCAATTTCTAAGCATTTATGGAACTCATTATGAACTTCATTGGGAAACTACTTCTCTTATCCAGCTCTAATATCATCCTGGTTATTGTGGATCAACTCTTCAAACAAGCTATATTTGTCCCAATGGTAGATACCATCACTTTGTATGACCTGGCTAAATTGTTAATGATCCACATCTTTCTCAAACATGGTGTTCTATCTCATATTATCTGTAACCAAAGATCTGAGTCTGTCTTAAACTTCTTCCAATCTTTGGGAACTATCCTTAATATGCAACTTCATTTCATCTCCAGATACTACTTTGAGAAGAACAGCCAAATAGAACATACCAATCAGATATTGGAACAATATCTCTGTATTTACTGCAAATACCAACAAGATAATTGGTGAGACTTCCTTTCACTTGCAAAATTCATATACAACAATACACTAAGTACCACTACCAGTATATCTCTGTTTGTTATGAATAAAAGCTACTACCTAAACATCAATGTGTATCTAGAATGTGATATTACTTTCTTCTGTATCTGTAAATTTGCTATAGACCTTAATGACTTTCAAACTACCTTAAAAATGGAAATATCTGCTATGTAACAACAGTACAAACAATTAGCTATATACACAGACTTCTAACTCCAGACTTTTAGATGGAACAAGTATTTGTTAAAGCTCAGTTTTTCTGCACTATATGACTCTTAAAAAAGCTATTGGAAAAGTACCTAGAACTTTTCAAGATCATCAATCAAATTAGCATCTATTTGTTTACTGTCTGCTTTCTGAGATCAATATATACTGTCCATCTAGTTTTTCACATGTTTATATTTGAGTTTGCTATATCTAACATCTTTTCCAGCCAATTAAAACCTCCACCACCACTTGTCATTATGAATAATAAATTCAAATACAAAATCTTTCAAATTGTTAATTCAAAAATTGATTGTAAATACATATGCAAGCTATAATACAAAGTTATCTGATTGGAATATAAAAACACAGGAGAAGAATCCAACTAGCTATCTGCTTCAGAACTCACTTATGTCTCTGATGTTATATCTAATTTTTGTCTTGATTACCCTAACAAATCTAGTTTTCTTCTACTATTTTATCTATATTTATTTTCTTCTGTCTCTTTACTACTAAAACCACTGCATACTCTAGTATATAGATAACTAGAGTGTCAAAGGCTTGGTCTTAAGAGAAGGATATTATCACATACTAACTAACTATATCTGATATCTATCCTGGATAATACTTACCTTATCCACAATCTTTCATTATTTTCCAGCATAGATTGTGCTCTATTTCTATTACCCATCAACCAAGAATAAAAACTTCTCCATTCTACATCAAATATCATAAAGTTCTGAATGACAATTCCTATAGTATCTAATAAACCTAGAGTATGTGCAGTAACTTATTATTATTAAAACACTTCTTGTATTTAAGAACAATAATCACTATGTATAGTTTCTTAGTCTAATAATCAACTTGGATTAAGTACCATACTCATTCTAAGTTCTAAACCACCACCTTCCTAAATACAACCACACAATAAAGTGAGCTAGATACAATATTTTTTTTGAAGCTAAGATTATTATTCATATAGTACTTACTTCTAAATCCACTTCTACATCTACTAAGTTATGTTATTTATTCTGTCTTCCATACTACATTTGTAGCATCTTGTCAGGTGCAGTTCACAAGATTGGCTCAGAGATATGCAGACTTATTGAACAATCTTGGCTTCAGCTTATGTGCTGCACTGTCTGTCTGCCACATAATCACAAGTTCAGATGAGAGGAAGAAGTCTGAGATAGAAGTGAGTACTAACTGGTATATTACCATTAAATACCAGAGATCAAGTTCAATAAGAATTATCTTTGTTGATTATCAGACTAGTAAATTACAGTGTAACTACCAGTCTTATATACAAGTATATACTATAGGAGATGCTCAGAGTTTCAGTAGTATGACCCATATTACCCCAAGCAGAGATTTCAGTGTTGAGACACTAATAGGAGTATAACTCTGTTATAGAAGACCAAGTCAAATAGGAATATTCCTATCATAAAAGACAGAATACTTAGATAGTTGTATCACTGCTGCTACAAGAGCATGTTGTGAGAAAGATGGCCACTATGGAAGATAGGCTTGTATAATAGATATTAGGAAAGCAATATCACTGTGGGGGTATATTTTCCGGATGGTTGGACTTAGTATATGATACTTCTAGCAAGTATGAATTACTCCTAACAGTGATCTACCCAGACTTCTACCAGAGTTTCTGTATCTTCTAAAAAGTGTTGTTACTTCTTAAAGACTCAAATGACTACTAACATCTCCTTACCATAGATCTCATAGTTATACTTAATTGCAGATAGTGACTTGTTGAAGAATACAATGAAATAATATTTGTTATTTTTCTTGGATTTCTAGAACAAAACTATTCTAGTTATGAAGTCCAAGCTATCTACTTTGACCCTTAAGAGTGCAGAGGTATCAGAGAAGGCTAAGACTAGAACTGTAGTAATCACTATTTTTAATGTAGTGAAAGTGTGTTACTAGTCTGAAACCTAAACCCAAGTGGTATTAGTATCAGTGACATTAAAAAGAGGGTAAGCTATATTTGAAAAGCCACAAATAAACCTACAATAGAAATTAGTAAATTCCAAAAATATCTGCATATCTATATAGTTATACAGAGTAAGCCAGTTGCAAACTTCAGCTACTTGGATAAAATTTATTGTTACTAAATCTTGAGAAATTACCAGTTTTAGATACTCAATCTGCTGTTTGTCAAACTCACACTTTTCAGAACATAAAAACAGCTTATACTTGTCCAAGACTTCAAGAACTTTGTAAACTGCCTTATGGTAGTCTTCTAAGATCTAAGTAAAAATAAGAATATTGTCTAAGTAGACTATTGATCTCTTCTGCTATAAATGATATCATTTATCATAGTTTAGAATGTTGTAAAACTATGAGTTATGCTAAAAAACATTACTAGGAGTTCAAAAAGACCATGGTTCATATGAAAGATGGTCTTCTACTCATTCTCAGGCTTTATATAAACATTGTTGAATTTCTAGTATACATTCAGTTTTGTGAGATATCTGGCATCTTGAAGCTTAGACATAAGTTTGAAGATCAGTAAAAGAAGATATCTATTCTTTAATATCATAGCATTTAGATTCTGATAATTCTGAACCAACTATAGAGAGCTATTCTTCTTTTTGATGAAAAACACTAGTACAACCATTGGGAACTTGGAAGAATATATACAACCAATACAGGGATTCTTAGCAAGGAAAGTGCCAAGCTCAGAATTTTCTGCCAGTAACAGTAGATAGACTTAGATTCTATACTAGATATCAGTTTAATGACATAATCCTACCAATAGTGGTCTAGGAGTACATTAAAGTTTTTTTGGAAAACACTGACTTGAAGTCTTGGATATGCAGTAGAAGTTGTAGAGCAGTTCTTGTAGCAATCTGAGCTTGTTTGAAGACCAACAAGAAACACTAAAAGATCATAGTAAAAGTATTCTTATTATATAAAAGTAATTACCAGCTTCAGTGAGGAAGTCCACAGAGTTATGAGTCAATAAGTTATTGATTTTAGAGTTTTTTTATCACTATGGGGAAGAAACTGGAGTAACACACATTAAAGGCTCATACTTTTAGCTTATCTGTCTTCCAGATCTCTTAATAACTAGAACAGTAGGTAAGACAATAGATTATAAGTACTTCTCTTTTTTATAAGTCAATCTTGGAGTTGTGAGACTTCAGTCATATAAATCTAAAGATGAGGTCTTATTTGCTGAGACTTAAAACTACAAGAAGAGTCCACTCTGTATAAGTCTTGTACTATAAGACAATATCCATTATCTCAAATATCTAGCTGATCTTGTTTAAAGTCTCATTAATATTATAAATAAATATGGGTTTAAATAGTTTTTGGGTGTTTAGATAGTATTTGTTAACAAAACTCCTGTTGATAAAGATACCAGTAGCTCCAGAGTCAAATAGTGTTCACACAGAGAAGAACTGAGATATATTGATAGTTTCAAGAATAACTAGAAAGTAGAGAAAAGTTTCATAGGTATCAAGAACACTTATAGTAGGACATGAAAGAGCCTTTTCTCCTATCTGGGGCAATGAACAGGAAGTGAAGAAGCTAGAGAGATTAGTATCTTAGATATATCTTCTGAATTAATTTTTTCCTTGTATTCTTCTACTAATAATACAGTAAACCTATTATTTAGCAGTTGTAATGCATATGTCACTAGTTGCTTTATATAAATATTGAAGTATGAGCTGTGCTTGCTCACTTCTTCATTCCAACCTCATCATCACTCCTTATTTATTCTTTATTTCATATTCAATTATTTCATACCTTCATTATTTTTTATGGTCTCTATAGTTATATCTGATTTTCTTCATTTTTCTCTAGTCTTAGTGACTCTTGAATACATTTATTTATTTATCTCAAATCACTATATTTCTATCTCATTAGATTATAGGCCCTAACAGTATCTATACTTTCTCTGAAACTCTTTGTTCCCCTAAATTAAATGATACCAATTACTATGTCTGGTCCAACAATATAAAAGCAGCCTTACAGGCTCATCTTCTATAGCTCTTTGTTGAAGGCTTAGAAGAATGCCCTCTAAAATCTTCTTTTGATCCTCCCATTGATATAGATAACAAACCCCTTATATTTACATCACTTGAATACAAGAAATGGGTTACTTCAAAGAAGGAATATCTTGATTGGCTATGCTCTGATTCAGCAGCTATAGGTTTAATGTAAGGTGTTATTAAGTTTAGCCAATATAAATATATAATTGGTACTTCAACTTCTAAAGATATGTGGGATTGTCTCTACAATATTCATGTCACTTAGCCTCAAAGGATAAATGTACATCAAGAAATGGAATGAACAAGTTACTATGTTTGAACATATTGGCTTCTTTCTTTATCTTCATCATTATATCAATGATTCTGGACAAAAGTTGGACAACATTCATATTTTTCATGTAATTCTCCTTTCTTTACCATCTGGAATATGGTGAAGCAGAATTTATTGGATAAAGGCACTGTACTTAATTTGGACATTATTACTTTGCTGAACTCCTATCTGTTCACAATTGTATCAAAAGAGGGTGTAATATTGAAAAGACTGAGAAGAAGCAAAAAGCTGAACAATTAGCCTTGTTTACAAAGTCTCTCTCTGGTAGTGGAACTAATAGTAGTTTCTCTAGAAGGAAGAAATTGAAAAAGGGCAAGTCTAAGTTCAAGTTAAGACCTGCTGATATGTGTTGTTGTATCCATTGTAAGAAGAGACATTGGGCTCCTAAGTGTCCAAAGAAGAGAAAGAGCAAGACTAAGCAGACCAAATCTGGTAGTTCTGCTCATGTTGCTATTAAGTTGTCTAGAAGTTGGGAAGTTGGGAAAATACTTATGGCTATTTGCAATGGTCACAAAATTAGACAAGTTAATATAGCTTTTATTATTAATACTGTTGATGGTATTCTTCTTGACTGTGTGGTAACTTCTCATGTGTTCTCAAAATGGCATTTATTCTCTTTATACTATTTTCTTACCAATGACAAGTATATCACTGTAGGTAGACACTACTATATTCCTATAGTAGGCATTAGATCTGTTACTCTCACAATGATTCTGCCTAGTAGTATTTCAAAACTCATCTTTACAAATGCCTTCCATATTCCTATATTGGGGGCTGATCTTATCAGTCTTAATATTCTCCACTATAAAGATGCTTTGGTTTAAAGCTGGAAAAAAGGCTTGATTATCTCAAAGAATGGTAATAATTTGTTTTTGGCTATTCTTAGTGGCTTGACTAGCATACTATACCAGGTTCAGCATGCTAACTTCAATCATAGAAGTGCTTATATCTCTGCTGGCACTTTTAGTATATGCCTATGGTATTATAGAATGGGGCATTTGAGTCCTTGCATCATTGACTCTATAGTCCATCAAAAGGTCATTCATAGGCTTTATGTTTTTGTACCTAAATAATTTGATCATTTATGTAATAGGTGTACAAATAGTAAATTCCATTGTTTATCACTTCTTGGATCAAGTGCTAGTCAATACTTTAAGATGCAGTTACTTGTCATGGATTTGACTAGATCTATGTCTATTCCTACTTGGGATGGGTATTTGTATGCACTTGTTATTGTAAAAATGAGTTGCTGTTATACAGTTGGTCATTTGTTGAAGGAAAAGGAAAAGATCAGTATTGCCATCCAAGACATTATAGCCATGATGGAGCACCAATCTGGATTAAATGATATTATCCATAAAACAACCATTCTTTACTTTCTAGAATAAAATAGAATTGTAGAGCAGGCCATCACTATCTTTTTTAAAATAATACATTGTATATTATAGAGTACAAGGATGAAATTGTAGTACTAGAAGGAGGCATTTATGTATGCTGTCCACATCAGAAGTATTATACTCACTTCTGGTCTTAAGAGAGTTATGTTTTATAAAGCATGGACTGAGTATAAGCTTAATATGTTCTACTTGCAAATTTTCAGTTCATTAGATTAAGCATATGTCCTCAAACAGGTTCAAAAAGGAAAATTGGAATTTAGAGCAGGAAAAGTTCATTTATTGGGATGGTATACTAATGGGACTAAAGGTTATCAGCTAGAAGATCTTAAGAGTAGCAAGCTAATTGCCTCACAGAATGTTTAGTTTTTCAAAGATGACACACCAAGTGACCTAGTAGTCATTAGTATTAATATTCCAAGAATATCAACAATAACTGTAGATGAATTTGTTGATAATACTCTTGCTAAACAACTATAACTGAATTGAAATTGGACAAAGTATTAAGAATAGTATCATCAATAAAGAAAATGTTATAACAGCTATCTAGTCAAGCTCTAAACCAACTCACATTATTTCTGATACTATCCTTACAGACACTGTTAATCAAAACCATACCCTAGAAACTGTTTACCTTATTACTTCTATTAATAATATAGCCAGTGAGGTTCTTTTTGATCTACCACCTATTCCAAAGAAGTCTTCCAAGTAGGATTATTTGCCTAGGAGAGATATGTCAACATACATATATAAGCCAGTGGAGTGCTATAAGCTCATGGCCATTAATGATGCTATCAATTTGGATGGTTTTTTTTTTTTATAATCAACAATTTATTACACGGAGCACAGTGGCAGACCATGGTAGCTACTTCGTAACTATGTACAGATGAACAGAATCGACATGAAGAAAAAGAAAAGTGAGAGAAGAAAGTGAGAGAAACAGATGAAGAGGGAAAACATGAAAAGCGATATTAACTAGATGCTATCTAGCTAGACTGAAAAGAAAAGGCTTTCAGATTTCTTTCTAAAAATTCAATAAAATGAGCAATTGAATCCCTCCTCAGATTCCAGTACTCGTTAAACCTTCTGCACTCATAAAGGATGTGTCGTCTTGTTTCAATAGGATACAGACCACACAGACACGAAAAGTCTTCATTCGGGAAGAACTTGAGATAGTATTCTCCTATCAGAGCATGATTGGTTATAGCTCTCATGGCTCTAGCACATAGCGAATTAGAATGACCGAATACTTGAAGCCAAGAACCACCTTTGCAATAAGTGGGTTCAAGCAGTTTGTTGTCATTATCGACAAGCTCCAGAAAATTTCTTCCTTTGAGATCTGACGCTTGGAAGGTCATCTTCCAAGTGTTGATAATGTTGTCACTTTCCAATTTTTTGCTGAAGTCCCATGAGTATTTGTTTGG
>Ga0157359_1000175_pt1 | contig 20792 bp, 18 predicted proteins | sample AttcapACBM3_FD_111482 | JGI IMG/M metagenome (GOLD analysis project Ga0157359, IMG submission 111482) | Fungus gardens microbial communities from leaf cutter ant in Botucatu, State of São Paulo, Brazil - Atta capiguara ACBM3 | ecosystem: Host-associated > Fungi > Mycelium > Unclassified ...
ATTTTTTCTATTTTTAGAACTTAGGATTAGGGTTAGAGTAACAAGATCATGTTATTATACAGCAGGTCACATCAGATGACACAGTCATGGATCATGAGATACATAGAAGGAGATAGAAGATTCTGGAAGGATGATGTCATACAATGTGTACAACACACATTGACCTCATAGCATACACATGGTTGTTTAGGGTAGACTAGAAGTAGCTTGCACAGACCATTAGGTATTAGTATATAAGGTAGACAATCTTGTATGGAGTTCTCTATTGAGTTCTCTTGTGTAAACCCTATACAAGGTTCCCTTTTCTTGACCCACTCTAAGGTCTTGAGATCATAACAGTTGTTGTGGCAACCACTTATCACAGTGACAAATGATCACACAAGCGAGTAAATCTCAAAAGCGAATATAATGTGGGTAGTTCACAAGAGAACTTGACAAGGAGTCTCTGCTAAATTAGAGTCCTATATATACTAAATACATCTGGTCTGTGCTACAACCTCATGTCTGCCTCATTTCCTACTCAAGGCTACCATGTTGTATACATGTGCCCTAATGTCATCTTTTAGATCTTTCCACTATGTTCTAGGCTTATGACGTCACATCATGTGACATGTCATGTGACTGCAATGTCATGTGCCTCTTCATTGTCACTAAAAAGAAAAAGAAAAGAAATATAAAATCAAAAAAAAAATAGATAAAAGAAAAAGAAAAATGTTAGTGTCAAAGTATTTCATAACAACAGTCAGAGTTGTAAATAGTGAACTTTATTTTATTTTCTTGTTTTCTTTTTCTTTTCTATTTTATTATATTTTTGACTTAGGATTAGAATTTAGTGTGATAGCATGTGTAACTATCACAAATTGTCACACATCAGTCACTGTCACTGTCACACAATCACATATCATAATGGAACATGGTGGAAACTTCTAGAAAGATAATGTTATTACAATATGTTTAACACATGTTGACCTTAAAAATAACACAGCTCTTTAGAGTAGGTTAATAGTACTGTAGTATAGACCAGTAACTTAATGTATATAAGATAAACTATTTTGTACTAAGAACTTTATTGAGTTTTCTTGTGATTACCCAATCCAAGGATATTTTTTCACTCTTATACTTGAGCTTCAGTCTTAACACTAACCTACCCTAAAGTACATATACTTCCTATAAGACTAACATGTTGTTGCTATACTATATAATATTATCTGTTTTAGAATCTTTTATAATCTTTTCTGTATCATATGATTTTATAACCATGACTGTGACAAATATCACCCCTCCATTATGCTTTGTGACTTGTGTGACTGTCACATGTGATGTCATATCACACTTTGGTCTAAGTCTAAAATAAAGAAAAGAAACTCAAAAATAAAATAAAGAAAAATAAGAAAAATAAAATCAAGTCTATCATTCACTACTCTGACAACATAGACATTAGGATAGGGTTATTTATTGTTAACATAGACTATAGTGTACTTATATAAATGGTATAATAATAAAGTATAGATTTTCTTTTTGTAATTTTTACTTGAGCTATCTAAGTTACTACTGAGTATAGCTTTTTTTAATCTTAACTTGTGGTTGCTGTAACAGTAGGAACTCAACTTCTTCTTCTCTTGGGACACTGTACCATGTGGTCTTTGAGTTCTTTTATTCTCTTCTCATTCTCAACTGATAATTATTACAACTATTAGTTATTCTTAGCTTAGAAGTTGAATCTCAAGTATAAAAGAGAGTTAGCTACTTAGTACAAATAGTTATAGACAGTGTTGACTAGGTATTAACTAGGCCCAGGCTAGTACTTAGATGTTACTCATTGTTTAATTAGATAGTGTTAAATTAGTGTTAGACATAGTTCACATCTTATTATTTGAGATCTAACAAGAGTCTCTTAGAAATCTAAATAGTTAGTTAAGCATTATCCAAGAATGTGGAAGTAGAAGTCAGAACAACCTTTGACTTCAGCTTATATGCTATGTTTTTATGAGTTGTACTAGTTACATATTTCAGAAGAGTACTTAGAAGACTAGAAAGACAAGGCTATTAAAAGGTAGTGAGATGTGTTGTTGCTAACACTGGAAGATAGTATTAGTTTTGGTCGATTTTCAGAATGAGGCTTTATAGTGTAATCTACCTATTTATACTAAGTATACTACCTAGGATAGTTATCTAAAATAGATACTGCTAAGTATTATCCTAGTTACTAGTGATCTTCAGATGTTAGGAATAGAAATCTATGAAGTTAGCAAAGATCCAGCAAGGATATCTGAGGTAAAATAGAGATGATTGATCTGTACCAGAAGAGATTGGAGAGTGTAGATCAGTCTTAGAAGAGTCAGTCTTCTTACAACTATTTGCTCTTGTTGCTATCTGACTACTTATTCTAAACTAGTTGAGCTGTATTGACTCATGTTATAATAAAATAGTGGAGAGTTGATTGTAGTGGTGGTGTGGGAGATGAGAATATGTAAAGAGATAAGGCAGAGCTAGTGTTAGTCTCTTCTTCTAAATTGTATTCTGAACTAGACTCAATCTCAGTAGGTGTTAGTAGGCCCTTTTCTTATCCCACCTCACACTGTCTACTAACTATCTCAACTACTGACTACTGCTCTAATTGAAAAGTAAATAATTTTGATCTAAGAAGATTGTCCTACTCTAGACAAGATCTGAAGGACACTCATCATTCCTTTGTGTGAACAGGTTACAAAGGAATACTGCAACATAGAGCTACTACTCAAAGAAAGCTATCTACTATGTCTACACAAGATAATATGTCTGCTAAGTACTAGTGGGCTCTAATACAATAGATAACTAGGCTTTCTCTGCCTAGCTAGCATATCTCTTAAGCCTAGGATCTAGCTATTTTTCTTGACTATGAGCAGTGTTGCCCTCAGTCAAGGATGATGAGAGAGTAAGTAAAAGAGAATAGAGAAGGCTCTAAGTTAGGCAGTTTCAAGAAAGGAAATTAAGTTCTAATATTATGACTTAAGACCAAGAAATAGTCTGAAGAAGAGACCAAGAAATTGGTTCCTCAAAGGTTCTACAAATGAATCCATATCTTTAGAAAGAAGGCAAATAAAAGGATACTGATAAAGAAGTTGTGGAATCATGCAATAGAGATAAAAGAGGGATTCATGCTGAGACAAAGAAAGATATATTTATTATCAAGAGAAGAGATGCATAAGTTCATTGAAGAACAATTGAGGAAGAAATATATTAGATCTTCAAAGTTATCTCAAATAGCATTTGTGTTTTTTATAGGGAAAAAAGATAATAAGAAGTGTATGGTATAGGACTATTGGTATTTAAATAAATGGACTATTAAAAATAATTATCCTTTGCTTCTTATTTTGAATATTGTAGAGAATATAGATGCAAAGAAAATGTTTACTAAGTTAGATCTAAGGTAAGGGTATAATAATGTATGGATAAAGAAGAAAGATAAGTAAAAGATAGTATTCACAATGTCAGAAAGATCATTTGAACCTACTATAATGTTCTTTAGACTGACTAGTTCCCTAGTGATATTCCAAACAATGATAAACAAGATCCTAAGGAACTTGATTAATACTAGGAAAGTAGCAAGTTTTATTGACAATATAATTGTGGTAACAGAAAAAGAGAAAAGATATGATAAAGTAGTAGAGAGGTTGGCAAAGAATGACCTATACATAAAACCAGAAAAATATAAGTAGAAGATTAGAGAAGTAGGATTTCTGGGAGTAGTAATAAGACCAGAGAGGATTAAGATGGAAGAGGTAAAGGTAAAGGGAGTATTTGTTGGAATTGATGATAGTAGACTTTAATTATTTTCATTTTATTTCTTATTTTCATTTTCATTTCTATTTTAATTTCTTATTTTTGGACTTGGGATTAGGATTAGGATGATATTATATGTGACAGTTTGTGACTGTCACACATCTGTCACACAATCATATATCACAAAAGGACATAGAAGATTCTAGAATGATGATATTATATCACATGTTAACAGTATATTGTTACAAACTCAAAATCTTAGAGTTGGTTAAGAAGATGAACCTTGTATTGGGTTAATACAAGAGAACTTAATAGAGAACTCTGTACAGGATTGTCTACCTTATATATAAATACCTAATAATCTATGTGAGCTATTTCTAGCCTATCCTAATTGACCATGTGTATTACATATTATATGATGTCATTCTTCTAGAACCTTCTACATCCTTCTATGTGTCATGTAACTTGTGACCATGTCATCTGATGTAACCTGCTGTGTGACAGTGTGATCTTGTCACTCTAATCCCAACCCTAGTTCTAAAAATAGAATAAAGAAAAATAAATCGAAAAGAAAATAAAAATAAGAGAAGAAGATAAGAAAATATTAAGTCCACTTTTTTCATTCTTGACATATATAGTATATATATTCTTTAGGGTAGGCTAGGTTTAGTGTAGTATAGACTATTAACCAAGTGTATATAAGGTAAACACTTTATAAATGGAACTCCATTAAGTTCTCTTGTATAAACTTTATATAAGGTTATTCTTTTACTCTCACTCTTGAGCTTAAGTTTATAATAGTATTGGACTAGCTAACTCTGAAAGAAGTTAAAGAAATATAGAAGTTTCTGGGACTAGCCAATTATTACTGGTAGTTTATTAAGAATTTTGCAGCAATAGCTAGATTATTATATAATTTAATAAGAAAGGATCAGAAGTAAAATTAAACAAAGAAGCAAGAGATAGTGTTTAGAAAGTTAAAGAAGAGATTTACAAAAGAACTTGTATTAGCAGCACTAGACTTAGACAAAAAATGAGAATGAAAATTAATATATTGGACTATGCAACCGAAGGGGTTTTATCTATGGAATATGAGGATGAATAGTAGAGACTTGTAGTATACCTCTCAAAATCTCTGAATAAGACAAAGAGGAATTACAAGATCTATTGTCAGAGTTCAAGACAGTGGACTCTAACTTTTTTCTTTTTTCATTTCTTATTTCCTTTTCCTTTATCTTTATTTTTGGGGACTTAGGGTGAGGGTTAATGTGACATCACTATCACATGTCACATGGAAAAGCATAGAAGATTCTGGAAGGATGATGTCATACAATATGTTTAACACATGTTGATCTTAAGGCAAACACATAGCTGTTTAGGGTAGGCTAGAAGTAGTTAGTATGGACCATGGAGTTTTAGTATATAAGGTAAACAATCTTGTACAGAGTTCTCTATTGAGTTCTCATGTGTTAATCTAATACAAGATTTTATTCATTAATCCACTCTAAGATCTTTAAGTCATAATATCTATGATAAGAGGACTGGAAAACTAGAGATATTTATTAAAGAGCACCAAGTTCAAATTTGGGGTCTGGACAGACTATAAGAATCTAGAATATTTCATGAAGATATAGAAATTGAATATAAGACAAGCCTGTTGGATACTCTACCTATCAAGATTTGATTTTACCTTGAAACATATACTAGAACCAAAAATGGAAAAGGCAAATAGACTTAGTAGAAGACTAGATTGAAAAGTAGATGTAGAAAAAAATCAAACATCAATTAAAGAACAATGAGTTTGTAGGTTAGCAAAAGTAGTAATACAAGGACCTGAAGTAGATATACTAGAAAAAATAAAAATAGCTAGAGAAAAAGACAAAGAAGTAATTAAAGTAGTAGAAGAGATGAAGAAGACAAGAGTAAAAGTGTTGAGAAGTAATAAGTAGCAGGTGGAAGGAGAATTATATTGAAAGAAGGAAAAGTATATGTACCAAAGAATAAGGAATTAAGAGTAGAGATAATCTAGTTACACTATGATATACCAGCAGTTAGACATGGAGGAAGATGGAAGATGATAGAGTTGGTGACAAGGAATTACTAGTAGCCAGAGGTAACAAAAGATGTTGGAAAATATGTAAATGGATGCAATATGTGTTAGAGGATAAAGAATTTGACAGAGATATCAGTGGAGAAGTTGATAGCAAATAAAGTTTTAGAAAAACCATAGACATATTTGATGGTTAACTTCATTACTAAGTTGCTGTTAGTAGCTGGAAAAGATGTGATCCTAGTAATCTGTGATAGGTCATCAAAGATGGCACATTTTTGTGGCAACAACAGAAGAATTGGCATGGTTGTTTAGAGATAACATGTGAAAACTACATGGGTTGCCAAAGAGTGTGATCTTAGATAGGGGACTACAGTTTGCAGTGGAGTTGACAAAGGAGCTGAACAAAATGTTGGGAATTGAGATGAAGTTGATAACATTGTTCTATTCACAAACAGATGGCTAGACTGAAAGAATAAACCAGAAACTAGAATAATATTTACAGTTCTTTGTTGATTATAGACAAAAGAATTGGCTGGAATGGCTAGTGTTAGCAGAGTTTGTAGTCAACAACAAGACAAATTTAGCAACCAAGATGTTTCCATTTATGGTGAACTATGTTAGAGAGTTAAGAATGAGAGTGGATATAAGATGAAAAGGAAAAGTAGAAAAGGCAACAGAGTTTACAGAGAGAATAAAGAAGGTGCAGAAAAAAACTGGAGCAACATTCAGAAAAGCACAAGAGGAGATGAAGCAACAAGTGAATAGGGAAAAAAGGAAGTTGAAGAGTAGAAGAAAGTGATGTTGAGTACAAAAGGCTTTGTGTTCAAAGAATAGCCAGCAAGGAAGCTAGTGGACCAATATGTTGGTCTATATATTATTAATATTCAAGTAGTGTGATATAAAGAACAAGTGGAGGGCCAAAAACAGAAAAAAGCAAAACTGGTAGAGATAGATGGAATTGAAGAGTGAGAAGTGGAAGAAATTCTAAATAAAAGAAAAATAAGAGAAGTAGTGAAGTATTTGGTAAGATAGAAGAGATTTATGGTAGAGCATGACATCTGGGAAAGGGAGGAGAATTTAGAAAATGCAAAAGAAGTTGTAGCAGAGTTTGAGAGGAGGATGAACACTGAAGTAAGGAGACAAGAAAAGTTGGACTTAGTAAAAGAATGAGACTTTAGAAGAAGGGAGTTACTGGAAAAGTGTACAATGAAGATATTATATGAATGAGATGATGGGAAATTTGAGTACAAGTATCTGAAGAAGTTAGAGAGAAATTGGCAAAAATAGAAGTTAGTTTCTCCAGAGAAGAAACCTTGAAGAAGGGGTTATATCAGAGTTGAAGATAGTGGACTCTATTTATTTTCATTTCTATCTTTATTTCTCTTTATTTTTCTTATTTTTAGACTTAAAGTTGGAGTTAGTGTGATGTCTCATGTTACATGATCATATGTCACAAAAGAGCATAGAAGGTTCCAGAACAATGATGTCATACTATATGTACTTTAGAGTAGGCTAGATTTAGTATAGCATGGACCATTAGCTAAGTATATATAAGGTAGACACTTTGTAACTAGAACTCTATCAAGTTCTCTTATGTTAATCCAATACAAGATTCCTCTTTTGGCCTATCTCTTATTCTTAAGTCATAACATTCTTCTTCTATTCACATTCTTGGTATATAAATTGCATCTAGGCATGAATCTTATTTGCTATTATGGGTATACCACAACTGTATTTGTTCTTTCTACTCCTTCCATTAGAGCAGGCTCTACCAGTATCTGCTGTTAGATCTCCTGTTTTCTTGGCCAAATATGAGGCTATAGTATCTGGTACTATTGTATCTCTATATTAGGTGCAGTTCACACTTAAAGGTGAAAGTCTGCAAAGTTGGCTCAAACATACACAGAGTGTAGAAACTTCATGCAATGAGCTCAGTGATGCAGACTTGTTGGAATGACCTTGGCCTCAACTTATGTGTTGTGCCTTCTATGAGCTATGTGGTCACAATTTCAGAGGATGGTCTTGTAAGGAGTTATAAGGAAAGGAGTAAAGCATGTTGCCATTGATATCTGAGATTTAGCATCAACTTTAGTTGATTATCAGGCTAGCTATTACAAAACAGTCACCAGCCTTAAATACATAAAATAGCAAAAGAAGTAACTAAAACAGATCTCCAAGTGAGTATTTTATTAGTGAAACACTATATAGGAGTTCAGATTTGGAGAGGAGAAAACTCTGCATAAAGTCTGAGTAAATTTGCAGAGTTTGAAGGAAATAATTAGACAATGGATACAGATGAATATGACCATAGATTTTGACTCAAATAAAGTGAAATAACCACAGACTTTTGATGGAATTAAGTCTATTATAAAGTACCAAACTACTGATGGAGTTTTGTGCACAAATAAGGCCAAATAACCGCGGGGATTTGATGTCATATTGAAGTCAAACATGTTTCAGACATGTTTTGGAGTTTGGAATATGACACTCTGCAATATTTGCCACTATATTTTGTTTAGATGCTGAAGGCCTCATCTCTTTCCTACTTTTCAGTTTCTTCTCCTCTCATCTACTTTTTCTCTAATGCCTATCTAAATTTACCATCCTCTCATACTACTGCTTAATGTTTCTTGGGGAGCATTCTGATTTCATTAGTTTTTGCCTAATTACCCCATTTATGCCTCTCTTGAATTTCTTTATCAATAACCTTTCTTCATAACTACTTTCTCTTGTTGCTCTTCTGAACTTTTATATAAATTCTTCCATCATCTTACTTCTCTGCTCCACATTTTTCAGTTCTACCACTTTTATTGTTTTATTGTCTCCTTTACCAAACTCTTCTTTTAAATCTGCAAAAAATTCTTCTACTATTGCATAACTCGAACTCCCACTCTCCAAATTCTCTATAATATTCTCCTTTCATATATTTACCAATTCTTCCTGTACATATGACAGCACCCACTATACCTGCTCTTTTACTAAATCATTCCTCATCTTCATCCTAATAAAAAGTTTACATGTTGTCCAAACTCCTGAGACCTTGTTTATCTTTCTACTAGATATTGGTGGCTTGGCCACATCTATGTTTGACCCAGTATTGGATCTAAAGAGTATTGTTACTCCTTCTTCTCCTAGACTAGCTTAAGTAATTAGCACTTGTAAAACAGCTATTTACTCTTGTTGCTATCTAACTATCTGTTCCAACTATATTGACTCATATTGTAATAAAATAGTAGAGAGTTAATTGGTGTGGATAATAATAAAATTGGTAGTAGGATAAGAGATGAGGATATATATAAAGAAAGGGTAAAACCAGTGCTAGTTTCCCTTTTAAAATTGTACTCTAAATTAAACTCAATCTCTGTAGGTGCTAGTAGGCCCTCTTCTTGTTCCACCTCACACTGTCTACTAATTACTTAGACTATTAACTACTGTTCTAATAAAATTGTAAACAATTTTGTCCTAAGAAGAAAATTCTACTCTAAACAAGATCTAAAGAACATCTGTTATTCTCTTGTATGGACAGATCACAAGAGAACATTGCAGTATGGAGCTTCTACTATAAAAATGATATCTACATCTACTAAGTATTAGTGGGCTTTGGTACAAAATAAACAGCTAAGCTTCTTTTACCTAACAATTTCTTATGCCTAGGGCCTAGCAATTTTTCTTGACTAAGAACAGTATTGCTCCCAGTTGAGGATAATAAGAGAGTGAGTAAGATAAGTAAAAAAGGTCCTGAGTTGGGCAGTCTCAAAAAAAGATATTAAATTCTAATGTTATTGTTACAATCTCAAAACCTTAGAGTTGGTCAAGAAAAGGAACCTTGTATAGGGTTTACACAAGAGAACTCAATAGGGAACTTGGTACAAAATTATCAACCTTATATACTAAAAGCCCATGGTCTGTGCCCTACTATTTTAGTCTACCCTAAATAACCATGTGTTTTCCTTAATCACCATATGTTAAACATGCTGTATAACATTATCCTTCCAGAACCTTCTATGCTCTTTTATTGTGACACATGATCATGTGACTGTAACTGATGTGTGACATAATGACTATAGTATCATGCATAACCCTAATCCCAAGTTTCAAAATAGAAAATAGTAGAAAAAGAAAATAAAAATGAAAGAGAAAATGAAAATAAGTAAAGTCCACTACTTTTGCTCTGACATTACCCCCTTTCAAGGTTTCTCTTCTGGAGAAACTGACTTCCATTTTTGCCAGTTCCTTTCCAACTTCCTTAGGTATTCATTCTCAAACTTTCTATTATCTTATTTATATAACATTCTTACTATATACTTTTTTGGTAGCTCTTTCTTCCTAAAGTCTCTTTCTTCTGTCATATCTAACTTCTTCTGTTGTCTTATTTCTACATTCATCCTCCCCTTAAATTTAGTTACTACTTCCTTTGCATTTCCTAAGTCCTCCTCCCTTTTCTATGTATCATGCTCTGCTATAAACCCCTTCCACTATACTAAGTACTTGACAACTTCTCTTATTTTCCTTTTGTTTAAGACTTTCTTTACTTTCCATTCTTCTACTCCTTCTACCTCTACTAGTTTCACTTCTTCTACTTTTTGCTCTTCTACTTGCTCTCTATATTATACTATTCAACTGACATTCACTATCAGATGGATTTTCATTCAAGTCAGCAATTGTAATTTGACTGTATTAGTGGATATCACTTCTTTAATACTATATGAACCAACATATTGATCCACTAATTTTCTTGCCAGTCTTTCTTTGAATACCAAGTCTTTTGTCAGGTGCAGTTCACACCAGAAGTGAAAGTCTATGAGATGAACTTGTAGAACAACCTTGGCTTCAGCTTATATACTATGCTGTCTGTCTATCACATGGTCACAATTTCCAATGGAAGAAAGAAGTATGAAAGAAAGTGAGTACTTATTAGTGTGTTGCTGTTGAATACTGAGGATTGAGTTCAATAGAAGTTATCTTCATTGATTATCAGACTAGCAAATTAAAGTATAACTACTAGTCTTATATACAAATATGTACTATAGGAGATACTTGGGGTTTCAGTAGTATAACATTTATTATCTGAGCAGAAGTTTTAGTGTTGAAACACTGACAAAAGTATAACTCTGCCTTGGAAGGCCAAGTTGGATAGAAGTATTCCTGTTATGGAAAACAGAATCTCTGGATTGTTGCATTAATGCTGCATAAGCATGTTGCAAGAAAGATGGCTACTATAGAAGGTGGGCTTTTTTGAATTAAATGTTGACAAAGAGTATCCCATAGGAATATGCTTTCCAGATGGATGGACTTGGCACATGATACCTTTCTTCCACTTCTCAACTTCTTTTTTTTCTCTGTCTGCCTGTTATTTCATCTCATTCTGTACTTTTTTGAATGCTACCCCTGCTTCTTTCTGTACCTTCTTCATCCTTTCTGCAAACTCTGTTGTCTTCTCCACCTTTTCTTTCCTCCTGATGTCTGTTCCCATCCTCAGTTCTCTTCCATAATTTGCCATAAACAGAGACACTTTTGTTGCTGAATGTATCTTGTTGTTAACTACAAATTCTGCTGATACCAACCATTCCAGCCAATCCTTTTGCCTATAATCAACAAAGAACCTAAGATACTGTTCTAGCTCCTAGTTCATTCTTTCTGTCTGACTATCTGTCTGTGGATGGAATGCCATTGACAACTTTGTTTCAATTCCCAACATTTGATTGAACTCTTTATTCAGCTCCACTACAAACTGTGGTTCTTTATCTGGTACCACACTCTCTGGTAATCTATGTAACTTCCATACACTGTTTCTGAACAGCCTTGCCAATCCTTCTGCTGATGTCCCTTCTATTGTTGCCACAAAGTGAGTTATTTTGGACAGTCTATCATAGACCACTAAAATTGCATATTTTCCCACTACCATTGGTAACTTAGTAATAAAGTCAACTGTCAGATGTGTCCATAGCTTCTTTGATACTTTGCTCAACTTTAGCTTTCCTGTTACTACTTCTGTTCTATTCTTCATCCTCTGACATATATTGCATCCATCTACATATCTTTTTATGTCTCTTGTTAATTCCTTGTCACCAACTCTGTTATTTTCTATCTTCTCCCATATCTAGCTACTGGTATATCATGATGCAGTTAAATTATTTCTACTCTCAACTTTTCACCCTTTAGTACATATACTTTTTTTTTCTTCAATACCAACTCTCCCTCTATCTGCCATTTATCTCTTCATAGTACTTTTACTGACACCTTCTTTATCTCTTCTACTACTCTAACTACTTCTTTGTTTTTACTCCTAGCCTTTTTTTCCCCACTATTTCTACTTTAGGTCCTTTTATTACTACTTCTGCTAAACTATAAATCCAATAGTCCTTGATAAATACTTGATTCTCATTGTTCTTTTTTAAGGTAAAGTTGAATCTTAACAGATAAAGTGCTCAATGAGCTTGTCTTCTGTTCAGCTTCTGCACTTTTATGAAATATTCCAAATTTTTATGGTCAGTCCAGATCTCAAACTTGAACTTTGTATCTTCCAATAGATATCTCCAGTTTTCCAATTCTCTTATCACTGCTAACATTTCTTTGTCATGAATTTCATAGTTTCTCTCTGTCCTATTTAGAGATTTTGAGAGGAAAGCTACAGGCTTTTATCTCCTATCTTCACATCTCATAGATAATACCCCTCCTATTGCATAATCTGATACATCTACTTTCGTTCTTATTTTTTTGTCTAAATCTGGCACTACTAATACCAGTTCTTTTGTAAACCTCTCTTTCAACTTTCTAAATGACTTTTCCTGCCTCTCTACCCATTCACACTTCTAGTCTTTCTTTACTATATCATGCAAAGGTCTGGCTATTACTGCAAAATCTTTGATGAACTGCCAATAATAGCTGGCAAGTTTTAAAAACTTCTATACATCTTTAACTCCTTTTGAAGTTAGCTAGTCCAATACTCCTTTCATCTTGATTCCCTCAGATCTGATCACTACTCTTAAGAACCCTACTTTCTTTACCTTCCACTTGCATTTCTCTAGTTTCACATATAGGTCATTTTCTGCCAACTTTTTCACTACTTCTTCTGCCATCTCATTGTGTTCTTCCTCCTCTTCTATTCTAATAATCATGTTGTTGATGAAACTTGCCACTTTACTAGTGTTGATGAGATCTCATAGGATTTCATTCATCATAGCCTAAAAAGTTGCTGGTGAATTTGTTAATCTGAAGAACATCACCATCAGCTCAAATGACCCTTTTGGTGTCATGAATGCTGTCTTCCACTTATCTCCCTCTTTTATCCATATATTATTATATCTCTATCTCAAGTCTATCTTTGTAAATACTTTCTTAGTACCTATGTTTTTTACAATATCTAAAATTAAAGGCAAAGGATAGTTATTTTTGATAGTCCATTCATTAAGATATCTATAGTCCTGTACCATATGCTTCTTTCTATCCTTTTTCTCTACAAAAAACACTAGTGCTATTTGAGGTGACTTTGAGGGTCTAATATACCCTTTCCTTAATTATTTTGATATGAATTTGTGTATCTCTTTTCTCTCTTCTCATCCCTTCTTTGTATCAATGGCATGATTCCATAACTTCCTTGTAGGCATCCTTCCACTAGTTTTCTTGCCAAAGACATGGATCCACTTATGGAAATGTTTTGGTACCAACCTTTTTACCTTCTCTTCTGACTTTGTTGCATCTTCTTTTTTATCCCATATTTCCTACTCTTCTGCTATCCTCTTTACATCTACCACCTTTTCCTTCTTTGGTTTTATTTTCTTCTTTTCTTTCTTCTTTTTCTGTTCCTTCTCTTCTCACTTCTTTCCTTTCTCATCTCTCTTTTCTTCTTCCTTTTATTTTTACCATCCTAACTTTCCCTGCTTTGGTCTCCACTGCTTTCTACACTCTTCTGGATATCTTGTTATCTTCACTTCCCCTGTTCTCCAATTGATCTCCAGATTGTAACAAGCAAGCTATGGTATTTTTAAGATCACACTCCATTCCTGTCCTCCAATTACATCAATCTCAGTTCTTTCTCTATGCTCCTGATAATATATGTTTACTTCCACTGTATATTCAATTGGTTCTTCCTTGTTAAAGGATCTGTCCATGTTTCTCATGTATATGGGTCTTTTTATTTTCTTCAACTTAAATCTCTGCTTCTTTGCAAACTCAGAACTCATTACCAACCCTGTTACCCCACTATCTAACAATGCCTCCACTGTAACTCCTTTCTGTGTATCAATCCTTTCCAACCCTATTTTCACCATTACTTCTCTTAACATATCCTTATTTTTCAAACTGTAGCAGGATGTATTATTTACTACTTTAGAGAGCATTGAAAATCTGTTATAATTATTGAAACCTAATTGAGAACTATTAGATCCCCCTCCTCATTTAAATTGCTTTGTTCATTATTCTGATTGTTCTCATACTCTATCCTCCTTCCTTGGCCTATAATTTGTCTCCTATAATTTCATGCTAGGTAGCCAAATCCTTTACAACTATAACAATTTCTCCCTCTATCCATATCTATTGCATGTAGGTTGTATAGTGTAAACCCTATCTGCTGATTTGGGCATACTATTACTGTATTTGTTCTTTCAACTCCCTCCATTGGAGCAAGTCCTGCTATTATCTACTGTTGTAAAGTTTCTTATCTCCTTGGCCATATCTGAGACTATGGTATTGTTTGCTTGAGTATCTTTGCATTGTTTGACCTGGGAGCCTGTGGCCTTTGCTCTCATCTTTCTTTTAATCTCTCTTTCTCTCTTCTACTCTCCTGTCAATTCCTATTCAGTGCTATTGCTCTATTATACTGCTGTTTAATTGAGAATGGTTGCTATTCTGACTCTATAAGTTTTCAGTATATTGCTTTATTTATTCCTCTCTTGAATTCTTTTACTAAAGGCCTTCCTTCATATCCACTTCCTTTTGCTGCTCTCCTGAATTTTTAGACAAATTCCTCCATTGTTTTTCCTCCTTGTTCTATCCTCTTTAGTTCTTCCACTTTGACTGTTTCTTCATCTTCCCCTCCAAATTTCTTTTTTATATCTGCCAAAAATTCCTCTACTATCTTATATTCTAATAGTTTTCCCTCTAGATCTTCCAAAATGTTTTCCTTCCATACATCTGCCAATTTTTCTTGCACATATGATAGAACCCACTGAATCTGTTCCTTCACTACCACTCCTCTCATCTTTATCCTGATATACAACTTACATGCTGTAATAAATCCTGAGACATTTCCTGGAGTTCTGTCAAATACTTGTAGTTTAGCTGCTTTTGTACTTGTTCCTCCACCTCCACCTGTTCCCTATACTGCTAGTAAAGCTTGGATTTGTGCCTGTAGTGCTATAAGCTGTTCCTGTTGTTGTTAAGCTAAAAGCTCATAGTTGATTTGGCTACTTTGGCTCATAGTGTATGGTGGTGGTAGTATTGATGATAATGATGATGATGTGAGAGGCAGTAGAGTAGATAGTGGTAAACAATATAGAGAGAGAATAGATCTTATGTTGGACTTGCTTTCTGACTCATATTCTGAACTTAATGCTATCTCTGTAGGTGTTAGTAGGCCCTTTTCTGGTTCCACCTCACACCATCTACTGACTATCTACTCTATTAACTACTGCCCTAAGGAAAGAGTAAACAATTTTAGTCTAAGAAAACTGTTCTACTCTAAGCAAGATCTTAAGAATGCCTGCTGTTCTTCTATGTAAACAGATCACAAGAGGATCTGCAGTATAGAGCTAATACTAGAAATTTGTACAGAACATGTCCATACAAGATTATTACACTTATTAAGCACTAGTGGGCTTTGATGTAAACTAAGTGGTCAGGCTTCTCCTGTCTAACTAGTATATCTCTTGAGCCTAGGGTCTGACTTTGTCTTCTTGACTTTAGGTAGTGTTATCTTTAGTTGAGGATGATGAGAGAGTAAGTAAGAAATTTTGTAGAGAGGGCTCTGTATTGGACAGTCTTAAGAATAGAAATCAAGTTCTAATGTTATGATTTAGAGTTGGTCAAGAAAAGAAATCTTATATAGAGTTTATATAAGAAAACTCAATAAGGAACTTGGTACAGGATTATCCACCTTATATACTAAAAGCCCATAGTCTATACCCTACTATTTTAATCTACCCTAAATGACCATGTGTTTTTCTCAAGATCACCATATGTTAAACATGCTATATAACATTATTCTTCCAGAATCTTCTATGCTCTTTCATTGTGACACATGATCATGTGACTGTAACTGATGTGTGACATAATGACTGTAGCATCACACATAACTCTAACCCCAAGTTTCAAAATAGAAAATAGTAGAAAAAGGAAATATAAAGAAATAAAAATGAAAGAGAAAATGAAAATAAGTAAAGTCTATTGCTTTTAGCTCTGACAGTCATAATTCAAACTTCAAATTATTAAAATAAGAAAAAAACCTTGTATTGGGTTAACATAAGAGAACTACAAGAGAACTTGATAGAGTTCCAGTTACAAAGTGTTTACCTTATATATACTTGGCTAATAGTATTAAGAATAAAAAGTGTGGACTTGGTTTTTTCTTATATTCTTTCTTATTTTATTTTATTTTAGACTTGTTTTTGTATTTTTCTATTTATAAAATGTAGGGTTAGGGTTAGTCATGTGACACAAGAAGAAAGGCATAGAAGATGCTAGAAGAATGATGTTATATAACATGTACAATGTATGTTGGCCTTAAAGTATACACATGGCTGTTTAGGGTAGGCTAGGAGTATATAGCACAGACTATGTGCCTTTAGTATAAAAGGTAGACAATCTTATAAAGAGTTCTCTATCGAGTTCTCTTGTATAAACCCTATATAAGGTTCTTTCTTTTGACTAACCCTAAGGTCTTAAGTTTGTAACAAATAGTCTATACTATACTAAATCTAGTCTACTCTGAAGAATATGTAGTATGATGTCATCATTCCAAAACCTTCTATATTCTTCTATAACATATGACATTATGCTAACCCCAACCTTAAGTCCAAAATAAAGAGAAATAAAAATAGAAATAAAAATAAATAGAGTTTATTGTCTTCAACTCTGATACTAAAGATACAGTGGTCAATATCTTCACTAGAGCTCTTCTCTCAACAAAAGTCAAACATTTTGCTCATAAACTTAGTCTTGCTACAGTTTGAAAAGGAGTGTTGGATTAACAAATTCATGTTGATGTTATTGAGGTTTTAGAAGTTACTTAGACTTTACTATTTGTACTAGGTCTTATATTTCATCTGTCATTTTTATGGATACTATTCAGTACTACTTTACTATATAGTTTACTATTATCATATGTCAAGTCCACCTATTCTAAAGATATATTCCCATAGTGATGCTATCATTCCAAAATTTACAACACAAGTTATCAAGAATGCAAAGAGTGGACTTAGTTATTTTTTATTTTCTTTTGGTTTTCCTATTTTTAGAGCTTAGGGTTAGGGTTAGGGACAAGATCATGCTGTCACACAGCAGGTCACATCTGATGACACAGTCACAAGTCACATAATATATGGAAAAATGTAGAACATTCTAGAAGAGATAATGTTATACAACATGTGATATATATGGTCATTTAGAGTAGGCTAAAAATAGCTTGCACAGACCATTAGGTATTTGTATATAAGATAGACAGTCTTGTACAGAGTTCTCTATTGAGTTCTCTTGTGTTAACTTTAATACAAGGTTCTTTCTCTTGTCCAACTCTAAGGACTTGAGTTTGTAATACAAGTCCATTATCCATGATAGCTACCCTTCTTGCAATATGTTTCTGTAGTGGTGATGCAACAATCTAGATATCCAGTCTTCCATAACAGAAATACTTCCATTGAACTTGATTTCCAGTGTTCAATGGCAATACACCAAATCAGTACTCACTCTCATCTCAGACTTTATTTATTCTCCTGAAGTTGTAACCATGTAGTAGACAGATAGCATAGCATATAAGCTGAAGCCAAGGTTGTTCTACAAGTCTACATCACTAAGCTTTTTCCACAAAGTTTACATATTCTGTGCATTGCCAAGCCAACTCTGTGGACTTCTGCCTTCTAGTGTGAACTATGTCTGACAACTATATAGCACAATGTATACCTTAGTTCTTGTGCTATTTTGCATACTGAGGTTGTTTTTACAGGTATATCAAATAAATAGTTCTTGCACTATTTTACATACTGAGGTTGTTCTTATAGAGATATTATCTATAAATTGGAATAGATGTGGCTAGAACAGAATATGACAGTTAGTATACTTATATAATTTTGAGTAGAAGGCTCACACTGTAGATTCATTGTAATCTGTCCACATAGAGTAGCAATGACATCTAGTAAAGAGATGTCTAGCTTAGAGATTTCCTACTTAGAGATATTAATATATAATTTTCTTGGAGTAGTAGAAAGATAGAGTTTCCAATGTATTTCTATACTATATATATTATACATTGTCCTATTCTAATGTTCATATAGAGTTTATGTGTATATTATAAGAACAATATACCATATAGGACCATGTCTGATTCAGTCTTTTCTACTGGACTTCTGACATACTTTATTTTGTCTGACACTTACTATAGCTATATATTCTGATATTATATTTCAGTATGTTCAGTACTCTTCTATCACATATGTTTATAATTATTGTCCAAAAGAAAGAAAATCAAAGAAAAAGAAAAATCAAATCAAGAAAAATAGATAAAAAAAATAAGGGTATAAAAGAGATGGATATAGAAGAACTAAAAATGGGACTGGTAAAGCAATTGTTAGCAAGAATGAAAGAGAAGTTTGGAGAGGTAGACAAGGAGTCAAGCAAAGTGAAAGAGTTGAGATTTCTGAAGCAAGAAAAAAGGATATGTGAAGAACATATCCAAATATTCAAGAGAACAGCAAGAGAAAGTGAGTATGAGGGAAGGGTTCTCATTAAAGAATGTAAGAGGAGTTTTAATAGACTGATAAGAAGAAGATTGATAAAAAGCAAAAGGCCTCCAAGAATGGTTGGAGAATAGTATAAGAGATTAGTGACAATGAATAGAAATTGGAGGCAGGCAAGATCATGCCAACAAAGCCAGACCCATGGAGGTAAAGTAGGCAGATGTACCAGAGTCTAAGAATCATTTGTCTTCAAAAAAGCTGTCTTAAGGCACTCTTTTACCCTTGCATACTGCCTTATCATACTTGGAGAAATTCATTGCAATAACCAAGTCTGGTAAAACAAATTTTCATCTCAAGCCATACTACTCAAAGCTACAAAGTTCTTAACTACAGCTGTTACATTTACATTAGCATAGGTATCCGTACCACTATACTCAGAGAGGATTTACATGATTTAAGAGGACTGAGTCAAAGAATGATCAAGATATAAAGGGAAAGGTACAATAAGGTTGGCTATTGCTATCAATCGTACTGCAGTACGAGCATGTGCAGCAATCACTGTGCAGTGCTTCATCCCAAACCCAGTATTGAGCTATAGCACTGATTCTCCTCAACTCATCAACAGAAGCAATAGAGAGGATGCCTCGGTAGAGAGGAGACAAATCCAGAGCCCATAACCTGTTGAAAGGAAGCTCTAAGCAGAAAGCATGGCACGATGTGGACAACTGGCGGCTACTCACCAAATATAGTGATATTTGTAACGTGATTCAGAGCAATGGTGCTTGTGTCACGTCACATCCAAATGTCCTTTGCTCGTGTTCTCTATGGACCTCCTCGGTGTCTCGCATCGATAAAACGTCGACTTATTTCTACAGCTACCAAACCTGAAATCAAACCAGCCTCAGGTTCGTTATTTTTATAAATAGCACGTCCATAGCTGACTCGTTAAGGAAGACACTACTACTACTACTACTACCACCCCTTCTATACCTTTATCTTCATGTCTTGAAGGAACCAAAATCGAAGGGGTCAACTTTCTTAAAGGACAAGCACCTGTTTTAGCTATGGCTGACAATCAATACCCCGAGTGGCTATGGACGATTCTTCAACCCAAGGTGCATGAAGATGAAGGACCAGGAAGCAAAGCTGAGCGACAAAAGCGAAGGGCAGAGAACAAACAGAGAATCAAGGATAGAAACTTTATGTCAACTCAGTAATGTGAGTATTGTTCCTGCCATTTATTGCCAGCTCATCCATCGAAATTAAAGAGAAAAAAGTAGTCATAGAATATATATATAAGGTGTGGAGAGCTCGGGGAGCAAAAAAAAAACACTTATGAGAGACAAGGCATGGTAGCATGACATGCAAAAATGAATATGGTTGCTCGATTTGAAAGATGTGTCCAGAGCCAGTAGTCAAATTAGGTTTGATTTTTATCTACAGTCGTCATCAAGCCTTGGTAGGACCAGGCACTGTGGACTGGGGGCCACTGAGATGGGGATCAATGGCCTCCGGGGGGTTAGCAGGAGCTGGAGGAGCTGGCTGCTGCTGTTGAGAATCAGAATAGGCTCTGAAGGGAGACTGGGCCACCAAGGGTCTGTGGAAGCGGGCGCGAAATTCATTGGCGTTTGGATCTGGGGTGGGGGCGAAAGGAGCGGGATTACCGTGTTCGTCGTGTGCCAGGGGCATGTAGGAAGGGGCAGGGGGACCCTTTGCAGCGTGTTCTGCATAGTGGATACGGCGCTGTGGGGGAATTGAGATATCTGGGGGTAGAAAGAGAGGAAGAAAGGAGGTACCTGGTGGTCCCAGCGGTCCCAGGCCTCGGCAATGACAGGTTCGAGAGAGGCAAGCTCGTCGTTTGTCATGTTGAGGGTGCGCAAAAGGTGCTGCCTGAGGAGGGGTGCGCAGGAAAAGGAGAGGAGGAGGGTCGAGGCAAAAGTCTGTCCGCCGATGAGGTTGCTCTGAGGAAACGGGGGCTCATGGGGAATGGGGATGGGCTGGATTTCATGGAGAACCTGGGGATACTGACCCTCGCCCTGCCTGTATGGCCCGTCGTCCATGGGGGCCATCATCTCACCGCCTATCTCCAG
>Ga0157359_1000177_pt1 | contig 20737 bp, 13 predicted proteins | sample AttcapACBM3_FD_111482 | JGI IMG/M metagenome (GOLD analysis project Ga0157359, IMG submission 111482) | Fungus gardens microbial communities from leaf cutter ant in Botucatu, State of São Paulo, Brazil - Atta capiguara ACBM3 | ecosystem: Host-associated > Fungi > Mycelium > Unclassified ...
ACTCAGCTCACGATCCTAACGGGCCCCTCTGAACTACACAGAGTATAAAAATCATGGTACATACTGAATTAAAAAAATAGAAAGTCTTCAAATATGAATGGTGCGAAGGCCGGACTCGAATTTATCACCTAATAGACTGATATTAATGTGTTTTATAAGTAGGAACAAATAGTTATACCCGCACTTGTACCCACAAGTTAAAATCCGTACAAAAAACAGACACTACGAGTGGGTATAAAGCCATACCAGTAGAACACCGATATGGCTATCAAAGCAAGATTCAGGCAGGCAGGAAAGTTTTCTTCAGAGGTACCAAAAGTTTGGTCTCAATATCCACTTGCTCATAGTTCTCAATAAGCGCACGGACGAGATCATCAAGCGTCCAGAGCGTTAGTGGTATCGTCGAACGGTCGGCTTCATATCGAGCATCTTTTGTAAAACCACCGGTACTGACATAAAGCCCGCGATCGTCTTTATGGCGACCTCCGATAAAGCTGCGGATCTGTTGGCTTCCCATTTGCTCCCTGCGATGTTTTACCTCAACGATAATACGTGGATTTTCAAAACCGAATCCATCAGGTGAAGCAATGATATCTTTACCCCGATCGGCTCCCGCAGGTGACACCTGCGTTTTATAGCCCATACTGCGTAAAACTCCGGCAACCAGATTTTGCATCTCGTCCCAGTCAAGAGAGTTGATGCGATCTTTGATACCTTCAAACGCGAGCATTTCCATATCGCGGAGCGGATCAGAAACGACCTCATCTTCATCCATCGCAATTGGATTCTGAGTAATCACATCTACCGTAGGTTTCTTATCCTGCAAAAGCTCTTCTAGAGCATATTCTGGAAGCTGGAAAACCGTCAGCGTGGAGCCCAATGTGTTTTTGGTAGCAACAGACAATCGATCGCGATCGATTTCTTCAGTATTCCATTTAACCTGTCGAGCGATTGCCATCCCCTCTTCTACCCATTCAGGGTGGTACTGGAAATCAGATGTAACCTTACCTAGCAGATAAGTACGATTGGCTGGCGAATAGGTAATAACCCAATCACCCTTTTGGATCTCATTCACAAAACGCCAGACCTGCGATGCACCAGAACGGGCTGTTCCCAGCTTTGTTAAGGGATCTGCCTCCTGGTATAAGGCGAGTAACTGGGCTCGGGACAGGCCGGGTTTGACTAATGGAGCCAGCTGAGACCAACCTATGCCTACAATTTGCTTATCGCGAAAATCGTCATAGAGCTTGCCGCCATCGCCACGAATCATCCACATTCTGTTGCCCATACCAGTCCCTTCATGAGGAAAAGAAATTATGCTGGATCATAAGCTTATTCGTAGTATGCGTCAAAACCATCAACAACGACGGTCCAGCATTCCCGGATTATGCTTGCGATAATGTGCCCAGTTAAAATTACAGCTTCAATTTGCATGATATTTCGTCCATATAAGTAAAAGCACCAACCAGCATCGGCAGGTGCTTTTTGGAATGAGTAAATTAAATAAGTAAGGAAAGCTGCAGTGTGAATCAGGAAGGCTATTCCCAATGTTCACCGTGCCGCGCTTTCAATAAACCTGTTGCCTGTCGCGCCCGCAGAATATCGACTGCCCGCAGATATGGGGACTGTTCTTGCCAGTCGAATCCCCTGCGATCAATACGAACCAGCCCGTACTTTTCCACCAGAAAATTAACGGCATCGGCCAAAGATATACCGGCATCGATATGTTCCTGAATTACCGTTTCATCACTGAATGGCGTGTCGTTGAGTGTCAGCCCATAATGTTGTTCCAGCAGGCGTGCAAGCAGCATTTGCCAGACAGCCCCGGCGACAGACATAGCTTCGCCGCCTGCGGATTTGTTGCAGGTAGAGTTTTCATATTTGCTCTTGTGAAAGTAGTTAACGATGGGTGGAGTAAACGGCGATGTATACGTAGCCGCAACTGCCAAGGGTATCGGCTTCGCAGGTGAAACCATTGTGGTACAGAGTGACACAGTGGGCATGGCGAGGATTCATTTCACCAGTAGTCAGCATCGATTCCATCTGGCTGATAAAATGCGGGAATGCCACATCCAGCTTAAGACATTCTGCTTCGCTGAACTTACCGGTGATACTGGCCCGGTCAGCCAGATAGTGCAGCCGGTTTCCCTCCTGTACCAGACGAGCGCCAAAGCAAGGTGTCACATTACGATTCAGACCCCACTGGAGAAATGAATCGTTCTCTGAGTCAGTAGATTTCATTGAAGTGCCCTCATATCCATAGCCTCCCCTCCGGAGGCTTCCTCACATCTGCTGATCTTTGTCAGCACGAAGGAATCTGTTCTATGCAAAACAAACCGCAATGGGAGCCAGACTGGTATCTGGAATCTCTTCTGAACATCCATATTGGAGAAATGGTTAATCGCTATGCCTGCCTGTGGGCACTCCGAATCGACCTGTTCTATCAGCATCACACCGCTAAGTACTACCTGCAAAGTCACAATCATCTTGAGAGGGATCTCCGGTTACTCATGGATCATATGATGCAAATGGGCGCAGTCGTGGGTTATTTCTGGGTTATCGAATGGACAGAAGACCATCACTACCATGCGCACGTAGTCTTCTGGGTAGATGGCAACCGCAGTCGGAAGGTTTATCCTTGGGCTGAGAAGGCCCGTGAGTTCTGGACGTTAATTACCGAAGGTGACGGGGGCTTACATCGCAGTGAATACAAAAAACATTACAGAGCCAATATCAATATCCCGGTGCGTTACAGCGAACCAGACAGTATCGACAATATCCGACAGGTGTTGGCGTATATGACCAAAATTCAGCAGAAACATGGCCTGCTGCTGTTCGGCTGCAACGAGGTCCCTGAACGACCAGCAACCGGACGACCACGCAAGACTGACTTCTGAGTAAGGCATTTTTTTACGCCAGCAATTCATAGTGTGACAACTACACAGCTATTTACCTCGCAACACCTTTAAACCTTCCAACCGCATGGCTTCTGTCTGCCCTTCAGGGACGGTTTATGCCTGCGTGTTGGCTGGCTGGAGCCTAGAATATGTTTGCCAAATCCTTTCTCGCTCTCGACGGTAACGGTGGTCTGAACGGTGCACGTACCACGCAGATAGCCCCTTATGATAGCGATACCTGCCACCTCTGCGGTTGCGCGCTGCAATGCCATCCTGAGTACAACAACGAATGCCCATGGTTCGAACACACCGAAACGGGTCTCACCAGCAGTGGTCGACAGCATTGTCCCTATACCAATCCGGATGCCAGTGAACAGCAACTGGTCAGACGGTTGCAGCGCCTCCTCCCCGATGCCACTCCCAAGGTCAGTAAAGCCGACTGGCAATGCACACAATGCGAGAGCAGTTACTATGGTAAACGTTACTGCCTAACCTGTCGTACCAGAGACTTCAGCCAGTCAAAATGGGTGACATCATGAGAATGTTGAAGTGTTTCTCGCCACCAACGCACTGGGTATTTATATCGCCACTGACATGGTCGAAGCCCCACCAACTTGATAAACTCTCTCGTAAATTCTTACGGGGCAGAAACTATTTGGACGATTGTGTCGTCACCTCTTTGCCGCGTTACATGCATTGTTTTCACCGGACACCATATGGCTATCAAGAAGAACGAACTTTACTCCTCCCTTTGGGCGAGCTGCGACGAGTTGCGCGGCGGAATGGATGCTTCACAGTACAAAGACTATGTGTTGACCCTACTGTTTATGAAGTACGTCTCTGACAAAGCTAAGGGCAACCCTTACGCGATGATTGAAGTGCCGGAAGGTGCAAGTTTCGACGATATGGTTGCTCTCAAGGGCAACAAAGAAATTGGCGAAAAAATTAACAAAACCATCAGATTACTGGCTGAGGCTAACGACCTCAAAGGTGTTATAGACATCGCTGACTTCAATGATGAAGACAAGCTGGGTAAAGGCAAGGAGATGATCGACCGCCTTTCCAAGCTGGTGGCAATATTCGAGGGGTTGGACCTCTCAGCCAACCGCGTTGATGGAGACGATCTGCTGGGTGATGCCTACGAATATTTAATGCGTCACTTTGCTACAGAGTCAGGTAAATCAAAGGGGCAGTTTTACACCCCGGCAGAGGTGTCACGCATTCTGGCGAAAGTGATTGGCATCAGCAAGCAGACACCACAGGATGCTACCGTTTATGACCCTACCTGTGGTTCAGGGTCACTATTGTTGAAAGCCAGTGACGAAGCCGGTCCGAAAGGACTGACCATTTATGGCCAAGAGATGGATTATGCGACCAGCGCACTGGCCCGCATGAACATGATCCTGCATAACAACGCCACCGCTAAAATCTGGAAAGGTAACACTCTGGCCGATCCACACTGGAAAGATGGCAACGACAATCTGAGAACCTTCGACTTTGCTGTAGCCAACCCCCCTTTCTCCAACAAAAACTGGACCAGCGGGCTGGATGCTTCGAACGATCAATTTGACCGCTTTGTCTGGGGGACACCGCCAGAGAAGAACGGCGACTATGCTTTCTTGCTACACATTATCAAAAGCCTCAAGAGCACAGGTAAAGGCGCAGTGATCCTGCCTCACGGCGTTCTGTTCCGTGGCAATGCTGAAGCACGTATTCGTGAAAACCTACTCAAGCAGGGCTACATCAAAGGCATTATTGGCCTGCCTGCTAACTTATTCTACGGCACGGGCATCCCGGCATGCATCATCGTCATCGATAAAGAAGGCGCACAGGCTAGAGCGTTCAGTGCCAGTGGCAATAGCCAGCAAGGCATCTTTATGATCGATGCCAGTAAGGGTTTTATTAAGGACGGCAATAAAAATCGCCTACGCGCCCAGGACATCCATAAGGTTGTCGATGCATTTAATCGTGAGCAGGAAATCCCCCGCTTCAGTCGCATGGTACCGCTGTCAGAAATTGCGGCCAACGACTTCAACCTCAATATCCCTCGCTATATCGACAGCAGCGATCCTGAAGACCTGCACGATCTTTCTGGCCATTTGGCTGGTGGCATTCCCGATCGCGATATTGATGCTCTCAGTGTTTTTTGGAAAATTTTCCCGACTTTACGTCAGGAACTGTTCGAACCTGCCCGGCCTGGTTACAGTAATGCACGAGTCGAAGCAAGTGAAGTAAAGACCACTATCCTGGCACACCCGGAATTTGCCGCTTTCAGAGCTGGAGCACTGATACCCTTTGAAAAGTGGTTTGCTGGTTGTCAGCTAGATGAAATTGCTCGCGGTGACTCACCAAAACAGCTGATTGAAGAAATTGGCGAGCGGCTCCTCGCTGCTTATTCTTCAGAAGTCACAACTGGCGCTCCGCTGCTCGAGAACTACGCCATCTATCAGCTCCTCATGGATTACTGGATGGAGGTCATGCAGGACGATGTTTATGTTCTAAGCCAAGATGGCTGGCAAGCGGGCAAAGTGCTACGTGAGTTAATTGTGGAAAAGGGTGAAAAACTCAAAGAAACGCCGGATCTGGTAATTGGTAAGAAGAAGTATAAGGCTGAACTACTGCCGCCAGCTCTTTTAGTCGCTCGCTACTTTGCTATTGAGCAGCAGAAGCTGGATCAATTACAAGTCGCTTATGATGAATCAGTGCAAGCGTTGGAAAGCTTCCTTGAAGAAAACAGCGGTGAAGATGGGTTGCTGGCTGATGCAATGAACGACAAAGAAAAAGTAACAGCTTCCAGTGTTAAGGCTCGTCTAAAAGTTACCATGGATAAAGAAGAAAAGGCGGTACTAAAATCTGCTCACGCATTATTCGATGCTGAAACCAAAGCCAAAAAAGCGCATAAAGAAGCAGAAGAAAAACTGGATCTTGCGGTATTGATTCATTATCCAAAGCTCACAGATGACGCAATAAAAATTCTGCTGGTACAGGACAAATGGCAAGCCAGCTTAGCTCGTGCTTTGGAAACGGAGATTGAGCGTGTTACACAACGACTGGCGAATCGTGTAAAAGATCTGGAGGAACGTTATAACTCTACTCTGCAGGATCTCACTCAAAGCGTGGCTGCGTTGGAAAGCAAAGTCGCAAATCATCTTAAGGTGATGGGACTGGAGTGGGAATGATGGGGAAACAGATCAGAATGTTGGAAAACGAGTCGGGAGCGGTGCCACATGGGGGCATTCCGGTGGGCTATAAGCAGACGGAAGCTGGCATAATACCTGAGGATTGGGAGGTAAGAAAATTAAGAGACATTTCACCATCGCAAAGTGTAGGGTTAGTCATTAATCCATCATCTTATTATTCTGAAAATGGTACTGTTCCGATGCTCGTCGGATCTCATGTGTATGAAAATAAAATAATTTGGATTAACGCAAATACAATTACAGAAGATAGTAATGCAAAGCTTCCTGCATCCCGCCTGTATGCTGGAGACCTCGTAACTGTGAGGGTTGGCGAGCCAGGTATTACAGCTGTTATTCCCAAGGAGTTAGATCAGGCTAATTGCGCCTCTATGATGATTATTAGAAAGGGAAAGAATTTTGACTCTTTCTGGCTTTGCTATTTAATGAACTCGAAAATAGGAAAATCTAGAATTGAGGGAGTTCAATACGGTACAGCACAAAAACAGTTTAATATCGTAGATGCTGTAGATTTTATTTTCCCATTTCCACCTAAGCTCGAACAAACAGCCATCGCCAATGTGCTCTCCGATACCGATGCGCTGATTACCCAGCTTGAGAAGTTAATCGCCAAAAAACTGGCTATCAAAACCGCCACCATGCAGCAATTGCTGACTGGCCGCACTCGCCTACCGCAATTTACTAAACATCCTGATGGGACTCGTAAGGGATACAAAACCAGTGAATTAGGTAGGGTACCAGAGGATTGGACCGTATTAACCTATGGTCAAATATTTGATTTCTTATCTACATCCACCAATGCCCGATCTGACCTCAGCCATGATGGAGAATATGGATATATACATTACGGTGACATCCATACAAAATGGAATAATAAGCTTGATGCTAGTGCCGTAGAATTGCCAAAAATATCAAGAAAATTAGTATGCTCTTCGTTTTTAGAGAATGGTGATGTAATTATGGCGGATGCTTCAGAAGATTATAATGGCATCGGTAAAAGTATTGAAATATGCAACATTAGCAACAAAAAAATAGTGGCTGGCTTGCATACATATCTACTAAGAGATAAATACAAACAGCTATCTGATGGATATAGAGGCTATTTACATAGCAATGCTAATGTAAAAAAAATAATTGAGCAATTAGCAACCGGAATGAAAGTTTTTGGCATTTCAAAAAATAATCTTTTGTCTGTACCAGTACCTGTTCCGTCTAAACAAGAGCAAACCGCAATTGCTACCATCCTCTCAGATATGGATGCCGAACTCGAAGCATTGGAACAAAAGCTTGCTAAGGTCCGCGATATAAAACAAGGAATGATGCAACAGCTGCTGACCGGTCGTATCCGTTTACCGTTGGAACAGCAGCCATGAAACATGCCCTTGATAAGACAGTTCTGTCGGTCAAGGGTCTACTGAGCCTGACTGACGTAACCATTCCGGCCTATCAGCGTCCTTATAAATGGACGGTAAAAAATATCAGCGAACTGTTTGCGGACATAAACAGTCATCTCGATAAATCGGCCTACCGCTTGGGCTCAGTAGTGTTTCATCAGCCTGAGAGCAATGAAGAACATAGACTGGATATCGTCGATGGTCAGCAACGAACTTTAACATTAATGCTGGCAGTATGGGCCATTATCGAAACCCGACTTGTTGAATTGGAACGTCAGGATTTGCAGGAAGCGCTAACCCAGCTAAAGCCCTCCATTGAAGGTTTTATGGGACGGCAACGCTTTGCCAGCCAGGCATCGGAATACAATCTGTACCAGAATTATCAGGAGCTAAAACGTAGGGTTAGCCACCGAGAATTCAGTGAGCAACATATTGATTTTCTTCTCAACCACTGCCAAGTGGTGGTTTTTGTGCTGACTGACCTTTCTGAAGCCTTTCAGTTCTTCGACTCACAAAATGCCCGTGGGCGAGATCTGGATCCACACGACCTGCTTAAAGCCTTCCATCTACGTGAATTCGCCAGCCATGAGGTAGAACTGAAAGCTGCTTCCGTTGCCCATTGGGAAGGATTACCCAGCGGTGACCTGGCTAATCTTTTCGCATCCTATCTCTACAGGGTACGTCAGTGGTCCCAGGGGAATTCCGCTCGTTTCTTTGGCAAGGATGAAGTCGGCCTATTTAAAGGGATCAATATTGACCAGATTGGTCAGTTCCCTTATGTGGAATCTTTGCGTATGGCTCACCATTTTGTGGATTACTATAACAATCAATACCAGCGCAAGATTGATGGCCAGAAAATGCGTTTCCCTTTCCATCTCGATCAGATGATTATCAATGGAAGACGCTTTTTCGAAATGGCAGAACACTACCAGCAACAGGTATCGGCAATTATCTCATGTGAGCATGCTACCAGCCACACCCAACAACCTTTAGCAATTCAGGGCGTAGTCCTGAGTGAAATGGCAACACAGATACTAAGAACGTTAAATAGCTATCGAAATCGCTATCGAACAGGGGATCAATATATACGCACCATGTTTGACTGTGCTCTGATCTTTTATATCGACAAATTTGGCGGGCAGTCCTTATCTGTAGCGATTGAAAAAAGCTTTATCTGGGCCTACAGATGCCGAATTCGGCAGCAAGTGGTACAACTTGCAACCATGGACAAGTATGTGCTGGATAACAATCTGTTCCGGGTGATCAAAGAAGCCAGAGTACCTGGCGATATGCTATCTATGCCATTACTCACAATTCGGGCTTCAGAAAATAATAATAACCGCCGTACCGGTAACCATGAGCAAGATGAGCTGGTGAGGCTGTTCAAGGAGATGAACTACTATGAGTGATGCAAAGGTAACATCCTTTACGGTCAGATCATTACTGGGCGATGCATCTCGTTATCTTATCCCCATGTACCAGCGTAACTATGCCTGGGGAGAGGGTGAAATCACTCAACTTGTGCAGGACATACTCGACTACCAGCAAAAAAGCCTGCTTAGCCCATTCCCTCAAACTTACTACATCGGTACGTTGGTCGTGTTCACTCGTCCTGATGGGCAGTCAGAGATAATCGACGGACAGCAGCGTTTCACTACCCTATCCCTTCTGGCGAACTGGTTAAAAAAGCATGTTGGCTCCACGCTAGATATGAACTGGTACCAGGGCATTAACTTAGGGTTTGAGAGCAGACCCAAGTCTGGCGAAACTTTTGCTCGTCTTTGGCAAGGTGTGGAACTGCATAAACTACGAAGCAAGGAATTTAATGAAGGGCTGATCAATGGCTATGAACTTATTGGCAAGGCACTACGCGACTTGAAATTAGTTGATGAGTCATTAATTCATTTTTGTACCTATCTGTTCGACCATGTACAAATTGCCCGAATAGAAGTGCCTGCCGATACCGACCTCAATCATTTTTTTGAGGTGATGAACAACCGAGGCGAGCAACTTGAAAAACATGAGGTGGTGAAAGCGCGACTGATGGCTGTGCTCAACGAGATAACGGACCAGCAAGATCGGCAGAACAGCCTGAACACCCTCTCACGAGTTTGGGATGCTTGCTCCAACATGGAACGTTATGTCCAGTACGGTTTTACACCAGCCGAACGTCATCAATTATTTGGGCAGGAAAATTGGGGGCAATTTGTGCCTGCTGATTTTAATTCTCTAGCTGACATGCTTATCCCATCGGCTTCGGAGCTTGGCACAAGAGAGAACCAAACAAACCGCACACTGGCTGACATTATCAAGTCATCTTCAACCATGAGTGGTGATAGAGGTGAAGAAGATGAAGGTAGCTCAGAGCGTTTTAATAGTGTTATCAATTTCTCCAACTTCCTGCTCCATGTGTTGCGTGTCTGTAGCCAAACTGGAAAGGACAGAGTGGATGTTCCGCTTGATGACAAACAATTAATCGACCAGTTCGAACTTCGGTTATTAAAGCAGAATGACCCGGTTAAAGCGGTACAGAATTTCACCTTTGCACTTCTCAAATGCAAATATCTTTTTGATCAGTTCGTGATAAAACGAGAATTCGCTAAAGGTAGCGATGGGTGGAGCCTTAAGCGCCTGCGTTGGTATTCGGAAAAGAGCACCAGCTATACCAATACGTTTAATGAAGATGATGGTAGCTATGTAGACATCAACCGACAGATCTTGATGCTGCTTTCCGCATTCCACGTTTCAACCCCTACTCTGGTTTACAAACACTGGTTGAATGGGGCTTTGTTCTATCTGTTTAATGCCCATTCCGCTGTAAGCCAGATCGAAGCAAGGGAGTATCTCGAATATCTGGAGCATCTTGCCTCCGCATTTGTCTTTCAGAACTTCCTGTCAGAAGAAACGCCAAAATCATATTTTGAGATTATCTACGGTAATGAGCCGCATATCCAACCTGTTGTACTGTCAGATCAGATTCATAAGAAGATGCGCTTTGGTACGATAGCAAACAACTTGGTATTCAATTACCTGGACTACTTACTCTGGTGTCGTGACAGACATAAAGCTGAGGTAGTCAAACGTTTTGAATTTACCTTCCGAAGCTCGGTAGAGCATTTCTATCCTCAGCACCCCATGGATGGCTATAGGACATTACCAGATACATCGTTGCATACCTTCGGTAATCTCAGCCTGATTAGCCACAGCAAGAATTCGCGACTTAGTAATTTCCAGCCAAAACAAAAGCAAGAGCACTTCGAAGCGAGTCTTGAACGGAATGAAATTGATAGTCTGAAACTGCTCGCCATGATCGAGCTGATGAAGAAGAACAATCAGTGGGGGGAAGAAGAAATCGCCACTCACGAAGCGGAAATGCTGGCAGTGTTAACCGGTGCAGGTGGTAGTGATAGCGTATTTAGGGAGGTGTTATGAACAGTGTTGGTCAACGTGAACGCATAACACAAAAACGTGTTATCCAGTTATTCACCGATCATCTCGGTTATCACTATCTTGGTAACTGGCACAAAAGAGAAGACAACCGCAACATCGAGCCTAGCTTAGTTTCAGCCTGGCTATCAAAACGCGGTGTTTCAGAAGTCCTAATCGCCCGAGCATTACGGCAGCTGGATCGAGCCGCAAGCCTCGGTGAAGGTCGTATCCTCTATGATGCAAACAAAGAGGTGTATCGCCTGCTACGCTACGGCGTAAAGGATAAAGAAGGTGCTGGTGAGCAGAATCAAACCGTGTGGTTGGTAGATTGGAAAAATCCAGAAGCCAATGATTTTGCTATAGCTGAAGAAGTAACCTACAACGGCGAAAATAAAAAGCGCCCGGATTTGGTGTTGTATGTTAACGGTATTGCGCTTGGTGTCATTGAGCTAAAACGTTCTACAGTGTCAGTATCAGAGGGCATCCGCCAAAACCTCGATAATCAGCAAAAAGCCTTTATCCGCAACTTCTTCACTACCATCCAACTGGTGATGGCCGGTAATGATTTAGAAGGGCTTCGCTATGGTGTAATTGAAACGCCGGAGAAATATTACCTTCAATGGAAAGAAGCCGCTGAATCCCCCCACGCCAACATGCTTGATCGTCACCTGGCTCAGATATGTAATAAACAGCGCCTGCTGGAATTGATCCACGACTTTATCGTTTTCGATGCTGGAGTGAAAAAAACCTGCCGTCATAACCAATATTTTGGCGTCACTGCAACGAAACCGTTTATTCAACGCAATGAAGGCGGGATTATCTGGCATACCCAGGGCAGTGGTAAAAGTCTGACTATGGTTTGGCTGGCAAAATGGATCAGAGAAAATATTACCGACAGCCGAGTTTTGATCATTACCGACCGTACAGAACTTGATGAACAGATCGAGAAAGTGTTTAACGGTGTGGAAGAAGAGATCCTTCGCACCAGAAGCGGCGCAGATCTGGTGACTCGCCTGAATCAAACCAAGCCCTGGCTTATATGCTCGTTAGTGCATAAGTTTGGTCGTCAGGAGGAGGAAGACAGAGATGCTGACACGGACGATTTTATCGAACAAATGAAACGAAATATCCCTGCCGATTTTAGCCCGAAGGGAAAATTATTCGTGTTTGTGGATGAGTGCCACCGAACCCAATCCGGCAAATTGCATTCGGCAATGACAAGCATTTTGCCAGATGCACAATTTATCGGTTTCACCGGTACCCCTCTGATGAAGAAAGATAAGAAGAAGTCAGTGGAGGTCTTCGGGCCTTATATCCACACTTATAAATTTGATGAAGCAGTCAATGATGGGGTTGTACTGGACCTGCGCTACGAAGCTCGTGACATCGATCAGCGGGTCAAATCTCAGAAAAAAGTCGACCAGTGGTTTGATGCTAAGACATCTAAACTTTCTCGCCTTGGCCAACAGCAACTCAAGCAGAAATGGGCTTCGATGCAGAAGCTGTTGTCGAGCCGCTCGCGACTGGAACAGATTGTGGCTGACATCCTTCTCGATTTTGAACAAAAGCCACGACTCGCCGACGGCCGCGGTAACGCTATGCTGGTTTGTTCCAGCGTCTATCAGGCCTGCAAATGCTATGAGATGTTTAGTGAAGCTGGTTTTGCCGGTAAATGTGCGATTGTGACGAGCTACCAGCCAAATGCCAGTGAGATTAAAGGCGAGGAGAGCGGTGAAGGACTGACTGAGAAACTGGCCAAGTACAACATCTATCGCAAAATGCTTGCGGAGTATTTTGAACAGCCTGAGGCTGAAGCAGCCAAACGTGTAAGTGATTTTGAAAAAGAGGTCAAACAACGCTTCATTAAAGAACCGGGCCAGATGCGCCTACTGATAGTCGTTGATAAGTTATTAACTGGCTTTGATGCTCCTTCAGCAACTTACCTCTATATCGACAAGAAAATGGCTGATCACAACCTTTTCCAAGCGATATGTCGCGTTAACCGGTTGGATGGTGAAGATAAAGAATACGGCTATATTGTCGACTATAAAGACCTTTTCCGCTCATTGGAAAAAACAGTTCAGGACTACACCGCAGAAGCCTTTGACGGTTACGACAAAGAAGATGTAGCCGGTTTACTGAAAGATCGATTGCAACAGGCAAAAATCGATCTGGATGGTGCTCTGGATGCCGTTCGTACCCTTTGCGAACCAGTAAAAATGCCACGCAATCAACTTGATTATCAGCATTATTTCTGTGGGGAATCAGGGGCGTCGATAGAGCAGTTATCTGAGAAAGAAGCTTTACGTCTGACATTGTATCAATCCGTGGCGAAGCTTATCCGTGCTTTTACCAATCTGGCAGGTGAGCTAACAGATGCTGGTTATAGCGAGCAGGAGGCAAATCAAATCCGCATTGATGTTGAGTTTTATACAAAAGTCCGCAATGAAATCAAAATAGCCAGTGGCGATTTCGTGGACATGAAACAATTCGAGCCAGGTATGCGGCAGATGCTGGATCTTTGGGTGGATGCCGATCCTAGTGAAACCCTTATGGATTTTGAGGAACTAGGACTGCTTGAGTTGATTATTGAACGCGGGGAAGAAGCACTGGATGGACTTCCAGCTGACATGCGTGGCAACCAAGAGGCTATGGCTGAAGCGATTGAAAATAACGTTCGCAGAACCATTGTTGATGAAAACCCAGTCAACCCGAAATACTACGAAAAAATGTCGGTATTGCTTGATGAATTGATCGCACTTCGTCGTCAACAGGCGATCTCCTATCAAGATTATCTGGAGCACGTACGTGAACTAGCGAAGCAGGTTAAACATCCGCAGTCAGGTAGTAAAAGTACTTATCCAGTAAGTATTGATACCCTCGCCAAGAAAGCGTTGTTTGACAACTTCGGGCAGGATGAAGTCTTGGTGACAAAGATAGATGCTGCAGTCCGTCATACCAAAAAGGCCGACTGGTATGGGGATCGTTTTAAAGAACGCGAGATTAGTTTCGCTATCGCGGAAGAGATCAAAGGTTATTCAGTGACGGTCGCAGATGTAATGGCCCTAGTGAAGGCTCAGAAGGAGTATCGCTGATGCCATTGGTTACCTTTGGTGAGCTCACTCTCGATTTGCAGCGTAAGCCAATCAAAAACTTGCATATCAGTGTACTGCCTCCGGATGGCCGAGTAAGAGTATCAGCTCCCGACTCTCTGTCAGACACAGCTATCAGGATGGCTGTTGTCAGAAGGCTAGTATGGATCCGACAGCAGCAAGCACAATTTCAGGCTCAGCCGCGCCAGAGTGAACGAGAAATGTGTAGTGGCGAAACACACTACCTTTGGGGAAGAGGATATCGGCTGGATGTAGTTTTAGTAGATAAGCCCGCTGAAGTGAAACTTCAGGGTGGCTGGATACGCATGAAAGTACCTGCACATTATGATACGGCCCAGCGGGAAGCTGTTCTCAATCAGTGGTATCGCGGTATTTTAAAACAAAGACTGCCTAAGCTAATGGCAAAATGGCAGCAAGAGGTAAAGGCTGAAGCCAGTTTTGTTGGCATCAAGCGAATGAAGACCAAATGGGGTAGCTGTAATCCACAGACCGCACGTATCTGGATCAATCTGGAACTGGTTAAAAAGCCTCCTGAATGCCTTGAATTCATTGTGGTTCACGAACTCGTTCATCTGCACGAACGCAAGCACAACGAGCGTTTTACCGCTCTGATGAACATGCACTTACCAAACTGGCGCGAACACAGAGCTAAGCTGAATAAGATGCCTTTGGCTTATAACCATTGGGGGTATTAATGCAGATCCATCTGAAAGTCTACACTAGATTGAATTCTTAAAAAAATTCAATCTGCATTAACTTATAAGTTTAACACTTGAGAAGTCTGTTTTGTCTTTTATTTGTGAGCATCATCACCAACATTTCGAATGAGAGCTTACACTAAATATTGAGCAAGTTCTTTTATTACAACAACTCATCCCTTTTGTAACAAGTGAAGTCTATTTTTCAGAAGCACAAGTCACTTGAAATAAAATATAATATATTTAGATTCGGGCGACTCGACATTTATATCAACATAGGCCGATTAAATATCGGCCGTATAAATCGATATTGAGATTACTCACTCTAAGTTATCTATGATTAATTTTTGTTCGAGGAGAGTGTACGTTGTAACATTAGGGTAAGGACAAACAAAGCGGAGTTTATTTTCTTGTAAATCACTATAGAAGTAAAAAGCCATTATATCACTTTCCGGTAAAATCTCTCTCATCACCATCAAAGGAAACATTTTTGTCACAGCTATGTTTTCATTAACTGTAAAATCACTATGTGCAAGATATAACTCGCCGGAAATCATAGGTTCAGAAGTCTTGAATTGTGCAGTTCTACTTGGATTAAGCCCTAACCCCTTAAGCACTTCCACCTCATTCAAAAAGCCTATGCCATCAAATTTTGCTTGTATTGGTTTAATAAGCGTAGTCGTTTCGAAAAACTCTCGATGTTCAAGTTGCATAGCCTGATTTAAACGTTGAACAGTTTCTTTTGCCTTAGTTACAGCCGCGGCTGAGGGTAATCCTCTATGTGAGATATCATTTCGCAGGTCTGTAGCTTCATGAAGAATATTAATTATCTCATCACAACATACTAAATTTTCTATACCGCTACTAGGATATATTTTCTTTTTATACTCGCTAAGTCTATTGTAGCCAAAACCCATCGTAATACTTGACAACTCTTTTTTTCTTTTATAGAAGGTTCCTTTTGATGGTTTGCTTTGTCCAAAAATGAATGAAACTAAATATATTCCAAGGTATTCAAAGAACTTAATGAAGGCCTCGCACCGTTCTCTTTCATTAAACTTAGATTCAGCAAGTTCCCAAAGTATTGCTAAAGGTGTGGGCAACATAGAGGAAAATTCCTGCTCATATCTACTAGCGACACTTAAATAAGGTAACAATTGTTCTCGTGAAGATTGAAAATTAGAAAAAACTGAGTTTTTAAGTAAGTTTACCCGTGTCAATACAGCTTCACACTTGCTTTGAAAATCTATTAATTTCGACTGATTTACTATTGGCGGAAGTGAGAATCGAGTATTCAACCACGCTGAGATATGTATGTGTCTTGACACCCCTGAATTAGACATGAAATTACTATCAAGCCAATCCCTACCTTCCTCTTGCTGTAAGAAAATATTGTAAAACTCAGGAAGGAGTGTTTCGTGAAGAAAATCAAAACGAGTAGGGTTGAGCATCTTTCTTTTTTCACTTAAGCTAGAGAATTCTATAATTTTCCCTGTAAATGATTCTAGAACATAAAGCCCATTATCACTTAGCCTCACAATTTCTTTAAAACGGATTGGAGATCCTTGAAGTAATTTATCCCGAGAATAATCCCTTTGGAAATAGGATTTAAAGTTGATGCGATAACCAACTATACCTATATCGCCATCTTTATCATCTCGTTTACTGGCGTTAATCCACGCATCAGAACTATATGGTAGAACTTCAGATTTAAAATAGTTTTCTATCAAATTGCTAGTGGCAATAGCTGAGTTTAAGGGCACGTTTTCGCTATCACGCAGATCTTCGTCTGGTTCAAATAATACTACACAGCCTCGATATTCAAACGCGCCATACAACGGTTGGGCAATCTCTTTTAATTCCTCTTTTACCACGGGTTCTGCCGCATGATTTTTACTGGTAATAGCGGATATAAACTGTTTTTTTTCTCTCGCATTCAATTTAACGCCTAAGGTTCCAATCGCATCATTAAGAATTAGCTGGAACTCATTAAAGTCATTACTTACCAGCTCTTTGCCGCCCGCTTTAGCACCCAATACTAACTGAATTTGCTGTGCTTTATGCATCAATTCGCGTTGTGCTAGCCACATCCTACTGTCCAGTAGATCTTTAATATGTTTCTCTTTTAGATCGGTAAAATCAGACTTAATAATAGCGCGAGCTTCAACTTCGATATCGGCAAAGTTACCATAGCTATCGTCTTGCCATTGTGCAGCAAACTCATCGTACAGGCGTTTCATCGGTGCGTTAAGCGGTTTAGTCGCAAAGCGCAGGGTGGCAATAGCCTCATCGGTTACCTGTGCCGACAGGCGCAGAGGACGCTCGATAGTCAGGCGGCGGTAGCCAAAATCGGTGCTGCTCAGGATTTTGCTGGCAAAGGTTTTTGGCGCTTCGGTTTTAACGGTGATAGGCTGGCGGTCACGGTTTGATTTTTTCTCCGGCGCTTTCTCAAGGCCCAACTCTTTAAGAGAAGTTGCATCCACCACTTCAAATTCACCAAAGGTGCGAGTGATAAGTTTGATATCGTCTTCGCTCATCAGGTTACGCTTAGAACCTAAAGACTTACGCATTTTGCCGCACAGGTTAGTGCCATCAATCAACTGAACCTTGCCTTTGCGCTCAGTTACTTTTTTGTTCGACAGAATCCAGACGTAAGTCGCGATGCCGGTGTTGTAGAACATATCCGTTGGCAGCGCGACGATGCCTTCCAGCAAATCGGCTTCCAGAATATAACGGCGAATTTCACTCTCACCGCTTCCAGCACCGCCGGTAAACAGCGGCGAGCCATTAAGGATAATGCCAATACGCCCGCCGTAGCTCACCGAGCTATCGACTATATCACTATCGCGCATTTTGCTAATCAGATGCAGCAGAAACAGCAGCGAGCCATCGGACACGCGCGGAAGGCCGGGGCCAAAGCGACCGTTAAAACCTTTCTGCTGGTGCTCGTCGTTAATTTCCCCTTCAATCTTCTTCCAGTCCATGCCAAACGGCGGGTTAGACAGCATGTAGTCGAACCGGTCCTGTGGCAGTTGATCATTAGAAAGTGTGTCGCCCAACTTGATTCGGCTCATGTCCATGCCTTTAATCAGCATATCAGCCTTACAAATGGCGTAAGACTCGGGGTTCAGCTCCTGGCCAAAAGCACGTATCACCGCGTTCGGGTTCAGCTCGTGCAAATATTCCATGCCGGAAGAGAGAAAGCCGCCCGTACCCACCGTCGGGTCATAAATCGTGCGGATGATGCCGTTTTTAGATAGCACCTGATCATCTTCCTTAAACACCAGCGAGGTGGTTAAGCGCACAATATCGCGTGGAGTAAAGTGTTCACCGGCGGTCTCGTTTGAACTCTCCGCAAAGCGGCGGATCAGCTCTTCAAACACCAGGCCCATCTCATGGTTGGAGATGGCTTTCGGGCTCAGGTCAGTAGTGGCGAATTTCTTAACGATTTTAAATAGCAGGTTTGCATCATCCAGCAGGCCAACAAATTCGCTGAATTTCAAATACTCAAAGATTTCACGCGCATCCTTTGAGAAACACTGAACGTAGTTCTCCAGGTTTTCTTTAATGTCCTTTTGCCCCATCTTGTCGAGATCCATCGGCGAGGTGTTAAAGAATGACAGGCCATTGGTAGCCCTTAATAGAAACTTCTCACGCCCTTCTTCCGGCAACGGGCTGGCCTTCAGCTTATCCGCTTCCGCAACCACAGCCTCTTTGGTAGGGGCTAATACGCATTCAAGTCGACGTAACAGCGTAAAAGGCAGAATCACACGCCCGTACTGAGGCAGCTTAAAGTCACCACGAAGCAGATCAGCGATCGACCAGATAAAGGCAGCCGTTTGAGAGAAGTTAGTATTGGACATGAAAACCCTCGAAAATATCTTAGCCATGGTGCAAATATGCCTTGGCATAACTCAGTTTTAGAATCCTTTTCACAAAATGATACCCGGAACACAAGCTCTCTCAAAGAGATACATGACAAAGAAATAAGTATCAAGATTGAATGATAGTCAACATTCAGCCCCAGCAGCCCAAAAATGGCTTAGTCTCCCTAAAAATATGATGTCTTAGATTAGTAGTTATAACCCAGAAAACATTTATAGAGACTAACAGTATGTTCGTAACTATATATGCTTTAACTTAATTTCATCTTTAGTATTAAAAGCACTCTTTACGAATACATACGACACTGTAATTATTATATTAAAATAAAAACCACATCCGCATGAGAATGGTAGACATCTAAATACATCCCTGTAAAGAAACCATCTCACCACAATTAAATGCCATGCTGATGTGGACATATTCAGACATTAACTAGAGAAAGAATAAAGATACGGCACTCTCAACTAGCTTGAAAAGCTAGTTGAGAGTAATATTTATATAAGAAATTTTCAATAAAACTATATAAAAATAGTACTTTTTATCCTAATTAATTATTAACTTTTCCAAAATCAAACGGACTAACCCCTTTCTCCCGATTAGTATCCAGATAATCCGCCCACCATTGCAGCATCAGCCTTCGCTCCCCCAGATGCTCCGCCTTATGGATATAAGCCGCCCGAACAGAATTACGTTCCTGGTGACTCATCTGCCGCTCCACCGCATCTCTCGACCATAGCCCCGACTCAATCAGCGAACTACAAGCCATTGTCCTGAATCCATGTCCACATACTTCCGTTTTCGTGTCAAAGCCCATCACTCGCAAAGCCTTGTTTACCGTGTTTTCACTCATGGGTTTACGGGGATCATGATCGCCTACAAAAATCAGCTCACGGTTCCCATTCATGCTTTTGATCTTCTCCAAAATGGCTAAAGCTTGCCGCGACAAAGGCACAAGATGAGGTGTCCGCATCTTTGAACCACGCTGAGAATGCTTTACACCTTCCAGCGGTTCACGCTCACCAGGGATCGTCCACATAGCCGTTTCAAAATCCACTTCTGTCCAACGGGCAAAACGCAGCTCGCTTGAACGGATGAAAATCAACAACGTGAGTTCGACAGCCAGTCGAGTTAGCGGCCTGCCAGAATAGTGATCGATGCGTTGAAGTAATTCAGGTATGCGATTCAGTTCAAGAGCTGCACGATGCTGTCTTTTCGCCGTAGCAACCGCACCGGCAATCTCTTGCGCGGGGTTGTAGTCGATTAAGCCGCTCTGCACGGCAAAGCGCATAATCGCGGTAGTCCGCTGCTGTAAACGGGCGGCGACTTCGAGACGCCCGGATGACTCCACTACTTTAATGGGTACAAGTAGATCCCGCGTTTTCAGTTCCGCAATGTTCCGCTTACCAATAGCTGCAAAGAGATTATCCTCTAAGCTTTTCAATACACGAGCACTATGAGACTCAGACCATTTCTGATTGCTGGCATGCCAGTCTCTGGCGACCACTTCAAACGTTATCGCCTCTTGCTCCTGCTCTACCTTAACGGCTTTCTTGTTTTCACTGGGATCGACGCCATTAGCTAACAGCTTACGGGCTTCATCCCGGCGCGCCCTGGCATCTGCAAGCGAAACCTCAGGGTATTTCCCAAGCGCCAGCATCTTCTCTTTACCACCGAAGCGATAACGTAGCCGCCAGTATTTGGAGCCGTTAGGATGAACCAGCAAAACCATACCGTCGCCGTCAGTAAGTTTATAGGCTTTTGCTTCCGGCTTAGCCGAACGAACCTTCACATCACTCAGAGCCATGATGAGTATCCTTTCAAGGGTTCTGTGTGGGTACAAACATAATCGAACCGGGATATACCCGCAGTTGTACCCGCATCAGTAAGTTGATGTAGATTGAATCAGGTTGACTTAGGAAGAGTGAAAAAGCGAGGAAAGCCTTGCAGATACTGGATTTCAGGCACAAAAAAAGACGTCCGTTGACGTCTATTGATGTTCCGATGGTGCCGAAGGCCGGACTCGAACCGGCACATCTTTCGATGGTTGATTTTGAATCAACTGCGTCTACCGATTTCGCCACTTCGGCACTGAAGAGGATGCGGAAAACGTTGGCGATTATACCG
>Ga0157359_1000178_pt1 | contig 20664 bp, 21 predicted proteins | sample AttcapACBM3_FD_111482 | JGI IMG/M metagenome (GOLD analysis project Ga0157359, IMG submission 111482) | Fungus gardens microbial communities from leaf cutter ant in Botucatu, State of São Paulo, Brazil - Atta capiguara ACBM3 | ecosystem: Host-associated > Fungi > Mycelium > Unclassified ...
GGCGGATGCGGGCGCACTCAAAGGCTTGGCGGGACATCGATTCCAGGCGCGATGGGCGATGGCTGCGATCGAGCCCCAGCTGCCGCTCTTTGCTGAGGGCGCGGTCGTTGAGGAGGAGATCCATGAGCTGGCTGCCCCTACCGTGGGCGAAGACCTCCATTCGGACTACGCCTCTCTAGGTACCACATTAGGGCCCCATCCCCTCACCTTGTTACGCCCAGAGCTGATCGCCAGACGACTGATGAGCTCGCGTGATCTTAAGGAAAGGCGTCATGGCCAGTCCGCCCGGATTGCCGGCCTAGTGGTTGGCCGGCAGCGGCCTGGTACCGCCAGTGGCGTAACCTTCGTAACGCTTGAGGACGAGTTTGGAATGATCAACGTGGTGGTCTGGCGAACCCTGGCGGAGCGTCAGCGGCGAGAACTGGTCGCATCCCAGCTAATGCGAGTGGATGGCACCGTTGAGACACGAGACGGAGTGCTACACGTGGTGGCAGGCCGGCTAGAGGACGTCAGTGAGTTATTACAAGGGCTCGATACACGTAGTCGAGACTTCCACTGAAAATGCTTAGGACAGGAGAACACTGTCACGGTACCCAACAAGCTCGAAGGCAGTTCACATCTTTGATCGCGAACTGGTTGTGCTCAATAAGGCGTCCGCCCCGCATCCATGTGACGAACTCAACGTAGTCACGCCCCCGGCTAGGGAAACTCAGAGATCCGGGCACCATAGGCTGTCTGACCATTCAGAGTTACTTGAGGAGTAAGACGACTGGCTAGCAGTGGTAACCACAGGGACCTTGTCGTTTCATCGTGTATAGCTCACCAAGGCCGCTTCACTCCGGTCTAGGGATGCATCAGATTTTTGATCTGCCTCAGCGTGTGGAGCCCCCTCTAGGGGCAAGCCGGTGAGCTGCTTGTAGGGAATGAGTGCGGTGGAAGCCCCCTATTGATCGGGGGTCTTGGTGTTTCATCGTGCTCTGAATATTGGTGTTTCAGCGTGGATAACTCACCAAGGCCGCTTCGCTCCGAGCTACGAAGGCATCAGATTTTTGATCTGCCTCAGCGAGTGGAGCCCCCTCTAGGGGCAAGCCAGTGAGCTGCTTGTAGGGAATGAGTGCTGTGAAACCCCCTATTGATCGGGGGTCTTGGTGTTTCATCGTGCTCTAAATATTGGTGTTTCATCGTGGATAACTCACCAAGGTCGCTTCGCTCCGCGCTACGAAGGCATCAGATTTTTGATCTGCCTCAGCGTGTGGAGCCCCTCTAGGGGCAAGCCGGTGACCTGCTTGTAGGGAATGGGTGCGGTGAACTCCCCCCTATTGATCGGGGGTCTTGGCGTTTCATAGTGCTCTGAATATTGGTGTTTCAGCGTGGATAACTCACCAAGGCCGCTTCGCTCCGAGCTACGAAGGCATCAGATTTTTGATCTGTCTCAGCGTGTGGAGCCCCTCTAGGGGCAAGCCGATGACCTGCTTGTAGGGAATGGGTGCGGTCAAACCCCCATACCATTTGGGGGTCTTGGTGTTTCAGCGCGCTATCAATATTGGTGTTTCATCGTGGATAACTCACCAAGGCCGCTTCGCTCCGGACTCAGCGTTGGTCATCAGCGACGTAGCTTTTTTCATCCTTTATGGACGCTATCTTTTAGGCTCAAATCGTGTTTTTTTTGCCAAGCCAGTACCTGTTCTCGCTGTTTAGTCGGTAAATGCTCATTGGCCTTTTCGAGTAGTGCAAAGACCTGTTGCTTATCCATGTCTCGGGGCATCCAATCGTCGAGCATCACGAAGTCAGGAGATCGGCCCCGCATCACTGCATCGAGCACGAGATCTGCCGTGGCTCGAGCATGGTTGGCCGCGTAGACAGGATGGCTCTCGTAGTGAATGCCGTACTTGAGCAGAATCTGGGTACAGTCGTAGATGCCTTCGTCGCCAAGCAGCGCCGTAGTGTCAGTCGGACACCCTTTGCCAGAGATAAAAGAACGCGAACGCGTCTTTCGAGGCCGGAAGAATGTCTGCTCCATGTGCCAGTCGCCAGTACCAGTGTCAGACGGCAGATTAAGCGCCGCCATGCCACCGAGATAGAGCTGCTTAGTGGTCGCAGGAATGCTGATCACGTACCGCATGGCTTTCTCCGAGCGGCGAATGGATTTTGACGTAATAGTTTATTTTGAAGCTTAGTCTGCCGCCTCTGATAACCTGGCTGACGAGCAACAGGTTGCCCTGACTTTCATCCTAACCCGCCTTACACCAGGAGAGTGACGAGCGCCATGATTGCCAAAATCGCCAAGTGCAGGGTATAGCGCTCGCGCATGCCTAAGGCGCCTGCACAGGCCCGAAGACGGACGATAAGCTGGCGAAGCGTAGCGCAATCTTGGTGAGCGGTTATGGTTACGCACAAGGCGTCATCAGCCAATCTTGGCATTGTGCTCATCAGCAGTCGCATGCCCTGCCACAGGAAGTGGGTGGTCTTGCGCTACGCTAACATGACGCCCAAGAACCTAATCGCCTTTGCTTCCGAAGTAGAGGCGAAGCCAGCAGGTTTCATAAGGGCTGGCAATTGCTCTCGCTACGCTAGTGGCTACTGAGTTCGGCCTACCTTTGCTTTTTGCAGAAGACTGCTGCCCCGACAACTAGACTCTGTAGTCTGGATTCGTCAGCATCAGCAAAGGCGGTGTCGTCGGACCAAATCGGTCTGAGTGCTCCACGCTGGAACGTACGTACGTACCGCCGTCAGCCAGCTGCGCTGGGCCTATTGGAGCCAACGGAGCTCCTAGCGCCCCGTTCAGGATCTATCTCGCTCCATGATCAACCACTTAGCCATCGAACTATCCTCCAACGCGTACTCTCCACGATTGGCTTTCCAGATCAGCTCCCGCTCACGCAGCACCTCTAGCGCCTTCTGCACATTAGGCTTCGTAGCATTCGGCACCTCTTGCGCCTCCTCCAGCTTTCGGTTGATGTCCTCAAGCGTTTCCGACGAGAACGGTGCGAAGGGCTGCTTGCGCAAGGCCCGCCAGGCGATTACCTCTAGAACAGCACGCTGCAGAGCTGACAGGTCGTTGCACGCGCTTTCGTAGTCGCTCCACACACCCTGCTGATGGTTTAGCGCGCCTTCCCGCAGTAGCTCGCCCAGGTTGCTGGCTTCGCCCAAGATCACACGCGTATCGGAGAGAAGCGCCGTGAGCATCTCCGGCCGGCGCCCGACGAGCTCGAACGCATACTCCACATCCTCGATTGCGAACTGATTATGCGAGGCGAGGCTGCTATTCCACAGCTGGGTGACGAACTCGACATAGTCACGTCCAAGGCGAGGAAACTCAGACACCCGAGCGCCGAAGAAGGGTTGGCCATTCTTGAGCACTAGGTTCGCCAGCTTGTCACGGCTGGAGCCAGTGAAGACCATTCGGACGCCGTCCTCTTCTTCACCGCTATTGAGCTGGTCGCGGGCCGCCTTGAGGGCGAACATTGCTGCCACTCCTGCCTCGCTATTGAGCGCGTGCTGAGCTTCGTCGACGATCAGCACGATCATGCGCCCTGACACGGTGCGCAGCACGTCCAGCGCCTTGGCTAGGGTGGTACCGGCCGGCAGCTGCGGCCTGGTGAAGTCCCAGCTCAAGGTGCGCAGGAGGTTGAGCTTTTCGATGCCGGCTTTCTTCGCAACCTTGTTCAGGCCCGATTCGTATTCGGCCAAGGCCTCGCCAATTGCGCCCGCGATCAGGTCGGCGGGATCGGTCTGCTTGTCCGCCCATAAGTCTACATAGACAGCGAGCCAGCCACGGGCTTCGCAGGCGGGAATGAGGTCATTTTTGAGGAAGGTACTTTTGCCCGTGCGGCGCGGAGCCGCAAGGAAGAGCCCTGAACTATGATCATGGAAGGTTTCACCTGCTAGCTCTCGAACCAGGGAGTCCGCCAGAACGGTGCGTTTGAAGAGTGGACGTCGCGCGGCCATGGCTAACACCCCAAAAGTATCTTCACTGAGATACAGTATACCTTAATAAATACTTTAGCTATACCAGCTGGCGTAATTTTGCTCTCTTGAGGGAGTGCGACTGTATCACCACCCCCCTCTTACACTGTTGCAGCGCCCGAGTGACCTACTGACCGGGAAGGTCACGCACTCGCCCGACCACTGCTATTCACGTGGAACCCTTGCCTCCTGGTAGGTGGCTGCAAGCACGTCCGTAAAGTGAGACGGGGTGCAGGGCTTGTCGTACGCTGTCGAAGCTACCCATTGCTCCAAGATACTTTGCAGCTTGGCAAACTCCTCGTCGTCGATGCCGTCGAAGTCCGACGGCCGGAAGACTTTGCCGTAGACGGCCGTTGGGCTGAGGTCTTGGGACAAAAATATCGCCAGAGCACCATCCACCGGCGCAACGAACAGGGACTCGCTGTCGACTTTGGCAATGGTGCCAGCCGACGCCGCAGCGAGAATCGGCGCCACTTGGTTCCAAACCACAAGCAGCTGCTGGACGGCCGGGTCCTCGGCTCTAGAGTAATTGCTGTGGACGCATAGCTGTAGCGGCAGAGCGGGAGTCGAAAGGGTGTTGGGGGTCTGCATGGGAAGCTCCGTCAGCATCGTTGAGTGATGCTGACCTACGACCCATAGGTCTTCAGATACGCAAGCCGCGATGGGCTCAGCAGCTGGGTGCACTGGGTCAGGCCTAACTCTCCTACTGCGGTTGCTTTCAGATCCCGTCGAATCGCGCGGTACCGGACCTAAAGGGCTTCCACTCTTCCTCCGGTGCACCCACTTTACAGATAGCCACGGTGACTTTCTGGCCAATGGCCGGGTCCGGCAGTTTGACTGCGAGGTGGCGATAGGGGGTGTAGTCGGGTACCCACATGCTGGAGCTCTGGCTCCGGTGGTATTCCGAGATACCGTACCCGTTGCCGGTACTCACCGAGCGTTCCAAGTTGATGACTCGACCACTTTTAAGATGGATCACCAGCATTTCCTGGCCGCTTATGGCTCCTTCGCGAGGCACAGGCTCTATCCTCACCCAAAGTTATGGATCGATTCTTGCTAAAACTTCTCAGCTATTCATGGGAGGCATCATGACTACTATCCAGGCATCTGGTTCAGCGCAACGCATTGGCGTGCTCGCGTCCGCAGCCACGGGTCTCGTAGACTTCATTCAAAGCAACGGCGGCGATGCAGATCGTATTCTCGGCCGTATCGGAATGAACCCCGAATGCCTGAATCGCCCCACATTGGCGCTCGACCTAGGCGATTATTGTGCCGTATTCGAGGAAGCGGCGAAGCAGATCGGAAATGACAATTTCGGTTTGCGTTATGGCCGTCAGTTCAAACCGGACGCGCTTGGCTTTCTGGGTTATGTCGGGATGAGTTCGGCAACACTCGGTGATGCGTTACACAATGTAGAACGAGCATTTCCCTGGCATCAACAAGGCAGTCTGCTTCAACTTCAAGTGACGGAGGAGTCTTGCCGCCTTGAGTATCAGGTAATGCACGGCAGCATCATGCACAAGCGCCAGGACGCTGAACTGTCCTTAGGAATGTTTGCCAACCTGATGCGCCATTCGCTGGGAATCCGCTGGGCACCTGATCACGTGTTGTTCCAGCACGCGCGGCCCGAGGCATGGTACGAGCACTGCAAGACGTTCGACGCGCCTGTCTATTTCAATCAACCGACCAATGCTCTGGTCTTCAAGCCCGCAGTTTTGTGTCAGCTAATGCCTGCGAGGGACGCCCGCCTGCTGGCCCTGATGCTCGACAACATGTCGACGCTTACGACCGCTACATCACTGGCGCTCGATCCGGCGCAGGAGGTATTGCATGGCGTTAGGACGCAGATTCGTCAGGAACTAGGCTTGGGCGAACCGACGCTAGAGCATGTGGCCCATATGATGCGACTGCCATCCTGGACGCTGCAGCGACGTCTGAATGATGCGGGCTTTAATTTCTCCACCCTTGTCGAGCAAACACGTCGAGAACTGGCGCATCACTATCTGGGGCAGAGCGGTCTTGCATTATCGGAAGTCGCCTTGCAGCTTGGCTATTCCGAGCTGAGCGCGTTCTCACGCGCATTCCGACGCTGGCATGGGGTCAGCCCGCGGCAATGGCGCCAGGGCCATGCCGCACGACTGCGGACAATCAGTTAACCCTTAGGAGATAACGCCGTCCATTGCGTGGCGGCTTCATGCACTCTGGCGAGACGCAAGACTTCATGGTCAGCGCGTGGTTTGCCAATCAATTGCAAGCCCATGGGCAAGCCCTTTTCATTGAAGCCAATCGGCACGCTCATGACCGGCAGGCCTGCCATCGATGGGCCGATCACCACTTCCATCCAACGGTGATAAGTATCCATGGCGACACCACCGAGCGATTTAGGCCAATGCTCTTCTGCCACGAACGGAAATGCCTGAGCGCTTGGTAGCAGCAGGTAATCATATCTCTCGAATAGCATGAGGACCGCTCGATACCAGTCGCTACGTGCGACGCTAGCTGCATGAACATCCGCGGCGCTCAGGCGTAGACCATTCTCCACCTCCCAGCAGGCCTCCGGCTTAAGCTGTGCGCGTTGTAGGGGTGATGAGTAGTAGCTGCAGAGGTTAGCGCTGACGCTCCATTGCCGCAGCACGTTCCAGCTTTTCCAAAGCCTTGCCATATCGAACTCGACTAAACAGGCTTCGACCTCACAACCTAGGGCGCGGAACTGCGTGACACCCTGCTCACAGAAGGCCATTAGGCCAGTCTCGCTCGGCAGGTATCCGCCAAAATCACCGAGCCAACCGATGCGTAGGCTCTTGAGCTCGTCAGACAGTGCGGTGGAGTCGCCGACAGTTTCATGGACTAGCGAAAGGGGGTCCTTCGCGTCATAGCCCGCCTGCGTACCAAGCAGCAGCGATATGTCCTCCACACTGCGTGCCATCGGCCCGGAGGTAGCCAACTGGTGCAGAAACAAGTCTCCAACTGGCGCGGCATTCGGGACCCGGCCAGCGGAGGGGCGATACCCGTAGATGTTGTTATAGGCCGCCGGATTGCGCAATGAGCCCATCATATCGCTGCCGTCGGCGACAGGCAGCATGCGCAAGGCCAGTGCAACGGCTGCGCCGCCACTACTGCCCCCGGCCACGAGACTAGAGTCCCACGCATTGCGCGTGGTACCGAACACGTTGTTGTAGGTTTGCGAGCCAAGACCGAATTCCGGGGTATTGGATTTGCCGATGAATAGAGCGCCGGCATTACGCATGCGGCTGACGAAAAGCGTGTCCTGCTGCACAGGTGAAGGGCTGCAAAGCGTTGAGCCGTGGCGGGTTGGAAAGCCGGCGCAGTCCGAAAGGTCCTTGACCGCCTGCGGCAGGCCGTGCATCCAGCCCATCCACTCTCCAGCGCTCAATTGCCGGTCTTTCTGCTCGGCTTGGGCCAAGGCGTCATCTGGATCAATCAATGCAACCAGGGCATTGACGCGACTATTGTGCGCATAGACACGCGCCAGATGGCTCTGCATGACCTCTACGCAGGAAACGTCACGGTTGAGGATCAAACGAGCGAGTTGATGAGCGTGCAGGTCGGCCAACTCTGCGGTAGATTGCGAAAGGTGCTTCACGTCGAACTCCTTGTTCAGTTCGAGGGTTCGGCTGCACTGATGGCAATACGGCAGGGCTTATCGTTCGGCAGCGCCAGGGTGGCGGTGACGCCAATGATACTAGCCCCGATCAGATAGAAGGCCGGAGCCACAGTAGAGCCGGTAGTGGCCGTCAACCAGGTCACGATGAACGAAGCGAAGCCACCGAAAATCATCACCGCCAAGTTATAGCCGATTGACATGGCCGTCGTACGCACCCGAGTCGGAAAAAGCGAAACCAACGTTGTAGGCGTCGCGCCAAATCCCCCCGCAATCGCAAGACACAACAGCAGCTGCATAACCAGCAGGCGCTCCAGGCTAGGCGACTCGGCCACCCAGGCGTACAAGGGATAGATCATGAGCAGGAACAGAGTGTTGCAAACCAGGAGCACGCGCTTGCGTCCAATGCGGTCACCGAGCATGCCGAAAAGCGGTACGCAAATGGTCATCATCACGACGGCGAGGAGCTGGATGTTGAACACGTTGGCAATGGGCAAGCCCAACTGGCGCGATGCATAGTTCGGCATGTTCACCAGCACTACGTAAAACGCAACGGTACCGATGGTGATCAGGCCGATAGTGGTGAGGATCTGCTTCTTGTAGTCGGCGACGACCTGGGGCAGCGGGATGGCTTCAGGTTGGCTTTGGGCGTTACTGAATTCGTCCGTCTCGTTCAGCGAATAACGTATCCAGAAACCGACCGGGCAGATCAGCAGGCCGAGCGCGAATGGTAGACGCCACGCCCAGCTGTTCAAGTCTTCCGGGCTGAAGCTCATGGTGACCAGCGAGGCGATGGCGGACGCGGCAGCAACCGCCAAGCACTGCCCGAAGAGCTGCCAGGAGCCGAACAGGGTCTTGTGCGCGGGAGGCGCGTCCTCGACCAGAAAAGCCGTGGAGCTGGCATATTCGCCACCGGTCGCGAACCCCTGCATCAGGCGCGCAACCAAGATCAGGACGGGCGCCAGAATGCCGATGCTTTCATAGTTCGGGGTGAACACGATGATTGCCGTGGACAGGGTCATCAGGACGATTATCAGTTGCAGGGCGCGCTTGCGGCCCTGACGGTCGGCATACATGCCAATCACGACACCGCCAAGGGGCCGCATGAAAAAGCCGACGCCAAAAGTAGCCAACGAGGCCAGCAACGATAGGTAGTCGTTCTCCATTGGAAAGAATTGACGCGCAATGATCGCGGACAAAAAACCATAGAGAATGAAGTCATACCACTCCAAGGCATTGCCAATCACGCTGGCAGCTATCTTCTGCCGGGGTTTCTGGATAGTACGTTGCATCGCCTCACTCCTGTCGTTTAACGCTGTACTCCGAAGCCGCGGGCGTGATGCCACCTGCGGGTTCTATCGTCGATAGGTTGGTTTTTAGCGGTTCAGTACGGCTTCTAGCCGCTCGAGGAAATGCACTGCCTGAGCCTCGCTCAAGCAAAGCGGTGGGCGGATTTTCAGAACGTTGTTGCGTGGTCCGGACGCACCGATCAACACGCCTTCGTTACGCAAGGTGTTGATCAGCGAGCGAGCCCGCTCTGCGCTGGACTCACCGCTGTAGGGGTCGACGATATCAACGCCGATGAATAGTCCGGCGCCGCGTACTTGCCCCAGGATTGCACTGCCTTGCGCCAGACTTTGCAGGCCGTTCATCAATACGGCACCAACACGCGCTGCATTGGCCTGCAGGCCTTCCTCGGCGATGACCTGCAAGACCGCCAGGCCCACTGCTGCGGACACAGGATTGCCACCGAAGGTGTTGAAGTAGGCAGCCTGTTGACCGAAGCGCTCGAGCAGCTCCGCACGGCCGATAACGCCAGCCAAGGGATGGCCATTGCCCATGGGTTTACCGAGCGTTACCAGATCCGGCACCACACCGTGGCGCTGGAAGCCCCAGAAATGACTGCCCGTGCGGCCAAATCCCGGCTGCACTTCATCCGCAATAACAAGAGCGCCGGCCTCATGTATCAACTCGACCGCTTCAGCTAGGAACCCGGGAGGATCGGCATACACACCGTCGCTGGTAAACAAGCTATCCACGAGCAGTGCAGCGGGGCGAATACCGTGGCGCTGCATGTCAGCCAAGGCCTCACGGATCTGTGCGGCGAAGGCAGTGCCAGTCTCCTCGGAACTGTTCGGGTTGCATAACGGGGCATCCACCAGCCGTACGTCACGTCCGACCCCGACGTACTCCCCCATCGACGGGGAAACCTCGGCGACGCTGGCGGTGATGCCGTGGTAGGCGTACCGAGTGACAATCACGCCGGTACCTCCGGTGTAATCGCGTGCCAGTCTCAAGGCCAAATCATTGGCTTCGCTACCAGTGCAAGTGAACATTACCTGGCCGTTCAACTGCGGCAGAGTCGCCAGCAGCTGCTCGGCATAATCGAGCACGCCGTCATGCAGGTAACGCGTGTGAATGTTCAGTTCGCCGGCCTGGACGGCCAAGGCACTCACCACATGCGGATGGCAGTGCCCTACCGACGGAACGTTGTTGTAGAGATCCAGATACGCCTTGCCATCCCGGTCGAAAACCTCACAACCCCGCCCACGCACCAAATGCAGAGGCCGGTCATAGAAGAGCCGGTAAGCGGGGCCCAGAAGACGCTGCCTGCGCTCCACGAGCGCTTGCTCGGTGGCGCTCAGGTTGTCCTTTAGGGACATTTCGAATGCGTTGACCTTCAACATGGGATTTGACCGTATGCGACTGACAAGATGGACTCATGTTGAAGCCTCCCGCATTCAGTAAACCTGACCGCAGAGCACAACCTTGAGTCTCGCCGATCAAAACCAAAGGCAATCTGGTCTAGCCTGTGCCCGCCTGTCCCGTTTTTGCACGCTACGGTCAAGCCCCGCTACAGCCTCACTGTTGATCATGGCAACTCCCTTGAGCCGAACGCAGGAGTTGTTCTATGTCACAAGCCACTGCAGCCGCTTCTTCTCCATCGCCCGAGCAGTGGGCAGCACACGCCCTTAGCCGATATCCGGCACCACTTCAAGGAACGGTTAAGTTGCTCTGTCTCTCGGAGAACGCCACTTTCGCCGTCAGCGCCGCAAATGGAAAACGCTATGTACTGCGCTTGCATCGCCAGGGCTATCACAGCGCGACAGCCATTCGCAGCGAGCTGGCCTGGCTGAATGCACTGCGCGCGAGTGGCCTGCAAGTGCCGCAAGCCTTGGAGGGGCGTAATGGCGAGTCGCTGCAAACGTTGCTGCATGAAGGACAAGCACCGCGGCACGCGGTTTTGTTCGACTGGATCGACGGCCACGAACCCGATCCCGAGCAGGACTTGCCGGCTTCGTTTAGGCGCCTTGGCGACATCAACGCGCTGCTGCACCGCCATGCGCGGAGCTGGCAGACACCAAAAGAGTTCGAGCGATTGAATTGGAATCACATGAACATGGTTGGGCGCCATGGGCTGTGGGGCGACTGGCGTAAGGCGCCGTACCTACCAATGGATGCCGTGCCTGTGATCGAGACGGCCCTGGCTCGGATCAGCAGCGAGCTTGCGAGCTATAGCATGGGCGCTGAGCGTTTCGGACTCATCCACGCGGATCTGCGTCTTGCAAATTTGCTTGTTCAAGGCTCCCAAACCCGCGTTATCGACTTCGATGACTGTGGGTTTGGCTGGTACATGCACGACCTCGCCTCTGCGCTGAGCTTCCATGAGCATCACGCCGATGTTCCGATGTGGATCGACCACTGGCTACAAGGCTATACCCGCGAAGCCTCACTGGACGAAACAGATATCGCCATGATCCCGACCTTTATAATCCAGCGGCGAGTACAACTACTAGCCTGGACCGGTAGCCACGCCAATACCGCGACTGTACGTTCGCTGGGCACAGATTGGGCACAACGCACTGTCAAACTGTGCCGTGCGTGGCTTGAAGGCGAAGACGCCTTTCTCTAACTGAAGAAGAGCGGGGAAGCACGCAGTCACCCGTAGATCTTCACGGATCACCGCCCTACCCGCGATTGCGAATGGAACAGATCGCTCAAGACAGAGCACTATGTTTACAAACAAAGATTACAAGGACGCATACACTCAGGGACCACTAGTGGTTAGGAACCCCACAAAGATCACTGCCGCTGATATGCTGGAGCGACAGTGGCGCATCAACACGCCACCATTGGCCATTCCTTTGGCAGTACCTTGCTGATCCCCGTGGAGCGGCTTTAAGCAACTCCGACCGGAGCAAGCACCTGCCCCTTAACTCTCTGTTTCTTGAAAGCAGAATCATCGAGACACCATGCCCAATACATCTGTATCAGCATGGTGGAGTTTCGCCGGATCGTGACATCTGGGCCGTGCGACTCCAACTGAGCAGCTGGCCGAGCTTGCTCTGCCTCCCAGACCGAGGGCTTGATATGCGTTTTCTCCTGAGCCTCGCCTGAACAGGCATGTGCTTCTGGATAAGGAAGGCTGCGCGGTCGTGAAGTCGTACGGTGCGTCAAGCTGCAAGGTTAGGGGTAGAGCCGAAGGCAACCTCGACGGGACCTAGACCATAATGCTGCCCGAGCCGCCACTGACGACCCAAATGCCAGAGGGCCCTATGGCCAATCAGCAGCCGCATTGGCCTATGCAGGGGCAGCCTGACAGGTGTCGGACTGTTCGCCGGATTGTTGCTCTCTTCCTTGACCGGGAGCTACCTGATCGCCCGGCAGCGCCCCGAGCGCCCGGTATATGGATCACCCGCATGACATCGCGGGTCGTGGCCTGTCCGTACGTGACAAAGGCTGCTGAGCTCCTGGCAGATATCGGCCTTCCAGTACTGTGGCGCCTAGGCGCATCGGGCTTCATCAACCATATCGAGGTCGTTGGTGGGGCGCTCCACCTGGATCAGAGGTGCTGGGTCTCGGGACTGCTATACGAGGCTGGCTACTTTGCTCTGGTGCAGACACCCTATCGCGCTATGTTGTCCGGGGGAGTCCGCCGCGCGGTTGCCAAGGTGTTCGACGATCCGTCGGTAACGGAACTGCCTCCGGACCCGACCCTTCGAGCGCTTATGCAGGCAAGCGACCCAGGAGCCACCGCCTTCGCCTGGGCGGCCGGCCGCCATCTGGGCATACCGGATGAGCTCATCATCCTGGATAGGGAATACAGCGGTAGCGGTGGCAACATCCGTCCTGCTTTGGCGGCACGTTGATGTCGGCATTCATGGCTTTATACACGCCGGGGTCTGCGTCGTCCGCGCTACGCCTTGCCGCCCACTGCCTACGTACCCCAACCTCGCCTTCTGGCTCCAGCCGTGAAGCACCCTCCTGCGCAACTTGGCGTCTAACGTCGCATTGTTGACCTGGAAAAAGAAGCGCGATGGCCCGCCCGCCGAGGTTGCCGAACTTCTCGGAAAGTTACCTGATGCTGAGCTGGCCAAGAGAGTGGGAGTCAACAGCGTTTGATTGGATATGGCGGACGGAGCGTGAGACCCCTTTACCTCCGCGTGCGACCGCGGCGCCGGCGGTCTTGAACCCTGACCAGATAGTCCAGCTTGGACAACGCTTGGATGGCGAGCTTGCGCGCGAGTTCGAATTTAGCAACTTCCAAATTCAACAGGTACGCTCGCGGCTTGGCATTCCTCGGCACGTGCCGGACCGGTCAGAGATGGACGCCATGCCCGGCATGGTCACTGACCTGCAGATTGGCTCAACGCTCGGCATCGCCCAGCCCGTGGTCAGTAAATTACGTCTCGATCGCGGCATCCCCTCTACCCGCGACGCCCTGAACTGGACGTCCGAATTGCAGGCGCTGCAACCACGCTTATCCGATGAGGCCCTGGCCGGCTGCGGCCTGGTGCAGATCCAGGCAATCCGCCGCGGCGAGCAGGTCCTCACGAACAAGACACTCCTCAGCGAGATTGCGGACCTGCTGGGCGTCTGGTCCGATGAAGACCTGGCGGCGCAGCACGGAGGGACCCCACACCGGTACGTCAGCGCCGCGGTATCTCTCTGCGCATGCGAGCGCCTGAAGCTCGAAGCGAATCAAAGCGTTAATTACCATCCTCCCCCACTACCCCACCGCCGCCGACCAACGATGCAGTTTTCCTTCAGCCTCCTCGCCCCCCACCAGCTCGAAGTCCGCGCCCGTATCCTGGACAGGTTCAAGCGGCGCGCCCTGCTGCAGGTGCATATGGCGTGCGGGACCGGGGAGATTCGCCTCGTTCAAGGGGTAGCCGCGGCGCTCGGTGCCCGCAGTACCGTCATCTTCCTACCGTCGCTCGCCCTGGTCAGCAAGACGCTGCAGGCCTGGGTGAACAACGCCGAATTGGATCTGGAGCGCGTGCTGTGCGTCTGCAGCGACGAGAGCGTAGCCACGCTCGACGATGAGTACGAGGTGCTCTAGGATCTGCCGGTGGCGGTCACCACCTCGCCGGAGGCGATCGCGCTGAAGGTCAGTACCCTGAGGCAAGACTTGATCGTACTGTGCACCTATGCAAGTGCCCCTACCCTCGCCCAGGGTCTGCCGGCAGGCGTTGCTTTTGACCTGGGGATCCCTCGACGAGGCGCACAAGACGGCCGGCGCAACAGCTTCGCCCTGAATGATCACCCCCCTGCGCATCGATAGACGCCTTTTCCTCACCGCGACGCCGTTGGCCATCGCTGAGGAGGAAGGTCCGGCCGGAACGGGGCCCACCTACTCCATGACGGATGAGGCCATCTTCGGTCCGGTCGCCTACGAGCTCGGCTACTCCGCCGCCGTCGCCGCAGGCATCATCTGCGATTTCCGTGTCATCATTTCCGTGGAGGAAGCGGACAACGAGCAGCTCGCCGAAGCGCTGGACCACGAGGAGCGCCGCTACGCCGTGCATGCGCAGGAGCTGCTGCGCGCGATGACTGACGTCGGCGCCCGCAAAGCCTTCGCCTTCTACTCGCGGATCTCACAGTCGAAGCGCTTTGCCACAGCGCTGCGGGAGGCCGTCGTTGACGGTGAATTCTGGGCCCGTCATATCGACGGCTCTTTCCCCTGTGGCAGCGCACTCGCCTGCTGCACCAGTGCGGCCGGGCCCCGCGCGCAGCGCTGTCTTGCGCACGCTGTCTAGCGGAAGGGGTGGACGTGCCGGATACCGATCTAGTCGCCTTCATGCACCGGCGGGAAAGCCACGTCGACATCGTCCAGGCGCTCGGCCGCGCCGTGCGCGAGGCGCCGGGCAAGCGCTACGGCTATGTCCTGATACCCCTGCGCCTGAAGCAGAGCTCCGGAGAGTCCCTCATCCAGGCCGTGGCGCGCAGCGACATGTTCACGGTCTGGCGGACCCTGGCGGCGCTCGCCGAGCAGGACGACGCCATGCTCAACGAGGTTCATCGCGCCGCGGTAGACCAGGGCGAAACCGGACAGCCTGCCTCCCCCGGCTGGTTCAACAAGCTGCACGTCATCGCGCCTGCAGGTCGTCCCGACGCGGGCGCCTGGGCTGCCAGTCTCAAGGCTGTGCTTTCGACGGAGCTTGTTGGACGCATCGCCGGCAGCTGTCCGCACTATTACGGGCTCCAGCGCGCTTTCGTAGCCGACCGTGGCCATGCCCGGGTCGCGCGCAGCTATCGCACACCGGGTGGGCACACCCTAGGCGCCTGGTGCTCACGCCAGCGCGCGCTCCACCGGCTAGGCCGGCTTGCACCCAACCGTGCCGAGCAGCTGGAGGCCATCGGCTTCGAGTTCGATCCGCGAGAGCACGCCTGGGAGCGGGGGTACGAAGCCTTGCGCAGCTATCTGGCAGACACGAGATCGCCCTCCCCCGCTGTCGACGTCATCACCGCAGACGGCATTGCCCTGGGCCAGTGGTGCAGCGAGCAGCGCAAGGCCTATCGCCTCGGCCGACTGGCGCCGCGGAAAAAAGAGTTGCTCGAGGCCGTGGGTTTCACCCTGATCCCCTTCGATGACGCCTGGGAGAAACGCTATCGGGCGCTGGTGGCGTTCAAGGAGGAGCACGGCCACCTGCGCATTGCCCAGCGCCAGGTGCTCGTCGATGGTACCGATCTGGCGGGCTGGTGCCGGAACCAGCGCAGCCGTCAGATCGAACTGTCCAGGCGGGATCGGCTGGCCGCTCTGGGCTTCGACTTTGACGCTGGCGTGTTGGACGCCCGCTGGGAAGCTGCCTTCGTCGCGCTGCAGGAATTTAGTACGCAGCATGGCCACGTGAACGTGCCGCTCGCTCGACTTCGTGCTGCCTGGTGGGACAGCGCTTGGCACGTGGGTGGGAAATCAGCGGGCGCGCTACCGCGACGGCCAAATGGACGCACAGCGAATTGGGATACTGAACCAGCTAGGTTTCGTGTGGGAGATGTTCGGTGCGGCCTTCGACCAGGGCCTACAACACCTTGAACACTTCAAGACCCAGCACGGCCACTGCGATGTGCCGATCGCCTACGTGACTACCGACGGTTACAAGCTCGGCAGGTGGTGCTCGAATCAGCGCACGCGGCTGAAAAACCGCGTAGGTGATGACGATTACGCGCGCCTATCCGCACTTGGATTTAGCTTTGATCCTGCGGAGGACGTGTGGCGGGCATTTTTCTCTTAGGTTCTGGCGTACGTTTATCGCAACGGTAGCACTAGCTTGCCAACCAAGTACGTGACCGAGAGTGGAATAAAGATCGGGGCATGGGTTTCTCGGCAGCGAGCTTTGGCTAGGGCCGACAAGCTTCCCCGGGAGAAATTTGAGAGGCTTGCTTCGTTGGGGTTACTCGACTGACTTTTGGTGCTAATCCGATCGCTTGCTACTGGGGTCGCATGATTCTCAGCCTTCCACGGCATGTGTCCTCGGCAGCTTGTGCACGTTTGGTGCAAGTAGAGCACGCCTCTTGGCCCTTCCTTCCCTCCCCCCCTTCCCGTGCTTGGCAGCGGTCGAAATTACTACATTCATCGAAGATTTAGCCACCTGCACACTCACTTAAACAAGCACACGCGTAAGCACGTACTTACTTACGTGCTTAACCATTTAGCGAAGCACCGACATGTGGCTGCCATAGGGTGCAATGCTCGCTAGCGCTAGCTGGTTCTCCAGTTTGCCAAACCACAATAGCTACTGTGCACCAGCGTTGTTTAGGCCGCACATCGGCGACCTTGTTCCCTTAAGCGCTTAGACACGTATTTAAGCACTTGCTTACATGAGCACGTAAGCATATCTGTATGCGGGGATCAAGATGTAGCTTCTCATCAGCACGCGCACGCTTACGTACCACGAATAGGTAGCTACGCAAGCAAGTAGATAAGTGGTTAAGCACCCAAGCACCCAAGCACCCAAGCGTTGCTCGCCTTATTAGCCTGGCAAGTACCCGGGACTATGTCTTACACCAAGGCACTGTAGGAGCAGCGTACTCAGTGTGACTCACCCGCTGCCACGGCAAGCAGCGCGCACCCAACAAAGAAACCAGTGTAGGTAGGCGTATGCAGCTAAGCGCATGGGGTGCTTTGCACTGATAGGAAATCCATACGTGAGCCGCCCCAACGCAGGGTGGCTAGCTCGCGATGACGTCTTTGTAAGCCAAGGTAGGTGCTTAACTAAGAATATGCCTGAATGCTTACTCACGCACTTACGCGCGCACTCAAACGCTTGAGCGCGTGGCCACGCGGGCCTATACTCTCCAGCATCACTTGCGCATATGCGCGCGCAAGCACTTACGTAAGCAAATGAGCAAATGTGCGCATATGCACGTGGTTACATAATTAAGGAGGCTTCCGGTGAAGACAGTCGTGATTGCGTCGAGGAAAGGCGGTGTTGGTAAGACCACAACGACGGAAGTCTTGGGTGTTGAACTGGCCCGCCGCGGAAATCGGGTGATGCTGATAGACACTGATCCGCAAGGCAGCCTAACCGAATGGTGGCAAGAGCGTCAGATCGAAGAGCCGCAGATGTCAAACGTTCCGTATGAAAGCTTGGGGGCGGCAATCAGCGTGCTGGAAGGGGAGGGCTACGACTATGTCCTGATCGACACCCCCCCTGAGTCGAATGACGTTATCACCGCGACGGTGAAGTTCGCAGACCTGGTTATCATTCCTGTGAAAGCAGGTCCTCACGATTTGCGAGCAGTTCGGCAGACGCTGACGCTGGTGAAGGACGAAAACAAGCCCTTCGTATTCCTCCTGAACGAAGTGACTTTGAACACGAACATCACCAAAGACGTGATGGTAGCCCTGTCTCAACACGGGAAACTCTGCCCGCCAATGCCTCGTCGCACCATAATGGTTGAAGCAGGAATTGATGGACGAGTACCACAGGAGCTCCGGCCTAGCTGCTCCGCAGCTCGAGACATCAGAAAGCTGTGCGACTACGTATTGGAAGAGCTAAACTCCCAGCAAGCACGCGCTTAAGTAAGTGGATAAGCACTTAAGCACTCGCACACTTATTTAAGCATTTTCGGACGAAGGTAAGACCTAATGGCTCGTACTCCTCGAGATCTTGGCTCGATGCTCAGCACCTCTAAAGCAGCTGACCCTGTCACATCTGCAGCGCCGTCAGCACCAAGTGTTACTAAAAGCAATCCAGTTGCCGCGCAGGCCGCAAGCGAGGAATCCGTTCCCGCGGCAAAGGTTGGCCAAAATAGAACGCTTAGCGTGAAATGCGACGCGGAGCGATACAGAAAGCTCCAGCTGGCGCGTATCGACCTTGGCCTGACTGGTCAGGATATATTCATCGAAGCTTTTGATCTCTGGTGTGAGAAGTACGGACGGTAGTGAGCGCGCGGTTAGCTTATGAAGTCTGGCGGGGGCCGCTGACGCGTTGCCGCCAGGCATCGCGACGTTTTTCAGTTCAAGCTGCGTGGTTTCTTCGGTATCAATTGCGTTGCTCTTCGGCTGCGTCCTTGCAACCCGTGGCATCACAGCGGATCTGATGCGCCCCACAGAGCTGCTCGTTTGAAGCCGATAACGTTCAGCCTTGGATGGCGAACACTGGCTTACCTGGTTGGGCGCAACATTCGGCACACACTCGTGAATTCTTTCACTAGGGACCAACGGTGTTGGAGGTAAACCAGTCGTAAGCTGGTCCCGGATCACCGCCTCGACACCTCTAGCGCCCCGTACGACTAGCAAGCTCGTATAGCCTGATGGCGTAACGCGTGCTAGAGGAGTGAGGGTAGGGTACTGGGCGTAGTGATCAGCTAGATGTCTGACGTACGCATGGACGCTTGCTGGGGCGTGAAGCTTGATACGGCTTCGCCAATAGTGTCTAGCCCTTCCGGTTCACAGAGCGGCTGTTCCACCTTTTGGATACGGCCTGTTCTGGCAGCCAGGTCGCTTGGCAGGAGCCCTGATCCCTTACGTAACATCCTGTTGACTAGCTTCTTTGTCTGTTGAGAGAAGCGAGGCCGTTTGCAGATAGCTTCTGAGGGGAGGGGAGGGGAGAGACGTGTAGCGTCGACAGGCTCAACGTGATAGCGGTTGGTTACGCATAAATCTATCCTTCCCCCTATAGGCTATAGAGACGTCTACCTGACGCAGTTGCAGCAAAATTTCAGGCGTTGAGATTCGGACTGCGTGACCGAAAGGTTCTGATGCTCAGAGAGGGTGAAAGGCGCCCTCCTAGGATCTGCCTCGTGGACATACCGAGCTCAGATTCTCTGCTAGCGCGTGTGACCGCTTGAGGTCCGGAGATCCATGTCCATCACCGCACAAGCTCTGAATGCATACCGTGATTTGTAGTCGATTGCGGCTCATCGAACATCCGGTTGCCTTTCTATCCACAACGACCAGCCTTTTAAGAGCTTTTTAAATCTTTTTTTCTTGTTTTTCTCTTGTTTTTAAGACGCTGGAAGCCACGGCACGCCTGGCTTCCAAAGGGGGTATCGACTACAGAATCCGGTAATGCGACTAGGCTTTACGGCTGAGGCGACTACAGATTCCGTGTCGATCGACTACAGATTACGGCAGCAGCGACTACAGATCTCGGCTGTTATCCACTGCTGTGCGTTCGTAGCTGCTACAGATTACGGCTGTACAGTTGAACAGCGCTAGCACAACAGTAATGGAAGCCGCTCTAGATTTACTCCCTTTTAAGGCGTTTAAAGCTAAAACCCCGGAAATTTTATCGTAAGTTGCTGATTTTTAAGGATAAATTATGAATGCATGTTGGGTTGGCTGTCACTTGGAGGACCAAAGGCCCATCCAACGCAGACGCATTAGCCCAGGGTTGAAGTGGTCCACTGACCAAGTCATACGACTACAGATTGCGGTATCAAACGGCACGTCACACTCTGATAAACGACTACAGATTGCGGCTAGGCTGTCGTCTAACCTGCTGAAACGACTACAGATTACGGTACCCGGCACTGCAAGATTTCGTTGGCAACCGCCGTTACGACTACAAATTACGGTATCAAGCACGCGTTTAGGCCGCGAAGCGTCACTTTGCTCGCCTAATCGACTACACATTACGGCTGCTCCCACGCCGATTGCCTTGTGACGACTACACATTGCGGCACCGCAGCCCGTAGTGGGCTAGCTCGCGGTTAAAGCCAGGTTACCGTTAAGCCAATACGACTACACATCACGGCATTGAACGACTTGGATTCACGATGGCGCACCCGAGCGAGGCTTCTGGTCGGTGCTGCGACTACAGATTACGGTACGGAAGCTCCATCTCAGCGGTACGCTACCTCTGCAAGACGTGCTTCGACTACAGATTACGGTACTCGCGTGTCCGCTCAGTCAGTGCTTTACTAGCTGCCGCTACGTCTCGACAAGACGACTACTATTTGATTCTGCCGGAACGCTCAGGCGGTTGATGGTCGCGCCAAAAGCGCGCTGTACGGGCTTTTGACTCTTGGTTCGCTTAACCCGGTATCGACTACAGGGAAAAGGGATAGTAGGGTTCGAAGGCCTCTTACCAGGTCCCTACATGTCAAAGGTATCCACCTCCGTTCCAGATCAAGCTGATCCTCGGCCGATCCGGGTAACGAAATCAAACACGCTCATCACTGCCTCGTATCGGCTTACCCTTAACGAGCAGAGGCTGATTTTGGCCGCGATAAGCCAAATCGATCCTCGGAAAGGGATGCCGAAGAAAATTTCTGTGTCGGCGCTGCTCTATTCAGAGATCTACGGCGTGCAGCTTCGTCACGCCTACGAGCAGATGAAAGAGACA
>Ga0157359_1000179_pt1 | contig 20648 bp, 17 predicted proteins | sample AttcapACBM3_FD_111482 | JGI IMG/M metagenome (GOLD analysis project Ga0157359, IMG submission 111482) | Fungus gardens microbial communities from leaf cutter ant in Botucatu, State of São Paulo, Brazil - Atta capiguara ACBM3 | ecosystem: Host-associated > Fungi > Mycelium > Unclassified ...
CACATTAACATGAAATAGATGGAGAGGAAAAGGAAATAAAAAGGAAAGGAAAGGAACAAATCGAAAAGAAGAAAAGGGAAATAACTACTATAGAAATTTAATTGTCATTGAATGCAAAAGCATTCGGATTAGCGATCAAAAACATCGTGAAATGTTTCAATGTGTCTCTTCTAGAGTTCCAATACCCATTGAATCTTCTGCATTCATGTAGTATGTGTCTTCTCGATTCAATAGGATAGTTGTTACATGGACAAGCGAAATCCATGTTCGGGAGGAATCATAACCTATATTCTCCAATAGGGGCATGATTTGTAATGACTCTAGCAGCGCGGGCGCACAGCGAATTAGAGTGGCCGAAGACTTGGAGCCACGGACCACCATTTGCTGAAGATGGTTCAATGTTGTTAGAATCATCATCCAATAAATCTAGGAAGTGTTTGCCCTTCCCATCCGATGCTTGGAAAGTCATCTTCCATAAATTGATTGATTCATCACAATCAACTTTCTGTCACATGCCTTCTTCATTGTCCAAAATAAAAAGAAAAGAAAAGAAAAACAAAATCAATATAAAATCAGAAAAATAAAAGAAAAATAAAAATTATTAGTGTTCAAAGTGTCCCATAACAATCTTCACAATTCTTTAAACTGGGAATAAACCTAATTGTTGTTCATGAAGGTTCTTGGATGAAGATGATGTCAAAATCATGATTGACTTTAAGAACGGTATTGATAATGATGTTGTTTTTCCTGACATTGTGCAAAAAGATCTTGAGGTCTTTTAACATCATATTGTGTTGCTGTTCATAGTTGAACAGATTGAATTCTTCTGGTTCTCCCAAAGTTTAGCATATTCTTTTGTATACCATTCTTTATTGAATCTGTGCTTCCAGAATGGGCATTTGGGTGAGTTAGCTTGGTAGTCGTCTTTACAGTTTAAGCACTTGAAAGAATATGAGCATGGTTCCCTTTTTTTTGTTTCTAATCTGGAAGGATTAATTTTGTTGTTAGCTTTGCAGCACCATGCAAAATAACGATGATGAATTGTTTGATGAGAGCTATTGCACAGCTATTGCACTTAACACATTTAGCTCCCTAGATATGACATATACCAGCTGTATATCCCCATTTCCAGCAGTTTTTGTACTGCAAAATGCCAGGGTCCATATTCACTCCATGAACAGTGGCAATTGAACTTCTAACATTGAATCACCTGTTAATAATTATTTTGGCTTTAGAGCCACTTTGTGTATTCCATATGTTAATCCAAATGATAGACATATCTAATTTTGGAGAGACCTTAATGATTCTTGGCTTAGATGCAAGAATGATATTATTGAATATGTGATTATTTTTAAGGATTTTCTCAACATCATCAGATGACATTTATGTGTTTGATTGATCTATCAGGTAGAAAATTCCTATAATCTTGAGGTAGGATCTCAATTAAGGGAGTCTCAGAGAAGAAATTTAATCTGTTTCCATATACAATGTGTTCTTGACATATTCTTCAACTTCTTGGAGATCTGAAGGGTTAGCGACATTATTGGTTAAAATAATAATATCCTTGTTTTCAATATGAATGAAGTCTGCCATCACTTTTGATTTAATGTTCTTGAGAGCACAATTGATGTTAATTATATTTTAATTTTATTTCTCAGACAATGAAGAGGTATATGATCATGGTCACATTATTTGTCATGTGATGTGATATCATAGGTTTAGAATATAGTAGAAAGAACTAGAACAAATACTATTAAGAGTATGGCTTTGCTTTGTAGTAATAGTATAATAGACTCATAGATGACATATATAGTTTAGGGTTGGACTTATAAAGACTACTTAGTGTGTTATTAATTGTTTTGATTAGTAGTTGCCATAACAAGATTGAATAAAGAATATGATCCACACTAGAAAAAGTTAGAGAGTATAGATGAGAAAGAGTATGTTATTCATGATGTTACACCTGATTTGTAATAGTTGTCACATCTTATTATATTACTATAGCCATTATGACAGTTGTATATAATGTTATATTGTTCTTCTTTTTACTAAGTCTAAAAGTAAGAAAAAAAGAAATAATAGAAAATAAGAAAGACTTAAAATAAGAGAAGAGAAACAAGAAAGAAACAAGTCTACTATCTTTGATTTGAACATTGTCTCCCCTTCAAGATTTCTTCTCCAGAGAAGCAGACTTTTGCTTCTATCAATTTCTTTCCAACTTTCTTAAATATTCTTTTTTGAACTTTTCATCATCCCATCTATACAAAATCTTGGCCATATACTTTCCTCTCTTCTGAAGTCTCTTTCTACTGCCATTTCTAGTCTCTTTTATCTTTGGATTTCTGCACTTATTCTTCTTTCAAAGTCTACTACCACTTCTTTTGCATTCTCTAGGTTCTTCTCTTGTTCTTGGTTCTTCTCTTGTTCTCATATGTTATGTTCTACTATAAACTCCTTCTAGCACACCATGTACTTTGTTACTTCTCTTATTTATCATTTATTTAGTATTTTTTTACCTTCTACTCTTCTTCTCTATCAACTTTTATTAGTTTTGGTTCTTCTATCTTCTATCTCTTCACTGGTTCTCTAATACCTTACTACTCAACTTATGTTTATCTCTGGATAAATTCTCATTTTAGTTGTCAGTATTAGTTTAACTATGTTGGCTATCTCAGCCTTACATAACAGTCTACTAGTTTTTACTGGTTGTTCTTTGAATACTAAGTCTCTGATACTTAACATCACTTTATTGTCTTTCTTCCATACTTCTTCCTTCTTCCTTCTCTTATCTGTCTACCTCTTTATTCTTTTTCTATGCTATCTTCAGTACCACTCCTATCTCTTCCTAAATTCTCTTGGTTCTTCTATAAACTCTATAGCTTTTTCTACTTTTCCTTTTCTTTTGATATCCACTCTATCCTTAATTTTCTTTCATAGTTTTCCATAAAGGGAGATATCTTGGTTACCAAGTAAGTCTTACTATTCACAGTAAACTCTACAAATGTCAGCTACTCAGGCCTATTTATCATAAAATAAACTACTTACTTATTTGTAATATCTGAACCTTGAGTGTACTCTCAGAGGTTTAGGAGTGATTCAGAAGTTTAATTATGATAACAATGATAATGAATATCAATACAGATGTCAATGATAAAAAGATGAAAATTTACAATAAATAATATTGTTAAGTTTGAGATCTAATTCTTAGACACAGATATATATATAAAAGACAGATAGTCTATGTACAAGCTATTTCTACCACATAATCAAAACTTATACCTAATGGAGATTGTCATCTGTCATAGCAGATATCAGGCTAATTTTAGAAGGTAACTAATTATATTACTATATTGATATGCTTGTATCTCTATAAATACTTATCACTATGGAATATACCATGTATTATTAGGAATTGTTTGATGAGTATGTTCCAATGCAAGTTCAATCATGTGAATTCATCCAACTATTCATAAGATATTAGCCCACAAAACCTTTACAATTACTAATAGCCTGATATCTCAGTTGTTTGTTGTTAATTTTTTTACATCTTATATATGTGTAGATAGCCATCATTTGGAGCTTTCCAGTGCAACTTAGTTTGTAAAAATCAGTTTAGTGGTTGTGGAGATATAAGCTGAATAAAGTTTATAACACAATTCTTCTGCCTATAATCTACAAAGAACTGCACATACTGTTCTAGTTCCTAGTTTATGTATTCTGTTTGCCTATCTATTTGTGGATTGAAGGCTATTAACAACCTTGTCTTAATTCCCAACATATTGTTCAGTTCTTTTGTCAATTTTACTGCAAACTGTAGTTCTTTATCTGAAATAATACTTTCTAGTAACCTATGTAATGTCCAGATGTTATCTACCATTGTATCTTCTGTTGTTGCCACAAAATGTGCTATCTTTGACAATATATTGCATACAACTAGTATTATATCCTTCTCTACTACTAATAGCAACTTAGTGATAAAGTCCACTATTAGGTGTATTTATGGTTTTCTAGATACTTCATTTACTATCAGTTTTCCTACAACTACTTCCATTATATTCTTTATTCCTTAATATAAATCACACTCATCTATATATTTCCCTACATCTTTCATTACTTTTAGCTACTAACTCTATCATTATAAGGGAACTGACTCTTTCAAGACTTTTCTCTTCTATATTTTTTGGCTGATCTGTGTTCTGTAATTTTTTCATATATTCACACTTATCTGCTCATCTGATTTCCTATGCTCCAGATCTCTTCAAGCTATATACCAATACTCCCAACCATCTGTATATATTATTTAACTCTCTTTTACATACTCTCTTGCTCTTCCACAATACTCTGTAGCCTTTTGAAGTCTTCTAGTATCATCTGCATATCTACTTTTCTATGCTCTAAAAGTATCTGCTAAGTACTCTAACACTCTTCTATTTCAGTTTCACTATTCTAAACTATTTCTGATTACTCAAGTATCATCATTCCTTGCTTATTTATATTCTTCTAGTATAAATAATAGTTTATTTCCAATTACTATTAATCTAAGAACCAAAGACTCTGCATTTCTCATTAATTCTATGGAGTTCAAATAACAACTCTCATAGTTACCAACTACCCAAAGTATATGCAGCAGTAAGATATTATTAGATTATCACTTTTGTATCTAAGAATGTAAATACTATATACTATTCTCTAGTCTGATAATTAACAATTGTGCCATACTCATATCCTTCCTTCTAAATTCCCATTATTTGAAGTTATGACCATACAATATATAGGTTAGGTGCAATATATTTATTAAAGCCAAGATTATCTTATCCATGTAGTACCACTTCCAATGTTATAAGATGAGTGTGTGGACAGACTTTGGCTAGGGTCAGGGTTAGCCAGACATAGATAAATAGTATTATTATTAGTCTACAATGGAGGAAGAGCACATGACTAGGAAGTCATGTGACAGAGTCTAGAATGGTCTGGAAGGACTAATGGTCTAGAAGAATCAAGAGAAGTCTAGATCAGAGTTAGGGTTAGGAGTGACATCAAGGGACATGGATTCCTCATGGTATATACATGGTGTGCACATGTACAGCGGAGATTAAGAGTATGACATCAGAGCACATATATATGGCATGGTGGCCTTAAGGTAGATGCATGGTAGATGAGTAATGGACATGAGATAGACGCATAGACATAAGAGCTGGTAAATATTGTTGTAGCATGGACTACATGTAATTTATATAAATAGAGAAGCAATGCAGTGAGGGCTTCTTGTTGAGTTCTCTTGTAATCCCCACTACTAGATAGCCAACTGAGAGCTTTGCTGAAGTAAGCAAACTACAAGTGCTGTTACAGCGAGTGGTTGCTACAACATCCAACTTCTTCCTTACAACTTGGTTTTACTAAGTCTTTCCTTCTGTTCTGTCTTCTATGCCACTGTCATAGATAATATAACAAGTATGATTTGCCTCTAACAAGCTATTATCTTCAGGAATTCTCATTCTATTCTCTTAGAATTTTCTAGAAGTAAGTATATAGTTCCTTAGGATTTCTTGAAGATTTGAAGTGCTTGCTCTTCTACTCAGTTACCCTAACAATCATCTTCTATTATTTTCCATGTCTAGTTACCAGTATATTATAGTACAACTAGATAATCTCTATTATTAGCTCTTTTTTCTTTAGTATATACATCTTCCTTTCTTCAGTATCAAATTTCCTTCTATCTGTCATTCATTATCTCTTAGTATCTTAACTCCTGTCTTTTTTATTTCTACTACTCTAACTATTTCTTTGTTCTTTTCTCTTATGTTTTTTCTATGATATCTACTTTTGGTCCTTCTACTATTACTTCTACTAGTTCTTGAATACATTTCTCTGTTTTATTTTTTATTATAATTTTCTACTCTTATTTTCCAATCTAGTCTCCTACTAAATCTATCTACTTTTCCTATCTTAATCCCTAGTACATATTTCAAAGTAAAATCAAATCTTGACAAATATAATGCCTATCTTGCTTGCCTATGATTTAACTTCTATGCTTTTATGAAGTATTCTAAATTCTTGTGGTTTGTCTAGACCTCAAACTTGAATTTTTTATCCTTTAATAAATGCACTCAGTTTTCCAGTTCTCTAATAACTGCTTGTCATGAATTTCATAATTCTTTTCTGTCTCATTCAGAGATTTTGACAAGTAATCTACCAGTCTCCATTGTTTATTCTTGCATTCTATTTACAAAACTTCTCCTGTTACATAACCTGATGTATCAACTTGTATTTAGAGAACTGAAGAAGAGATTTACAAAAGAACTGATGTTAGCAGTACTAGACTTAGATAAAAAAATAAAAATACTTTTTCCTGTCTTTTTATTCAAGCCCACTTCTAATTCTTTTTTACTATGTCATGTAATAGTCTAGCTATAGATATAAAATTTTTAATAAACCACTAATAGTAATGAGCTAGTCCTAAGAACTTTTTTATGTTCTTGATCCCTCAAGAAGTTAGCCAATTCAGTATTCTCTTCACCTTCTCTTCTTCTATCTTAATCTTATCTAGTCCTATCACTACTTCTAAGAATCCTACCTCACTCACCTTCTATTTGCACTTTTCCAGTTTCATATACAAGTTATTTTTGCCAGCCATTTTATCACTTCTTCTACTATCTCATCATAGCCCTCTACTTCCTCTATTCCCACAATTATATTGTTGGTAAAACTTGCTACTTCTCTAGTATTGATCAAATTCTGTAGGATCTCATTTATCATTGTTTGAAACATTGCCAGAGAGTTAGTAAGCCCAAAGAACATTACTGTAGGTTCAAAGAACCCCTTTGAAATTGTAAATGCCACCTTCTACTTATCTCTCTTCTTTATTCATATATTATTATAACTATATTGTAAATCTAGTTTAGTAAATGCTTTTTTCATACTAATATTTTCTACAATGTCTGAAATCAAAGGTAAAGGGTAGTTATTCTTAATGGTCTATTTATTCAAGTACCAATAGTCCTGTACTATATGCTTTCTACCATTCTTCTTTCCTACAAAGAATACCAGTGCCATTTAAGATGACTTTGAGAGTCTAATATATCCTTTCCACAATTGTTCATTAATAAACTCACATATCTCCTCTCTCTCTTCTCTTAATAGTAGGTATATCTTTCTCTTTCTTGGTACAAACTCTTTCTTTATATCTATAGTATGATCTCATATTTTTCTTATCAAAATTCTCTTACTTGCCTTCTTTCTGAAAATATGGATCCACTTGTAGAACCTTGGAAAAACCAATTTCTTGGCTTTTTTGTCCCAAATCTCTTATTTCTCTATTACTTGTTTTATCTTTATTGTTTTCTTCTCCTTTTTTTCTTTTTCTTTTCTTCCTTTCTTCATTTCTTTTCTTCTCATCTTATTCTCTCATCTCCTCTTTTCTCTTCTTCCTTTTGTTTTTACCACTCTAATTTTCCTTACTTTGGTCTCTACTATTTCCCATATTTCTTAGGATATCTTGTCATCTTCACCTCTCCTATTTTCCAGTCAATTTCAGGATTATAACAAGCAGACCATAGCATTTCCAAGATTACATTCTACTTCTACTCTTTTATCACGTCAATTTCTGTTCTCTTCCTATACTATTTATAAAATATATTTATCTCCACTATATACTTAATTATTTTCTCTTTATTAAATTTACTTTCAATATTCTTTACATATATTAGTTTCTCAATTTCTATCAGCTTGAACCTCTACTTTTTTGCAAACTCTGAGCTCATAACCATCTGTTACTTGTTATAATTAAAGATAGTAGACTCTATTTATTTTGTTTCATTTTCTTATTTTTATTTGATTTTCTATTTATTTCTTATTTTTAAACTTAGAATTAGGAGTTAGTATAACATTACACACAATAGTCACCAACTATCACACATCAGTTACAAGTCATAGTTGTATAATCACATATCACACAAAAGATTATAGAAAGTTTTGAAACAATGATATTCTCTTCTATATTAATAGTATGTAGTATATGTGTTTTTTAATAATTTTTATGTAAGATTTTTTGAGATTTGAATTATAATATTACTCCATTATTCAATAATACTTCTATACTTATTTTCTCCTAAGTGTTAAAGCTGTAAACAATAAACTTGGTTTTATTTATTTTCTTTCTTTTTTATCTTTTTTTTCTATTTTTTTTCTTATTTTATTTTTAGTTTTTATTTTTTTTATTTTGAACTTAGACAAAGTATGTGATGTAATATTATGTATGATAGTCATACATGTTACATAATCACATAATATAGAGAAGATTGTAAAAGATTCCAAAACTGATAATATCATATAACATAATAATAGTATATTAGATTAGTTTATACTTGAAACTTTATCAAGTTCTCTTATGTTACTCAATATAAGAGTATATCTTTCATCTTACTCTAAGGACTTAAATCATAACATTAGAACTTAATACCTATTCTTGAGACTGTCTAACTCAGAATTCTCTCTATTTGCTTTTTACTTTTATTCTTCATTATTCTTAACCAATAGTCAATATAACTATTAATTACTCTTGGTTTAGAAGCCAAACTCTAGGTATGAAAAAATATTAGCTATTCAGTATAGATAGTTGTGGACAGTAGTAACCAAACTCAGGCCACTATCTAAATATCACTCATTATTTAAGTGGGTGTTGTTGAGTAGTATATGTATATTTATCAAGTAGTAGTCTTGTGCTGAAGGTCTATTGTGATCTTTTTATGCAAAGGAGTGACATTGTCTATTAAAGAGTACCTCTGCTTAGGAATAATAGTATAACAGTTTAACTAGGGTAGTAGTTAGTAAGACAGTAAGATTAGTAAGACAGTAAGATAAGGATAAGTAATTAGTAAATAGTATAAGATAAATAACAAGAGTACCACTAACACTTACTAAGATATTTGAAGATATGTTGGTAGAATTTAATTTTGAAAGTGGAGCTAACATTAGTCTTATGTTCTTACCTAAATTCATTTTAGATCAACATGACTCAGTTAAGGAAAGCTAAACCAAAATCCAGCAACAGATATCAAGTATAAATAGCAACACTACCTTTATTTGATGGAAAAACTAGTAAAGTAGAAGGATTTATGATAGTATGCAAGTTATATTTGAAGATGAGAATGAGAGGATCAATAGTAGAAGAGTAGATACAGTAGGTTTTGATATATATGTAGGAAGGAGTAGCAGATGTTTGGAAATAAAATGTGATAGAGAATTTGCTCATACTAGCAAATTATATGAAGTTGTAGATATTTCTTAGTTTTTACCAAAGGTTTATCCAAGACTTTTCTGATATAACTAGACTAATTTTTGACATCACTAGTGGTACAAATATGTGAATCTGAAGCCCTTCTCAACAAGTAGTCTTTAAGATACTAAAGGAAGCTATTATTAAAGCCCTTATACTAATCTCTCTAAACATCTCTTTTCCCTTTTATATTGAAACTGATAGCTCTGACTTCATAACAAAAGCAATGCTATCATAAGCCTCTAAAGAATAACATTTAGTCACTTTTCTTAATAAGTTTCTATTCTTAGTAAAGTACAACTATAAAATATATAATAATAAGATGTATGTAATCATATATATGCTAGAGGAATGATATCACTTCTTAAAAGAAGCCCTAGCCCTAGTCAAGATTTGAATAAACTATAAGAATCTCAAGTACTTTATAACTGCCAAAAATTTCAACTAAAAACAAGCCTAGTAGTTACTATACTTAGCAAAATTTGACCTTGCATTATATCATTATTCTGATAGGTCTATGAGAAATCCTGACACACTTTCACAGTAAAGTAATCATAGTACTGAATCTTAGGATAACCAAGATGTGGTACTGCTAAAGCCAGAGTTTCTTACAGTAACAGAGATCAAGTAGAAAAGAGGTTATGCTAGAGTGCAACAAGAACTATATAGTACTAGTCCTTAACTACATGCTAAAGAAAACATATAAAATCTTTGAAAAGACTCTTATAAATGTAAAAGAATATTGTTAGGAAAGATATCAAAAAGAATAAATAAATAACATTTACTTGCAAATGCTTTTTCTTGTTGACACACTCCTAAATAATGAATCTTACATTGTGTAACAAACTTTCTTGAAAAATCTAGTGAATAAGTTTCTTGAAAGCCTTTAACAATACTATCTATCTCAGGTGATGCATTTTGAAGACACCTCTCAAGTTGAACCTTACAACTGATAATACCAACTGATATTTATCTCATCAGCCTTTTTCAAACTACTAAGACTCTCCAAAACTTGTCTAAAAGTAAAAGCTAGATACTAACAATACTTATCTGAGAAATAGCAATTAAACTACTCACAAGTAGGAAATTTCAGATGAGGGTTTTCTCTTGCTTCTCTCCACTTGTAACTTATATATTAGTATAAAAATACATGAAATGAAACTATAGAATAATATCTAAACAGTTAAAAAGGTCTTTTAAGATCTTGAAAACACATAGTCTTCTCTCCATTCTCTATCTGATACTAGCCTACTAGTCTTTTTCTACTTGTGAGCCCATTTCTGACTCTTCTGTTAGGACAACTAGATAGAAGAGTAGTATACTTCAAATCTCTAAGAAATCCTAAGTTCATTGTCCAACTATACACTTACCTTCAGAAAATTCTAAGAGAACAGAATGAGGATTCTTGAAGGTGGTGACTACTCTATATAATAGGTCTGTTATAGTGCACTTGAACACTAACATTTTTCTTTTCTTTTATCTATCTTTCTTGATTTGATATTTCTTTTCTTCTAAATTTTCTTTTCTTTTTCTTTTATTATTTGACAATAAAGAAGCATGTGACTGTGGTCACATGATACATCACATGATATTACATCATAGGCATAGACTCTGATAGAATGGGTAAAAAGAATAGAGAAGAATAATCTCAAGAAGCATGTTTAACAGCATATCAACCTCATAGTATACATATAGTATACTTATGGCTAATGCATGGGCTTTAGGGTAGGGTTATTTATTGCTAGCATGGACTATGAGACTTTTGTATAAATAGTATAGGAATACAGTAGAGACTCTTTGTCAAGTTCTCTTATAATCCCCACAATAATATCCTACTAAAAGATTTACTTCTTGTGCTATTATTAGTCTTTGTGATTAGTGGTTGCCATAACAAGGTTTATTCCCATGTGTTAGAATTCTATTTACATAAGAAGAGAGTTATTATGGGATGCTTTGGACACTAATGATTTTTATTTTATTTTATTTTCTTTTTCTGATTTTATATGGATTTTGATTTTCTTTTCTTTTCTTTTGGACAATGAAGAGGCACATGACACAGTAGTCACATGACATGTCACATGATGTGACATCATAGGTCTAAAACATGGTAGAAGGATCTGGAAGATGATGTTAGGGCACATGTATACAACATAATGGCCTTGAGTAAGACATAAGGCAAATATGAGGACAAAGCATGGACATGAGAGCAGGTTTAATTATTGTTAGCATGGACCACATGTAAAACATATATATAGAACTCTAACTTAGCAGAGATTCTTTGTTGAGTTCTCTTGTGAACTTCCTATGTTATATCCATCTTAAGAGATTTGCTGCCTTGTGCTACTATTGGACTTTGTGTCTAGTGGTTGCTACAACAAGAATGATGATACTTAAGTAATTAGGAACAGTTCAGAATAGAGAGACCAAATTGAAAGAGAGCCAAAGTGCCTAGCAAGTACTTCCAAAGTATGGAAAAGCAGATGAGCAGATAACAATAACAGACTATAGAAGACCACAGAGCATTATAGAAAAGTAAGAGAATACAAGAAAGAGAAGTTAAATGACATATCCAGATAGTTAAGAATATTTGTATATAGTTCAAAGAGGTCCAGAGTATAGGAAAGTGGATGAGTAGATAAGTATAAATGCCAGAAAAGATTCCAGAACATAAATCAGCTATAAAATACAGAAGAGGAAAGTCTCAGAAAAGCAAGTCTCCTTACATTTTCTGGCTCCCAATCAGTCATGTTTCAGCTTTATCCTATTGTCCAAATGTTTGTAGTGATCCCAATTATACTTATAAGTATCTATTCTTTGTAGTTAGTTCTTTGTAAGTACTATGGTATCTCATATTCCTAAAGATTATATTTTCTGAGATTTAGTTTGATTAACAGCTACCATACTGTTTCTTAAGTTATTTTCCACTTGAGAGAGCTCAAGACATTATCTAGAAGTATCAAGTCTTCTCGTTAAAGCCTTTAAATAAGTTTTAAATACTTAAAAACCTGATAAGAGTATGTTTTCTCATGAAAAATCATTTTCCAGTATAATAATGGTTTGAGTATTAGAAAGAGTAGCAATAAAAAATATGGAAAAGAATCTCCTAAAGAATATTAAATGTGAAAACTGAGTTAGTAAACAAGAAGAACTAATAGCAAGGATAGTAAGAAAATCTGCAGTAAAGTTGATATGCTTTTTGAAATAGTGTGAGAAAAAAGGTCTACTATATTGGTCAGTATATTAGTACTTGCAATCTTTGCTTGTATACTAAGCTAGTATTATGCCAGAAAATACTTTTTCACAAAAGAACATACTCTTATAAGTATTTTAAGACCTCTTTTAAACTATTAGTAAAAAGACTTTATACTTCTAGATAATACCTCAAACTTTTTTGAATCAATATCTACTTGAGAGATAGTATAATAGCTATTAAACAAACTAGACTTGAGACTTGGAGTCTATTAGAACAGACTTAGCAGAGTGATATGAAATGCCTAGCTATCTAATACTTAAGCTTGCATATATACAGAGACCACTTAGTGATAACAGAAATATTGTTCTTTAGAGAATTATAGAGAAAGTGAATTATAGAGAAAGTGATGTTACCCACTTGTAAAAAAAATAGGAACACTAGAACTATACTAGAAAGCAATACCACCATATCCACAAAAGATTAGCTATAAAGTATGGGCACTTACAAGTATAATTAGTATAGTTATAAATGTTTAGATAATAGGATAAGATAGAAATATAATAGATTGGAAGCCAGAGAAGTTGAGAATAGACATATAAAAGAGTAATAGAATTAGTACTCACAAGTAGGAAAAGACTATTAGATTGATTTTGACTTACAAATAGAGAGAAAATTATATGTTTGTGAGACTTCAGCAGTTTTTCTTATGGTTTTTGTCTTGATTCTCTATGTCTATTCTTTATATCTTTAGACTAATAAATAAGCCACAAGTAGAAGGAAGCAATAGAGAGAACTTATATCCAAATTTCTCTACTTATGAGTGGTTTATTTGCTATTTTCTTGAGTAAGCATTATTAATATCTTCTGTCACTTTCAGACAGGTTTCTGAAAGTTCTAGCAGTCTAGGAAAGACTCATAAGATAATTATTAGTTAGTATCATTAGTTATAAGGTTTAACTTGAGAGATATCTTCAGGATACATTACCTAGAATGGATAGTATTATTGGAGGCTTTTAAAAAGCTTTGCAATTTACTTACTAGATTTTCCAAGAAAGTTTGTTATATAGTATAAGGTTTAGTATTTAGAACTTTCCTTGATTCCTAATACTAATATTGTTCCCTTATTATATACCATTCAAGCATACAACAATTATAACTTAGATATCCAGTCTTTCATAATAGAGATACTCTTTATCACAAACTTCATTCAGCTTGTATCTCTATAACAAGTGGACCAATTTTCCAAACTAAGTTGTGATGTAAAGCCCCAAATGAGAGCTATCTTCACATATGCATGATATACAAAAGCAACAACAAACAACCAAGATATCAGGTTATCAGTAACTGTAAAATCTTTGTTTGCTAATATCTCATGAAAGGCTAGATGGATTTGCACAATCAAACTTGCATTAGAAAGTGCTCATCAAACTGTTTCTAATGATATATGGTATATTACATAGTAATAAGTATTTATAGAGATACAAGCATATTAATATAGTAACATAATTAGTTACCTTCTAAAATTAGCCTGACAGCTGCTATGACAGATGACAGCTTCCATCAGGTACAAGTTTTGATCATGTAATGGCAACAGCTTGTGTATGAACCATCACTCTTTTGTATATATACCTCTGTATCTAAAGGCTAGATCTCAGACTTAACAACGTCAATTATTCTTATTGATACTTTCCATTATCTATCATCATCACATCCTTATACTAAACCCCTGGAACACTATTCAGTTCAAATATCACAACCAGTGAGTATCTTATTTGTGATATCTCCTATCTATCTATTCAACTCCTTTTTAGTATTTCACTACTAAAACTTCCACTTAGAGCTGTATACTGAGACCTCTAAGTATCTCCTAATTATCCAACTTGTATATAAGACTAGTAGTTATACTGTAATTTGTTAGTCTAATAATTAACAAAGATAATTCTTATTGGACTCAATCTCTGATATTCAACAACAATATACCAAATCAGCACTTATCTCCATTTCAGACTTTACTTACTTCTCTGAAGTTGTAACTACACAGTAGATAAGCAGTATAGCATATAAGCTGAAACCAAGGTTGTTTTACAAGTTTGCATCACCAAGCTCTTACTACAGAGTTTACACACTCTGTGCAATTCTGAGCTAACTCCATAGACTTTCATATCCCAGTGTGAATCATGCCTGATACTCCAGAACCAATGGTCATTAATAAAAAAAAGTAGAAAGAAGATATAGTTCAAGATAAAGAAGTATTTTGATACAAACCATATGATGTATTATTAGAATCTAATAAACCCAAAACACCCAAACTTATCTTCATACAAGAAGAAGTTAAAAAGCTTTGAAGACACTCCAATTACCAACAAAAAAAATTCCATTCCTCCTACTACCTCATTATAAATCTCTTTAACAAAATAGAAAACAAAATATCTAATATTAGAAAGAAATTGCAGCTGAGTTCATTGAATAAAAACATAATTCAGATACAACTAGATGAGTATTTCCTATTCTTACTCAAGTCTTTGTCTAAGTTGCAACCTGAGCCAAGTCTAAGGTCATAAAAGATCCTATATCTAGTTTAGAAAACCTGAATAATATTAATAGTACAGAAAATTTGAATCTCTAGTGTTCAATGGCAACACACCAATCAGTACTCACTCCCATATTGGACTTCTTTCTTCCATCTGAAGTTACAACCATGTGGCAGACAGAGATAAATAGTGTAGTATATAAGCTGAAGCTAAGGTTGTTCACAAAGTCCATATATCTCTGAGCTAATCTTACATACTTTCACCCCTGGTGTAAACTGTGTCTAACAGTGATAAATTATATAGAATTTGTGTAGAAGTAGAGTCAGTACTAGAGTAGAAAGTTATTTAGCTTTTCTGAGTTTATTCTATTGAAAATATCTGGTATCTGAGTTCTAGCTACTAAGAGTATGGGTTTATTGTAAGTATAAGGTTAGTTTCTATTTTTCCAAGGACTTTAGCTAAGAAGTTTATAGATTGGAAAGATTGCTAAGTTATAATTGATACTGGAAGAGTAAGAGTTTTTTTATATTTAGTATATCAATCCAATTAGGATCATTATTAGCTAGGTGTAACATCTTCTATTAAAGCCAAGATTATTCCATCCATATAGTATTACTTCTAACTCTCTTCTAACTCTATCTTCCATCTTGACATATTACCTATTTTGTCTTCTATACTACTTGTAAATAATCTTAGCAAGTATGAATCACTCTTAATATTAGGAACAATTTACACTTGCTGAGAATATCTGCAAATATAGTATGAAATATAGGACAGAAGATAAAACTTAGTAAATATAGAGAAGAAATGACTCAAAAAGTAGTACTATGTAGATAACTATTACAACTTAATATAGAGATAAAAGAGTAATCTTGTATTAGTTAATACAAGAGAACTAAGTAGAGTTCCTAGTATCAATAAGTCTACTCTAGTGCATAGTTTGTGTGCACTTTATATCTTGCCTATCCTAAATATTATAAGTTATGTATTTTAAGAGTTATCTTATTATAAGATATATAATATTACTCTTTTCTTATATTATATGATATTGTGAATGTGATTGTGACATGTTTGACTATCTTGTGACTGTCACAGCAGTCACAAATAACATCACATCATCCTCTTTGACTAAGTCTAAAACAAGAAAAATAAAAAGAAAGAGAAAGAAATTAAAAGAAAAGTAAGAGAAACTTAAATAGTAAGAGAGAAATAGAAAAGAAACAATCATCCTTAAATCCTACAATAATGACCTTAGCTTTAAGAAAAAAAACATTGTACCTAGCTTACTTGTTATATAGTTATACTTCAGAAGTGAGATAAATATAATGTTAGAGCTAAAGATAGTAAACTTTATTTTTATTTTTATTTAATTTTTTTCAAACTTAGAATTGAAGTTTAGCATAACATCACAAACTATCATATGTTATAGTTACACAATCATATGTTATATAGAACATTGTAGAAAATTCTAGAACAATAATGTCATACTATATGTTAACAGTATATAATATACATATTCTTTAGGGTAGGCTAGGTTAAGTATAGTACTAACTATTAGCCAAGTAATAAGATAAATACTCTAGAATTAGAACTCCATCAAGTTTTCTTGTTTAATTCTTATACAAGATTCTTTTCTTACCTTAACACTTTGAGATATGAATTATAACATATAGTACAAATCCAAGTTAATTATCAGACTAAGAAACTATATTGGATAACTCTCATTTTTAAATGTAGAAAGTTTTTTCTAATAATACTGCTACTATACATACTCTGAGTTATGAGTACTATAAGAATTGTTATTTGAAACTCTATGAAATTGATGTGGAATGGAAAGATTTTGATCCTTAAGTTAATTAAGATAGAGTGTGATTTATACTAGAAGAGAATAAAAGGATGTAGATATTAAATATAGTTAGATAGTATATAACACTTAAATAAAATGATCTAGAATATTTACCATATTATAAACAACTTATTGGATAATAGTTAAAGAAAGAAGATTATAATTGTCTTGAAACAAAGTAATAAATTTCTTTATAGTAAAGATGTAGTTTTGATTAAACTAGAGTTCTTAGTAGCTAGAGTATATATAAATCACATCCTATATTCTGGTCTCATTTGTTTCTATTTATGGATAATTACCTATTCTCATTCACACTTCTAAAATATCTTCTGGTATATATCAAAACTATTTACTTTATCTCAGATGTCCTTGTTAGTCCAAGTCAACTCCATAGATATCACTTTCTTGATATCCAAGAATTACAAGTAATCAGAGTAACTTACTTATCAGTTATATTTCAGATAGCTACTCTAGGTATACTAACTAAGTATATAATCTAGTAACCTACACTATAAACTCTTTCTATTATACCAAGTACTTTACTACTCCTCTTATTTTTATTTTATTTAATATTATATTTACTTTCTACTCTTCAACTTTATCTACTTCTGCCAGTTTCACTTCCTCTACTTTTTGCCCTTTTACTAGTTCTCTATATCTCATAATCTTACTAATATTTACCACTAAATAAATCCTTATAGAAACTGGTAGCTTTAATTTGATTACATTGGCTAATATAATTTCTTCTATTATGTAGAGCTCTATATATCTTTCCATTAACTTCTTTACTGTTTTTTTCCTTGAACACCAGGTCTTTTATACTTAACATCACTTTATTACTCTTCTTCTACTCCTTTACTCTTATCTGCTTATTACTTAATCTTCTTCTGTGCTTTTCTTTTCTCAATGCCACTTCTGCTTCTTCCTAAACCTTTTACATCCTCTCTGCAAATTCTGTCATCTTTTCTACTTTTTCTTTTCTCCTAATATCTGCCCCCATCCTTACTTCTCTATCATAATTTACTATAAATAATAAAACTTTAGTTGCTAAGTAAAGTTTATTGTTTACTGCAAACTCTGCTATTACTAGCTATTCTGGTCAATTCTTTTGTCAGTGATCCATGAAAAACTAGAGATAGATATTGTTCCAACTCCTAATTTATATATTCTATTTGCTCATCTGTTTGTAGATGGAAAGATGTCAAAACCTTTGTTTCAATTCCCAACATTTTATTCAGCTCTTTAGTTAACTCTACTGCAAACTACAGTCTCCTATCTGAGATCACACTCTCTAGCAACCCATGCAACTCCCACACATTATTTTTAAACAGCTTCACTAATCCTTTTACCAATGCTTCTTCTGTTATTGCCACAAAATATACTATTTTTGGCAACTTATCATATATAACTAATTTCATTTACCATCAACTTCTTTAACAATACTTTTATTCAATTTTTCATTCTCTAAAATAAATTACATTCCTTTATATATTTTCCCTCATCTTTTGTCAATCCTAGCCACCAATAATTCTTTGTTATTAACTCTGTTGTTTTCTATCTCTATCCAGCTGCTAGTATGTCATAATGTAACCAGATGATCTCTACTCTCAACACCTCATTCTTTAGTATGTACATCTTTTTCTCTTTCAAAAACAATTTCCTATCTACCTGCCACTCATTTTTTTTAATATCTTTACCTCTGCTTTCTTTATCTCTTCTACTACTATATGGTATACTTAGACTTAAACATTTTTCTTTTCTTTTATCTATATTTCTTTTTTTTGTTTTTTTTTGGGAGAAGAGGCTAGAAAAATGATATCAAGATACATATTAATAGCATGTTCACCTCATAGTATACACATTGTACACTCATAGCAGATGTATGGACATTAGAGTAGGGTTATTTATCATTAGCATGGACCATGTTTACTTGTATAAATAGTATAAAAATACATTGGAAACTTCTTATCAAATTCTCTTATGATCTCTACAAGATACTTTTTATTGAGTTTACCTTAGTGATGCTATTGGTCTTTGTGACTAGTGGTTATCACAACATTAACTACCTCTTTGTTCTTTTGTCTAGCTATGTTTATTTTTTTAATTATATCTACTTCTAGTCTCTCTACTACTACTTCTACTAAACTACAAATCTACTCTTCTTTTATTAATTTTGATTGTTATTATTGTTCTCTATTCCAATCTTCTAGTCTAGTCTTTTACTAAATCTATTTTCATTCCTTATTTTTGTCTCTGGAATATATTTCAAAGTGAAATTGAATTTTAACAAATATAATACTTAGCAAGCTTGTCTTCTGTTTAACTTCTGTGCTTTTATAAAAATTCTGAATTCTTATGATCTATCTAGACCTCAAACTTAAATTTAGCATCTTCTAACAAATATCTCCAATTTACAACACAATACTTGTTATAAGACGAGTATGTGGACAGACTTTAGGTAAGGTTAGGATTAGGACAGAAATAGGACAGTAGTATATTATTAGTCTACAATGGGAAATGGCACGTGACCTGGAAGTCATGTGAGATGATATCATAGGCTTAGAGCAGTCTAGAAGGGTCTATAAGTCTAGAAGGGTCTACAAGGCTAGAAGAGCCTAGACAATGATGTCAGGGAGCATGTACACTATATTGCTACCACATGTAGGACACATGGACATTAGGGCAGGATGCACAGTCTTGCACAGTCACTGTAGAGTGGACATGATATAGACATATTGTTGTAACATGGACCACTTGTAACTTATATAAATAGAGTAACAATGCAGTGAGGGCTCCTTGTCGAGTTCTCTTGTAATCCTCACTACTAGATAGCCTACTGAGAGCTTTGCTGAAGTCAGCATATCATAAGTACCATTCTGGTGAGTGGTTGCTACAACAGTACTAGCCTAACTATCTCAGTTTTCTTACAAGTACTGATTTCCTTTTATTTTTATAGTTTTGACTAGCTGCCTCTACTTATAAGCCACTTTCTAGCTTGTCTTCCCCTTAATCTTTCTCTCTTGGTTCTTGCTATCTCATAAGTTTTGACTTGTCCTGTATTCTTGCTAGCTGTTCTGAATATTCACTTATGTCTTGACTATGCTCATAAGCTCACTATCATTATAGTTAGTCCTTTACAAGCCTATGGCATATCTAGTCTAAAAGACCTCAATTATGAGATCTAGTTTGTCTAACAGCTACTACACCATCTTTTGAGTCATTAGTGGCTTGAGAGAGTCTGAGATATCATCTAGAAATAACAGATCTTCTCACTAATACTTTAGAAGAAGCTTACAGTTGCTCAATTATTTATAGAAGTCTACTCTTTTATAGAAAAAATGTGTCTACTTAATACTATATCTAATAATTCTAGATTAATAATCACATGTTCTTCAACATTAAATAAGAATTATTATGATTTTAGCAGTATATAACAATAAGAGTATGTAGATAAGTTCAAAGACTTAACATGTCAAGATGACAGAAAGTGGACTTAGTTTTTTATTATTTTCTTTCTCATTTTTATTTTTTTTTTGATTTATTTTTTATCTTTTCCATTTTTTAAAACTCTGGGATTAGGGTGAGAAGTAATTGATCACATCAGTCACATTTGATGGTATGGTCACAACATTGATCACAGGACTTGAGAGAAAGTCATAGAAGGTTCTAGAACAAGTGACATTATACAATCTTGAGACTACATGTTGACCTCATATACTACACATGGTTGTTTAGGGTAGGGTGCACAGTAGTTAGCATGGACCATCAGTAGTAGTATATAAGGTAGACTAGTTTGTAAAGGAA
>Ga0157359_1000180_pt1 | contig 20624 bp, 11 predicted proteins | sample AttcapACBM3_FD_111482 | JGI IMG/M metagenome (GOLD analysis project Ga0157359, IMG submission 111482) | Fungus gardens microbial communities from leaf cutter ant in Botucatu, State of São Paulo, Brazil - Atta capiguara ACBM3 | ecosystem: Host-associated > Fungi > Mycelium > Unclassified ...
AGTTTAGCCAAAATCTTTTCCCTAAGTGATTTAGAGCGGTTATTAGTATAGAGGGAATCCCAACTAGATTGATAGACTGAGGACAAAAAATTCCAGACCGTGTCACCGATGCCATCAAAGTCATTCAGATCATTAGAAGATTTGGGATTGACTTTCTTGTTAGAGATGTACTTCGCCATAAAGCTGAGCAATTGTTTAATATTCTTCAAATCTGAAGCGATGTGTTCGACCAAGCCATGAAGGGAGATGGACTGGAAGTTTCTACTCCATAGGTCGGGTTCTGTTGGGCCGTTAGGATCATAAGGTAGTTGAATGTTGATGACATTATCATCATCAACACGAGGAGTTTGAACATACATATTGTCTGTGGAAACGTGGTTGTCATGATTTGCTTGAGTAGAGGAGGCCTCATTGTTTACACCCTGAAGCCTCATGTTGTTGGTAGTCTCAGCTGCCTTCCTGAGACAAATTTCCTTCTCCCTTTCATCCTCGTAGGATAATGTGGGAGATTCTACTGGTGGGTCAGGATCAATATCCATACCATTATTCAACTCCATTCTCTCATGATAAATAGTGGAGGAGACTATAGAGGACATAGAAGAGTCCCTGGACCAGTTCTTGTGGATTTGAGGGGATCTATCCCTTGTATTGTTGTTGATAACAGAATTAGTCTCTGTGGAATGGTCCATCTCTGTGTTATTGAAAATGTTCACAGAAGGTAGCAAGTTTTGTTGGTTGTTGGATGGAATTGTAGTGCTGAAGGAAGTTAGAAAAGTGAATTTATTTGCTGTCTCTCCAATAGGCACTACCATACAAGATGGTGGTAAGAGGAGTGATGGCGCGGTCAGAATTGAAGTGATAGACTTTACTTATTTTATTTTATTTTATTTCCATTTATTTTCTTATTTTAGACTTAGACTTAGGGTTATAGCATGATATCACCCATTGGTCACACATATCACAGTTGTGGTCACACAATCACATAATACATAGAAGAATTTAGAAAGTTTTAGAACAATGATATCATATAGTATATTTACTACATGTTGATCTTATAGATAATATATGGCTTTTAGAATAGGTTAGTATTAGTCTTGTACAAACTACTAGCTAGCATATATATGTTGATATCAGAGTATAGGAGACAATCACAAGATCTTAGATGTTATAACTTAGGTCCAAAGGGTTAGGATGAAAGGCCATTCTTGTATTGAGTAATATAAGAGAACTCGATGGAGTTCTCAGTACAGACTACTCTTTCTTATATACACTTGGTTCCTAGTCCATGCTGTGTTGTATCTAGCCTACTCTAATGTCCATGTGTTATCCATAAGGCCAATATGCTTTTGTCATGTTGTATGATGTCATCTGTTCTAGAACCTTTTACAACTTTCTCTGTATCACATGATATTGTGACTATGACTGTGACATGATGTGACGATCCTGTGACAGTATCATGTGACATCACACTCCATCCTAATCCTAAATAAAATAGAAACAAAAGATGAAAAAAGACTGAAAATAAAATAAAAAGGAAAATAAAATATAGTCCAGCATTCACAACTCTGACATTAGAAGCCTTAGAAGTTACTCTGATAGCTTAGAAATCACCTAGTAAACTATAGACAACTGTAAATGACTAGATTGAAATAAATAAGACAATAGCTTATCTGTAAATAACTAGGAGTTAAAAAATATGTCCATAGGGAGTATTATATGTGATTATGTGATATACTAACTAAGTAAGACACAATTCTGAAATTAAGTCCATACTAACTATAATGTAACTAAGAAGATCAATTCTAACAATATAAAATAGATACTCTGTACTAGAAACTTTATTGAGTTCTCTTATATAAACTTTATACAAGGTTCTTTTCTTAACTTAACACTTTGAATCTTGAATTGTAACACATTTCCCATTAGTTAGCAATTTCTAAATACCATCAAACACTGCAGAGTTTATCAAGCTAGCACTGCTACTTTCTATTATTTGTCACAAACTTCATTCAACTTATATTTCCACAACCAGTGAACCAATTCTCATAAACCAAGCTATACTGAAAAGTCCTAAATAAGGGCTATTCACACATATGTAGGATGTACAAAAGTGACAACAGATTACTGAGATATCAGACTATCAATAACTACAAGTTTCATTGGTTATTATCTTAGAAATAACTGAATAAATTCCCACAATCAAACTTGTATTGGAAAGCACTCATCAAACAGTTTCTAATAATATATTATACATCATATAAAGATTGGTATTTATAGAAATATAAGCATATTAATATAGTAATATAATTAGTTATTTTTTAAAATTAGCCTAACATCTGCTATGACAGATAATAGCCTTACCAGGTACAAGTTTTGACTATTTGATGAAAATAGCTTGTACATAGACTATTACTATTTTGTATCAATATTTCTATATCTGAGGATTTGACCTCAGACTTAACAATATCAATTTTTATCAATTTTTATTTGTTAATTATCTCTCATTATTATTATTATCATATTAGTGTCCCCGATATAAGTTGTATCATTGTCATTACAGATTCACTCTATGCTGCTAAAAGAATTCTTGATTCTTCAATGCACCTATATCAAGTCTATTTAGCTACGATCTCATGTGAATTACAAGAAATTTTCTCAAAAAACAACAACAGCTACATTGATTTCTGGGATTACCCTAGCAAACAAAAGTGGCCAATTCACTTCTTAGTAGACAAAGATTCCAGGAAATTTGATCTAACTCCCATTTTTCCAAACAAGTCATCATAGGATTATTGCAAAAAGTGTAAATGTGAATCTATCATAGCCCAATGGAAAATATTTTTCCAAGTGTCAGACTTTAAAGAAAGAAATTTCTTAGAACTCCTTGACAACAATCAAAATCCTCTTGAACCATTTGCCATCAAAGGTGTTCCTTGGCTTTAGTATTTTGGTCACTCTAATTCTCTGTATGCTAGAGCTACTAGAGCCATAGTTAATCATGCTCCAATTGGTGAATATTGGCTGAGATTCTTCCCTAGAAAAGACTTCTCATGTCCATGTGGTGTATACTCTATTGAATCTAGGCAATATATCTTGCACAAGTGCAAGAGATTCAACAATTACTGGAATTACAGAAGAGATATAATAGGTCATTTCTTGCTTTTCCTTGAACTCAATAATAGTGCTTTCTCTTTTAGTTAAAGCATTGTTATTTCACAGTGCATTAAAAAAAAAATTTCACTTCAATATGTACTACAGACTTTCTTTCCTCTTCTCTTTCTTCTGTTTCCTTTTCTTTTCTTTTTTTCTTTATTTTCTCTCTCATCATGTTGTATCAGTCTCTATGTATGTAGTTACGACATAACTACCATGGTTTGCCTTCACACTCCGTGTAATAAATTGTTGAGGAAAAAATTATTATTATTATCATTATGTGATACTATTAAACCTTTACTATTTAGCATTCCAATACTGTTCTAGTTCATGTGTTGCTACTGTGAATCTTTTTTTCTTTCTTAGCTGATCTTCTAGATACTTTTATCAGAGTTCCTAACTATCTGAACACAATCATTTTTGAGTTATGTTAGAATTATTCTGCTAGATTAGAATGTATTTGAGTAGTATTTAGAATAGTTGTTACCTCTAGAAGTTTTCATTCTGTTTTCTGAAGACTTTTCTAGAAATAGGTATTATAAGAGAACCTGCTCTCTTGATCCCAACACCACTGTCTAAATCTATAAGATTTTCTACCCCTTACTTAACATCTCTGTTAAAGCCTGTGGCATCTATATTCTTGACCCTTGGTCTTATACTACTACCAAAGCCTTTGGTGTTTTTTTTATAATCATACTATTCTTTGCTACTACTCTCAGAGCTTGAACTTGACTATTATTTTTACCACCTCCTATCTACTGCTAATAGTGACCTCTCTTCCTTTTTAGGCTAACATTTCAGATATTTCTATCAAAGAATGTCTCTGATAATACTGTCTTATTATGTAAGATAATCCAAAAGAGATTGAAATGTATACTATAGCTATTTAGAATGTTTGTAGCTTTTAGAAACCTTACTATGTTCTCTTAGGTTCTCTTAGAGGTAAGCAATGTAATTACTACACTTAATAATAAAGCTTAGATTCTTCTGAAGGTTATGAAAGTCTATAAAACCCTGTGGACCCTACTAGTTGCTCTAACAAGTACTACTTATAACTTATCTAAACAATATACTTAAGACTTTTCTAGATATTATAAACTCTGCATATCCCACAGACTTTATCTAGTTACCCTAATAGCAGGAACAGAATCTCTCTTTCAGAACCTTAAAGCACTAATTGATCTGATAATCTTGGATTACCTACCCTTATATTTCAACCTATTTCTTACTTCTTTACTGATACCTACCTCTAATAACTATCCTATAAACTTTTTTAATACTAACAAAGCTTTGGAGCTTTTCCAGCATCATCTATAAGAGATAGCCAAGTATCTGTATGTCTTAGAACATAATACCAACAGCATTCTAACTGGTTTTATAAGCCAGCTCTGAGACCTGTGAACTTTAGTATCCAACCTCACTATTGCATCAGTATATGTACTCTCTCCTCTATTGCCTTTAAGATCCTCTTCTCTTAATTTTCTTTCTCTAACTATCACTATGGTTAATTTAAAAAGTCCAAACAAATCATTAAAAAATCAATACTTTTTCCTGGTCTTTAGAACAGTTCTTAATATATTGGTGAGTCTCCAGACTCATCTAACTTGCTCCCTAGAGCCAGTTCTAGAACTGGCAAACAAGTGTATTTAAGAAGGAGACCTCAAACTTATTGCATTGCAAGATGCTTCTCAAGAAGTGTCTTTGCTTTTTCTGTCTCCAGAAATGTCTCTTCTGAGGCTATAGCTTTATCTTCTTTAAGAAAGTAAGAAGAAAGACATGAGTTTAGACTCTAAGACACCTACTACTCCAAGAGTGACTACAAGTAGACTCTCCTCCAAGAAAATACCTTCTCTTAATCTTCTTACTACTTCTTCTGTCTTAGTTTATAAAGTAACAACATCTACTATGAGCTGGGATAACCAGATCTCTGCTAAGGAGAATAAATACTTAGTCTCTAGGAAAGAAAATGCTCCCAAAGCATCCAAAGACCCTAAGCTTCTATGCTTGAACCATCTAACCTGATCTATAAATTAGCTGAATCATCCTCCAAATTAGAAAATAGAAACATTACTCATAATATTGAGCTGTGAGATGGTGACCACCTTTGGAGGACTGTAGATCAAGAGCTTTGGATTTTCCAATTCATTGTGTACTTAGGCTACCCAAGCTATCACTAATTATGCTCCAATAGAAGAATACCAACTTTGCTTTTTCCCAAGAAAAGAATTCAGTTGTCTATACAGATTATATCCAACTGAAACAAAAAATAACATTCTTTATGACTGCAAAAGATTTAACAAGGGCTGAAATCTGGGAAGAGAAACACACTTCCAATTTATATCCTTTTTGGAGTATAACCCAAATGCTTTCTCTTTCAGAGAAAGTATTACATAAGCTTGCAATAGTTTTGTGGTTATAACATTGTATATATATTTTTTATTTTTATTTTTCTTTAATTCTATTTAATGTAGTTATGAAGTAGCTACCATGGTCTGCCATTATGTTCCATGTAATAAATTGTTGATTTAAAAAAAAAAAGATGGTGACCACCATATGTTGTCACTATTTGGCAACTCTAGGCATCTGGAAACTAATGCTAAGATATTCTCTCCTTATCTCTTAAGCATTTTATATATTATGAAAAAGCACCCTTTTAGAGGAAAATCTATTAACCAATTCTCTACTATCTTAGGAGTTGAATCTTATGTCTGGAATCTTCTTCAGGAAATTTCTGAAGCTGGATAGGATGACTTCAAAGTCTCACCTCAATCTGATACTCCCACTCTTGTAGAAGCTATAAGAACTATCTATAGTCCTAATTCTATTCCAATATTCTCTTCTGATATTGGAATGGCTGTTGATATACCAGAGGTTGAAGAAGTTGCTTTCACTCTAGTCTCTAATAAAAAAGTATAAAAGAAAGGACAAAGTCTCTTTCCTTTCTTCTATGTCTTTCTCTAACTCTAGAAGCAAGATATTGCTTATTTTATAAGCTTCTCCTCTTTCCAAAAGCTGAAATAACATGTTCTAGTTCAACTATGATACCTAGTCTAGCTATAACAAACTATAAGACTATTAAGCCCTAGATGGCATCTCCTTCTATTCTCTTGACCTCCAAACCTAAGTCCAAGGTCAAATCATTTACTCAGGCTATAAAGACTAATATTATTCAGCAAGCTGCAAGGTTTGCTTCTGTCTCATCTCATAAGGACTTTTTATGCTTGTTACAGCTTAAGGAGATATTTCCTAATCTCCCTCAAGCTATAATCATTTTTATGCATCAGACCAGCCTAGATAGTACAGATACTTTTCAAAGAAGTGTCAGCTGTCCCAATGCCTCAAGTATACTCAAAATAATGACTTATGAGCCTACTAGATAGCAGGCCCTAATCTTACTTGATTCTCTTGTTACAGAGATTATTGTAACCAATGCTGCTTTGGCAGTTGAATCCTATAACAAGGGCTTAATTGAGGCTTGCTCTAAACTCAGAGTAGAGTCTGTTTACAAGACATAGAATTGTTACAACTCAAAGACCTTAGAGTTGATCAATGAATAGAACCTTGTATTGGGGTTAATGTCAGACTTAAAAAGTTTGGACCCAAGTTTCTTTTGACTTTATTTTTCTTTTCTTTTCTTTTCTTTTATCTTTTATTCTAGAAACTGGGGTTAGGGTTTTGGCATGACACTACTATCACACTGTCACCAAGTCACATGACACAGTTACAGTAACACTCATAGGTCACAAGGTAGCAATAGAAGGAAGTAGAATGTTGTGGCAACTATTAGTCACAAAGACCAATAATTATACAAGGCAGTAAATCTCTCAGTAGGATATCAAGTGGGGATTACAAGAGAACTTGACAAGGAGTCCCCGCTGTATTGCTACCCTATTTATATAAGTTACACCTGGTCTGTGCTACTAATAATTAAACCTGCCCTTATATCCATGCTTCCTCCTTATATCCACTTCATGTTTTACTCAAGGTCACTATGTGTATACCATGTACCCTGATATCATCTTCCAGATTCTTTTACCCTGTTCTAGGCCTATGACATCACATCATGTGACATGTCATGTGACTGCAATGTCACGTGCCTCTTCATTGTCCAAAATAAAATCAAAAAGGGAAAAGAACATAAAATTAATATAAAATCAGAGAAATTAAATAAAAGAAAGGAAAAATTGTCAGTGTTCAAAGTGTTCCATAATATAGAAAATTCTGGAAGGATAATGTTATACAGTATGTATAACACATCCTGATCTTAAGATAAACACATGGTCATTTAGGGTAGGCTAAAGTAGTAGTAGTATGGACTATAGAGATTTAGTATATAAGGTAGACAGTCCAGTACAGAGTTTTCTATTGAGTTCTCTTGTATAAATCCTATACAAGATTCCTTTTCTTAACCCACTCTAAGATTCTAAGATCGTAACAGTTAACACAAGAGAACTTAATAGAGAACTCTGTACCTTAGACTACTGGTCTGTGCACTACTACTTTAGTCTACCCTAAATAACCATGTGTTTGCACTAAAGCCTACTGTTATGATTGCTATCTCATATTTTATAGGGGTTTATCTCTTATATACTAAAATCTCATGGTCTGTACTACTACTACTTTAGCCTACTCTAAATGACCATGTGTTTGCCTTAAGACCAACATGTGTTAAGCATGTTGTATGATGTCATCTTTCCAGAACCTTAAGGCTACCATGTGTATAATACATGGTATGATGTTATTTCTTCTAGAACCTTCTACTGTTTTTCATTATGGCATGTGATTATGTGACAGTGTGACCTGTGACATCCCACTGATCCCTAACCCTAGTTCTAAAAATGGAATAGACTGAGAGGAGCAGAAAAGAAAAAAGAGAAGAAAAATAAAATAGAGTCCAATCTTTGCATTTCTAATAAGAATAGTATGTCTATGTTTATTAATTCTATTGCTTTAGTAGCAGAGCTGAAAGTGATTAAGCAGTGGCTGAAGAAAACTACTGGTCTCAGTAAGACCACTAAGATAGAGTCTTGCTTGCCTATTTTCTGAAGATTTTAGGCATCTCTTACTAGGACTCTAACACTTTCTTACCTATTATTCTTATCCAGGTTGTAACAGCTTTTTCTAGCTCTTCTCTCTTTGAGGGTATAATATTAGTATCTCTGCCTTATATTATGAAAGCATCTGTTATAGTATGTATACTTAGACTCTTATATTTTTTTTTCATTTTATTTTTGTTCTTTGACTTGATTTTTATTTTTCTTTATATTTCTTGGACAATGAAGAGATACATAACTGTAGTTACATGATATTATAGGCCTAGAATGTTATAAAAAGAACTAGAAAGAATAATGTCAAGATATATGTCTATGACATGTTTATTTCATGATTGATACATTGGAAACTTCTTGTCAAGCTCTCTTATGATTTCTACAAGATTCTTTGTAATACAAGACTGCTTAGTGTGTTATTGACTGTTTTTGGTAGGTAATTGCCATAATAGTAGAACTTGATTACTCTTAGGAACACTATATTATGTGGTTTCCTTTTTCTTACTCTTTATTCATCCTCAGTGTGTGACTAGCACAGTCAATCATCACAAACTCTATATAGCCAGACTCTAGGCTTAAAAAGTAAGTGGCATTCACTATAAGACTGTTATGAATAGTGTTGACAGGGCCTAAGCCAATACCTAGATGTACTCATTGTTTAATTGAGTAGTGTTTTAGTAGTGTACTTGTTATTTCTTGAGTAGTAGCTTTATGCTAAAGGTTTATTACAATCTTTCTATGCAAAGAAACAGATAGGGATAATTAATGAGTAATTATCTATTCCAAGTTAAGTTCTGTTTACCTACTTATACTTGTGAAGTTTCTATGACTCCAATACAAATATCTAGAACTTTGATCATCTCCACCTAGTCCTATATTAAAGACAATGACTTACACTACCTAATATTTTATTTTGTTCTTATGCAAATTTTTTAGATGTCATCCCAATGTATACTTGTAGGCATTCTTGTTATTCATTGTACTGTAGAACTTTGCAAGTTCTGCTCAATACCACAGTCTTTCTTAGCTTTCTAAAGAGCAGAATTTATCTTATTGAAATGTCAAGATCTTTCTCTTTTTTAACCTATTAAGTAACTTAGGTATAAAATAAGTCTTCAAACAAGATGCTGGTCAATTTAATCTGCTTCTAGATCTCTGTATCTTCTATAAATAATCCTTGTCTCTTAACTTGCTACTTATTAGTTTTTGTAATTGAAAAATACAACTTATCTGTTAGGTGTGGTTCATACTAGGAGTGAAAGTCTGTGAGATGGTCTTGGAGATATGTTAACTTGTGGAATAACCTTGGCTTCAGCTTATATGCTGCACAATTTGTCTGCCATATGGTCACAATTTCAGATAAGAGAAAGAAGTCCAAGTTGGGAGTGAGTTGTTACAAACTCAAGTCCTTAGAGTTGGACAAGTGAATGAACCTTATATTGGGTTAACACAAGAGAACTTGATAGAGAACTCTGTACAGGATTGTCTACCTTATATACTAAAACCCCATGGTCCATGCTACTCTACTTCTAGCCTACCCTAAACAGCCATATATTTGCCTTAAGATTAATATATGTTATACATACTATATGACATTATTCTTTCAGAACCTTCTATGTCCTTCCAATGTAACATGTGGTCATGTGACCATAAATGTGACTGCATCATGTGATATGTGACAGTTTGTGACAGTGTGATATCATGCTAACCCTAACTCTAAGTTCCCAAAATAGAAAATGAAGGAAAAGAAAGTAGAAAAGAAAAAGAAAAAGAATTAGAGTTCACTATCTTCAACTCTGACATGAGTGCTGATTTGGTATGTCACTGTTGAACACTGGAGATTGAGTTCAATAAGAATTATCTTCGTTGATTATCAAACTAGCAAATTACAATGTAACTACTAGTCTTATATATAAGTTTATACTATAGAAGATGCTTGAGGTTTCAGTGGTGTAGTCTCTATTACCTTGAGTGGAGGTTTCAGTGTTGAGACACTGACAGGAGTGACTCCACCATAGAAGACCAAGTTGAATAGGAGTATCTTCATTATGAAAGACAGAATATCTGGATAATTGCATCACTGCTGTGAGGTGTGTTGTGAGTAAGGTGGCCACCATAGAAGGCAGGCTTTATTTGGATTAGCTGTTGACAAGGAGTATACCATGGGGATATGTTTTCCAGATGAGTGGACTTGGCATATGTCATTATCTTAAGAAAGTAAATAGTATAGTTTGTAGTGATGGTTTTATTAGTATTCTTGACTTTTGTTTTAGATCTTCTTTGATTAATACTCTAACTACTTTATTGTATTCCAAGAATATATTACTATATGCCATCTCATATATAGTTGTCTAGTATTACAAAATGAACTATTTACTTGTTTATAATATCTGAATCATAGGTGCACTCTCAGAGATTTAGGAGTGATTTAGAAGTTCAATAATGATGACAATGTATTAGGTATAGTTCACACTAAAGGGCAAAAGTCTGCAGGATTGGCTTGGAGATGTATAGAGTATGTAAAACTCCTTGCTAGGAGCTCAATGATGTAAACCTATCAGAATAACCTTAGCTTTAGCTTATATATTATGCTGCTTGTTTGTCATATAGTTGCAATTTTAGAAAATTGAAAGAAGTCTAAAAGGAGGGTAAGTACTAATGTTGGTATATTGCCATTAAACACTGGAGATTGAGTTTAATAGAAGCTTATCTTTGTTGATTATCAGATTAGTAAATTACAGTGTAACTACTAGTCTTATATACAAGTTAGATTTATAGAAGATGCTGGAGGTTTTAGTACATTGTCCTGAGTGAAGGTTTTAGTAATGAAACACTGAAAGGGATCAGATAGGGAAACTTTACTATGGAAGGCCAAATTATATAGAAGTATTTCTATCATGGAAGACTGGATATCTGAGTTGTTGTATTGTTGCTACAGAGATGTATTTTTGGAATGGGTGAACTTAACATATAACACAATGATGATGAAGATCAATATAGATGTCAATAAGAATAAGGGATAATAATTAATAATAATTAATGTTGTTAAGTCTGAGGTTTAATTCTCAGACACAGAGATATATATATAAGAGTGATAGTCTATACACAAGCTATTTCCATTACATAATTAAAAATTGTACCTAATTGGAGCTGTCATCTGTTATAGCAGCTGTTAGGCTAATTTTAGAAGGTAACTAATTATGTTACTATATTAATATACTTGTATTTCTATTAATACTTATTGCTATGAGATATACCATATATCATTGGAAACAGTTTGATGAATACTTTTCAATGCAAGTTTGATCATGTGAATTTATCCAGCTATTCATGAGATAATAGCCAACAAAACTTCTACAGTTACTGATGGTCTGATATCTTGATTGTTTGTTGTCACTTTTGTACATCCCACATATGTGTGGATAGCCCTTATTTGGGGTTTTCTAGTGCAACTTAGTTTGTGAAAATTAGTCTACTAGTTATAAAGATACAAGCTGAATAAAGTTTGTAACAGTCTAGTAAGGAAATATCTAGAGTAGAGATTTCCTTCTTAGGGATAATAGCCAGTGTTTATTAGAGTAGTAGTAGTTAGTAGAGTAGTAGATAGATAGTCAGTAGATAGTATGAGGTCAGGTAAGAAGAATATCAGCTAGCACTTATAGAAGAACTTGTAGGAATATCATTTAGATTGTCAAACACTATGAAAATAAAAATACTTGGCAGAATAGATGTGGATAAATTGAGAAGAAAGATAGCAGGAAAAGAAGTGATAAGATTGTTGGAGCAAGCAGTAAAACAAGGAGAAATAATGAAGAAATTGCTGGAGAACCTTATTAACAAAATTGAAAAAAGAAAAAAGAAAAGATAAAGTAAAGAAAATGAGAAAAAGAAAAGAAGAAAGGAAGAGGGAGTATAAAGAATTAGAAGAGAAAAAGAAGATGTTAAAGAGACAGATTTATGTAAGAAATATGAATGGTATCTTTAATCATAAAGGACCAAGCAAGCATATAGTAGAGGTAGAGTTGTTTTACAAAGGACATAAGGAGTGAATGGAGATAAATATAATAAGAGGACAAAAATAGAGTGTGATATTGGAGATGCTATAACTAACATGCTACAATCCAGAAATTAATTGAAAGACAGAAGAGGTGAAAATAATGAGATGTCCAGATGAATATAGAAAGTAGTGAAATACAAAGCAGACAAAGCCAGGATGGCAGAAGCAGAAAAAGAAGGAACAGAAGAGAGAGAAAATATAAAGAGAAAAAAATAATCTGGAAACTGACAATAGAAGAGAAGATGGAAATAGAAAGAATAGTAGAGGAGAAACAAGAAGAGAAAGAAGATTTAATAGAGATTAGAACAGTGGAAAAAATAGTTCCCAAAAGATTTCATAAATATTTGAAGGTATTTGAGAAAAAGAAGTCAGAGAGAATAGCAATGAGAAAGCCATAGGATTATGTCATAAATCTCAGAGAAGAATTTGTTCCAAAAAAGAGGAAGATGTATCCATTGTCTAGAATAGAGAGAGAGGAAGTTCAGGAGTTCTTGAGGGATCAGTTGAGAAAGGGGTATATTTGACTATCAAAATTACCATAGACACCATCAGTATTCTTTGTGTTAAAAAGATAGGAAAAAGATGATGGTACAGAACTATTGATATTTGAACAGTTAGACAATTAAGAACAATTATCCATTACTACTGATTTTGGATTTGATAGATAATATAAGGAAGAAAAATATATTTACAAAGATAGACTTAAGGTGGGGGTATAATAATGTGAGGATCAAGAAAGACAATGAGTGGAAAGCAGTATTGTCAATACCAAAGGGTGCCTATGAGCTAATGGTAATGTTTTTTGGACTTACAAATTAACTAGTAACTTTTTAGGCTATAATGAATGATTTACTGAGAGATATGATAGAAGCAGGAAACATGGCAGCATTTATTGACAATATTGTGGAAGAAATATAGTAGAGAATAATTTGTTTGTAAAATCAGAAAAATATGTGTAGAAGGTTAGAGAGATTGGATTTTTAAGAGTTGTGATAGGACAAGATGAGGTAAAAATGGAGAAGGAAAAAGTACAAGGAGTGGTAAATTGGCCAGTACTAAAAAGTGTAAAGGATATATAGAAGTTTTTGGAGTTAGCAAACTATTATAGACAGTTTGTTAAGGACTTTGTAAAAATAGTAAGATCTCTTTATGAAATGACAAGGAAAGATGTAAAGTGGAATTGGGGAGAGAGATAGCAGAAGATATTTGAGGAATTGAAGTGGAGGTTTATAATAGAACCAGTCTTGGTAACATCAGACTTAGATAAAAAGATGAGAGTAGAAATAGATATATTAGACTTTGCTATAGGAGGAGTGTTGTCTGAAATATGAAGATGAGAAGTAGAGACTAGTAGCTTATATTTTGAAGTCATTAAATGAAGCTCAAAAGAATTATGAAATTCATGATAAAGAAATATTAGCAATCATTAGATGTTTAAAAGCATAGAGGCATTTCTTAGAAGGAGCTAAGAGTTAGTTTGAGATTTGAACAGATCGTAAGAACTTCAAGTACTTTATGAAGGCTTAGAAGTTAAATCAGTAACAGGCTAAATATGCTCTATATCAGTCAAGATTTGACTTTACTTTGAAGCATGTAGCTGGTAAAAGTATGAGAAGAGCAGATATTTTGAGTAGGAGAGCAGATTGGACAGAAGGTGTAGAAAGAGATAATGAAAATTAGGTAATTTTGAAAAAGGAGTGGTCTGAGATTAGAACAATAGAGAAGAGACAATTTTTGATTAAGAGAGCTGAAGAATAAGTTATAGAAAAAATTAAAAAATCAGAAGTAAAAGATGATGAAGTAGTAAAAGTGGTAGAAGAAGTAGAAAAGGCAGGAGTGAAGGTATTGAGGAATAATGAGTAGCAGATTGAAGATAAGTTAGTGTTGAAAGAGGAGAAGGTGTATATTTTAAAGGATGAAAGATTGAGATTGAAGATTATCCAGTTACATCATGATATGCTTATAGCAGGACATGGAAATGGAAAACAGTGGAAGACAGTAGAGCTGGTCACTATAAATTATTAGTGGCTAGGAGTTATGAAGAAAGTGAAGCTATATAGAGGGATATGGTTAGTGTCAGAGGATGAAAAATAGAACAGAAATACCAGTAGGAAAATTGAGACCAAATACAGTACCAGAGAAACTGTGGCAACATATATCAGTGGACTTGATTACAAAGTTACCAGTATCAAGAGGTCATAATTCAATTCTGGTAGTATGTAATAGATTTTCAAAAATGTTGTATTTTATAACAACAATAGAAAAAATAATAGTAGAAGGTTTAGTGAAGTTGTATAAGGATAATGTGTAGAAATTGCATAGGTTTCCAGAAAGTGTGATTTCAGACACAAGTCCATGGTTTGTAGCAGAATTGATAAAGAAGTTGAATAAGATACTAGGAATAGAAATGAAGCTATCAATAGCTTTTTATTCACAGACAGATGGACAAATGGAGAGAACAAATTAGGAGCTGGAATAGTACTTAAGGGTATACATTGATTATAGGCAAAGCAATTGGTCAGACTGGTTGGCAACTATAAAGTTTGCCTTTAACAACAAAGTGCATATAGTGATAAAGTCATTATTATTTAAAGTCAACTATGGACAAGAGTAAAGAATGGGCTTTGAAATTAGGAAAAAGGGAAAAAATATGAAAGAAGAAGAGTTTGTAAAGGAAATGAAGAAGATGTATGAGGAAGCAAAATCAGCATTGAAGAAGTCATAGAAAGATATGAAAAAAATATATGGACAGAAACAGGAAGGAGATAGTAGAGTATAAAATAGGAGATAAAGTGTTTCTAAGTATGAAGAACTTGGTGTGGCAGATGGAAAGTTAATGGAGAAGTTTGTGGAATCTTGTAAAATTAAGAAAATTATATCAGAAAATATAGTAGATGTTGTGGCACAAAGACTAATAGTAACATAATGAGTAAATCTCTCAGCAGGATATTAAGTGGGAATTACAAGAGAACTTGACAAGGAGTCCCTGATGTATTGCTACTCTATTTATACTATAGATACATGGTCCATGCTAGTAATAAATAATCCTACCCTAATGTCTATGCATCCGCTATGAGTACACTGTATATACACCTTAATGTCATTCTTTTAGTCTTTTCTTTTAAAGTCTAGGCCTATGACCTCATATCATGTGACTACATGTCACATGCCTCTTCATTGCCAAATAAAATAAGAAAATTAAAATAAAATTAAAATTAAAATCAAAAGAAAAGAATATTAAATCAAGAAAAATGCTAGTGTCCAAGTGTATTATAACAGTAGAGTTGGAACTATTAGTATCAATAAAAATACACCTGATAATTAATGTGAGCAGAATAGTGTTGTATCAAGAGTAGATAGAGGAGCAGAAAAAGATCTTATCTCTTTTAAGAAATTATATAGTAAAAATATTATTTGGATGGAATAATAGAAAATTTGAAGATAAATATTTTAAGAAGTTGGAGAGAAGTTGGGCAAGACAGAAAGAGAAAGAGAGGTAAGTTCTTCTAGAAGCAGAACCTTAAGAGAAAGTACTATTAGTATACTTAGACTCTTATATTTTCTTTTATTTCTTGGATGATGAAGAAGAATGTGAATGGAAGTGGGATGGCATAGTGGTAAATCTCTCCTGTTACATTAGTTATATCTTGCTCTTTTGCTGTTAAGATTATATGTTTGTATCCTGCATTTTATATAATAAATTATTGATTTTTTTAGAAAAAAAAGAATATAACTGTGGTCACATGATATCATAGGCTTAGAATGTTATAGAAAGAACCAGAAAGAATAATGTTAAGATACATATCTATAGTATATTTATCTCATAGTATACATATGATGTACTTATGGTTAATATATAGACTTTGGGATAAGGTTAGTATAGACCATGTACCATTAGTATATAATATAAAAATATACTGGAGACTTCTTGTTGAGTTCTCTTATGATCTCCATAAGATGTTTTATAATATAAAACTGCTTAGTATGTTATTAACTATTTTGATTAATAGTTGCTATGATAGTATCTCCTAGCTCTGATATATTAGTAATCTGAATTGATATCTGAGACTTCCAGAGAGGTTCCAAAGACAGAACTCTTATTAATTGTTCATTTAACTTTGAGTAACATATTGTTACAGTCCAAAAGACTGTTATACATCCTAATATTTCTTAGTGTTGCAATTTCTGGTACTACAAACATCTAATACATGTTGTTATACTCAAGGTGCTAAATATTAAAAATGTGGTAATCTACACAAAGTAAAGAACCATAGACTTTTAGCTTGGTATTGTAAGGCTAATTCTAAATCTAATCCTTCTAGAGAGGCTACTATAGTTGGTATACCTTGTTCTCATACTTTTAAGTGTTTGAACTATAAAGAGAACTATACTTCTAATAACAATAAGTGTTCATTCTGGTTCCATTACTTTTATAAGCAATGACATGCTAATAAGACTGTTAAGGTACACTCTGAACAAGCCAACTACAGTACTTTAACTGGCTCTAGTAGGAATAGTTAATAAGTATATCTAGTACAACTAATATTATACAAGTTCTTCTGTGTTTCAAAAGACTGTCTACCAGCACATAGTTCTTGTAAACATTCTGCAAATAAATACAAAGTTTATTTAGGAACCTTTCTGAAAATTTAATTACTTTGTACCATTTATTACAACTTTTGGAGGAAATAAAGTTGTTTGTGCTTTTATTCACTCTAGACTGTTTAGACTTTCAGAAGAGATATAGTTAACTACAGAGACATTCAGCTTTTACTATTTTTCAATAGAAAAAATAGAGAAAGGTGTTGATTTCTTATAAATGTCTACTTTGATAGTATTTATACTACTGTGAATTTATTATCTGATAAAGCTTTGAACATCCCCAACTTGTTATATATAAAATAGAACTTCAATGTTAGAAATACTAAATAAGATCTATCTATCTCTTTATATCCTACAGCTAGCCAGACCTTGAGAAACTGAGTAGACTTTTACAGTCTTGTGTGCTTTATTCCAGCACTTTTTATTTATACTTATTATTTAGACATTCAAAACTATGCCAACATGGTAATTGACCTTATTTCTTAGATATAAGTTATGTTCAAGTCTTCTATCACATTGAGCCTGATCTCAGATGACTTTCAGACCATGTCTCTCTCATAATTAACCTTTATATTACTCCAAAGTGTTATAGTATGCTTAAACTCTTATATTTTATTTTTATTTTATTTTACTTTTTCTTGATTTTCTTTTTATTTTATTTTATTTTACTTTTATTTCTTGGATGTTAAGAGGCATGTGACTTGCAGCTTTGTATACTTTTTAATTAATGTATATTCAGATTCAGCGCAAATGGCTTTGAAGTATCTTAAAGATACTGAAGTCAATATTGATAATGTTCTCATTATGACAGGAGATTTCAACATTAGGGATTATAGTAGGGATCCTGACTTTCATAATCATTCTAGTCACAAAGATACTCTCATAGACATTACAGACTCTCTTTATTTAGAACTATCTGAACCTACTAATTATGTTCCTACTAGGTACTCAAATAATCAACATAAATCAAATTCAGTCATCGATCTAACATTTCTCAGACAAGACTCATTGGAATATGATAATCATTTCATCCACCCAGACTGGTATCTTACTTCTGATCACATCCTGCTCACCATAAATATTGCAATTTTTGAAGAAGATATTCAAACTAAAAAACACATAATAATCAAAAACAGTAAAGAAGAAGACAAATTCATTATTGAATTAATTGAAGCCATCAAAGAGCTTAATATGGATAGTGCTCAAAGCAAAGAGGCCCTTGAACATATTATCCAAATGTTTACTAATTATACAAAAAAAATTTGGTATAAGTATTCAAAAATTGTTAATATTACTAAACATTCCAAAGTATGGTGGGATGAAAACTGTCATAGAGATTTGGAGAAATACAGACAAACCAAGAAAATGAAGACTGGAAACAATTCAAGAGTACAATCAAGAAGACAAAATGCAATTTTTTTGATTTAAAAATACAAGAAATTACCAATAAGAATTGTGGACCTTGGAAGCTCATGAACTGGGTCAAGAAACAAAAACTTCTGGCAATTGAGACTATTCAGTACAATAGTCAACCATATATTGAACTTAATGACTTATAGCAAGCTTTTTACATGACTTTTAATATAGTTCAAACTCATCAAATCAATGTGAACTTACTTGAAGAAATTGCAAGTAAACCAGTGAAGAAGTAGATGTCAGACTTACAGAGTCTGGACCCAAGTTTCTTTTAATTCTCTTGTTTTTTTCTTTTTAGTTTATTTTTATTTTTATTTTTCTTCTTTTACTCTAGGAACTGGGGATAGGGTTCAGCAGGATGTAATGGTCACACTGTCACATGTCACATGTCACAATCACAGTAATGGTCACAAGTTATGTAGTAGAAAGGAAGAACATAGAAAGTTCTGGAGAGATAACATTATACCACATGTTTAACATGTGGTCATTTAGAGTAGGCTAAAGCAGTAGTCACATGGACCATGAGGTTTTAGTATATAAAATAGACAATCCTATACAGAGTTCTCCATTGAGTTCTCTTGTGTTAACCTAATATAAGATTTATTTGCTTGACCAACTCTAAGGTCTTAAGTTTGTAACGGTAGAGTTTTTTTTCAGAAGAGTTCACTAATGCCATCACAAAATGCAATAGCTCATCTACTCCAGGACCTGACAAACTGTTATGGAGGTATTTCAAGAGATATGTCAAAAACATTACATGTCTCAGAAAATTAATCATTATTACTAATACATATATCAAATTAGATTATTAGCCATCACACTTCAAAGTCTCGACATTCATTATTATTCCCAAGCCTAATAAGAAGTTATATGACTCTCCTAAGGCTTTTCAATCTATTATCCTGCTTAATACAATTGGCAAATTATTCAAGAAAGTCATTGGAGAGAGGCTACAATTCTAGGTAATTTCCAATGATTTCATTCATTAGTGTTAATTGGGTAGTTTAAAACAATGATCTACCACTAATGTGGGTGCTATACTTACTCATTTTGTTCATTCAGGATAAATCAGAAACCTATCCACTAGTATGTTGGTGTTTGACATTGCCCAATTCTTTCCATTGTTTAATTATCAACTTCTTCCTTTGATTTTACTCAAAGCCAGTTTTGATCCAAAAATTTTGTCTTTCTTTCAGAACTATTTAGTAGGTAGAAAAACCAGTTGTTTCTGGAACAATTTTTTTTCATCTTCCTTCTGTGTCAACATGGGAGTAGGTTAAGGATTTGCCCTATCACTTGTTCTCTTTACTTTATACCCTTCTCTGCTTCTTCATATTTTTGAAAAACAGTTAAAAAATTTTAAAATTTCCATTTCTATCCTTTTTTTGTAGACAATGAACTCTTTATTGCTCAAAACAAATCTATGGTAGTTTCCAATTTGAACCTCTTTTATAGCTACCACATTATGACCTCTCTCCTTAAGAAATTTGGTTTAATCATGGAACATGGGAAAACTGAAGTTTTTCATTTTTCCAGATTGCACAGCACTTTCAATCCTCCTTCACTAGACCTTATGATATTAGGAGGTCCTATTCCTCAACTCAAGAATACATGGTGGTATTTGGGATTCATTTTTAACAGAAAATTGACATTTTAACAACATGTTGATTTTTATGCCAACAAATTGATATCAACAATCAAATGTATGAAGATGCTTGGAAATTCTTCAAGAGGTCTTATTCTAACCCAAAAAAGACTCTTATACAGATGTTGTGTCTTACTAGTCACTCTTTATGGTTTTCAAATGTGGTACTACAACAAAGCACCACTTTTGTACTCTCTCAAAATACTAAGAAACATGCAGAGAAGAGCTACTTTATAGATATTAGAAGTATTTTGGACATCTCTCTCTTTAGACATTAAGACTATTGTGGGTCTCATTCCTATTCATCTTCATATTCAAAAGCTAAATAGTAGATTCCATCTCAGAGTACACTCTCTGCTAGCAAATCATATCACAAAGTCTCTGTTGGAAGCAAGACCTATGTGTTATAAGACAAAAGTGTGGACAGACTTGGACTAGGGTTAGGATTAAGTATTATAATTATTAGTCTACAACGGGAGAGAGATAGGAGATAGGCACGTGACCTGGAAGTCATGTGATAGAAGTCTAGAGCGGTCTGGAAGGACTAACAGTCTAGAAGGATCGGGAAGAGTCTAGAAAAAGTTAGGGTTAGGAGTGACGTCAAGGGACATGGGTTCCTCATAGTGTACACATGGTGTGCACATGTACAGCGGAGATTAAAGGTATGACGTCAGGGCACATGTATACGGCATGGTGGCCTTAT
>Ga0157359_1000181_pt1 | contig 20611 bp, 16 predicted proteins | sample AttcapACBM3_FD_111482 | JGI IMG/M metagenome (GOLD analysis project Ga0157359, IMG submission 111482) | Fungus gardens microbial communities from leaf cutter ant in Botucatu, State of São Paulo, Brazil - Atta capiguara ACBM3 | ecosystem: Host-associated > Fungi > Mycelium > Unclassified ...
TGTAGACTAATAATTAACTATTGTCCTAACCCTAACCCTAAAGTCTGTCCACACTCTTGTCTTATAACACTATCTAGCAGTGCTTCTACTATTACCTCTTCCTGTATATCAATTCTCTCTAGCCCAATGTTTACCATAACTTCTCTTAGCAAGTTCCCATTGTCCAGATTGCAACAGGATATATTACCCACTACTCTACTGAGTACTGTAAATCTGTTATTGTTGAGATCTAATCAAGGACTATTAGATCTCTCTCTCCATTTAAATTATTCTCATTGTTTCTATTGTTTTCATACTCCACCCTTCTTCCTTGGCCCATAATTTGTCTTCTACAATTCCACACTAGATGGCCAAATCCTCCACAACTATAGCAGTTCCTTCTCCTGTCCATATCTATAGCATATGAATTGTACTGTGCCAATCCTACCCTCTGAGTGGAGCACACCATCACTACATCTGTTCTTTCTACTCTCTCCATTGGAGCAGGCCCTGCCTGTTGTGGCAACCACTAGTCACAATGACCAATAGTAACACAAACAATAAATCTCTTAGTAGAATATCAAGTAAGGATTACAAGAGAACTCGACAAGGAGTCTCTGCTGAATTGCTATCCTATTTATATAAATTACAGATGGTTTGTGCTACTAATAATTAACCCTACCCTAAGGTCCATATATCATTCATGAGTGTACCATGTGTATACTATGAGGTAGACATGCTGTTAACATACTCCTTGACATCATCCTTTTAGTCTGCTCTCATCCAGTCTAGGCCTATAACCTCATATCATGTGATATGTCATGTGACCACAGTCACATGCCTCTTCATCATCAATTAAAATTAAAATAAAATAAAATGAAAAGAAATATTAAATCAAGAAAAATAGATAAAGGAAAAGAAAAAATGTTAGTGTCCAAGTGTACCATAACACTGCTAATGCCCACTATTGTTGAGCCTCCTGCCTCCTTGGCCATATCTGAGACCTTAGCCATTACTGCTGTTATGCTCCTTCTTAGTTTTGCCTTGAGACTAGTGGTCTTTGCTCCCTTAGTTTCTCTTCCTCTCTCCTACTCTTCCTCCAACTTCTATCCAACACTATTGCCCTATCATACTACTGTTCTATCAAACTTGGTTGGTGTTCCAACTCTATGAGTCTTTGCTGAATTATTCCATTCATCTCTCTCTTGAACTCTTCCACTAATGGCCTTTCTTCATACCTACTCCCTCTTGCTGCTCTCTAGAATACCTGGATGAACTTCTTCATTGTTTTTCCCTTCTGCTCTATTCTTTTTAGTTCCACTACTTTAACTGTCTCTTTATCTCCTCTTCCAAACTCTTTTTTTATGTCAACCAGAAATTTCCTGCTATCTCATATTCTAGTGAACCTCTTTCCAAATCTTCCAACATGTTTTCCTTTCATACATATGCCAAGCCTCCCTACATATATGATAGAATTCATTGTATCTGTTTCTCCACTGTTACTCCCCTTATTTTCATCCTAATGTATAGTTTGCAGGCTGTCACAAAGCCTAATACCTTTTTGGAACTCCTATCAAACATTTGAGGCCTAGCTACTTCCCTTACTCCAGAGGCTGCTCCCCCTCCCTAGGCTACTAATAGAGCTTGGATTTGTACTTGCAGTACTACAAGCTATTCCTGCTGTTGTTAAGCTAAAAGCTCATAATTGATTTGGCCATGTTGGCTCATATTGTAATGAGGAGAAGATGAAATGGGTAAAGATGATGATAATAGTGGTGGTGGTAGTGGAGATAATATATATAAAGGTAATGGAGAGAAGCTGGTACTAGTCTCACTCTCTGACTCATATTTGGAGCTTAAAGCAATCTCTGTAAATGCTAGTAGGCTCTCTTCTTATCCCACCTTGCACTATTTACTGACTACCTAGACTACTGACTGCTGTTCTAAGGAAATTGTACATGATGTTAACCTAAGAAGATTACTCTACTTTACACAAGATTTTAAGAATACTTACCATCCTTCTGTCTAGACAGATTACAAGTGAATCTATAACACAGTGCTGATAAAAAAAGGAGATATATAACACATCTACAAAAGGTAATATGTTTGAAGTGTACCAGTGGGCTTTGATACAAACAAATGGCTAAACTTCTCCTATCTAGCTAATATACCCTTTATACTTAGGGCCTAGTAACTTTTTTTGACTAAAGAACAGTATTGTTCATTGGTTGAGGATAGTAAGAGAATAAGAGAGTAAGAGGTTTCTGTATTGGACAGTCTTAAAAAAAGGAATCAAGTTCTAATGTTATAATTCAATGATCTTAAAGTTGATCAAAGAAAGAAACCTTATATAGGGTTTACACAAGAGAACTTAATAGAGTTCTTAGTACAAGGTATCTACCTATATATACTAATTATTGATGGTCTGTGCTTAGCTATTTCTAGTCTGCCCTAAAGACTATGTGTCAGCCATAAGGTTAACATATATTAAATATATTGTATGATATTATTGTTCTTGAACCTTCTACCATGTTCTATATGACCATTACTGTGACCATGTGACTTATGTGTGACAGTACGACCATGACATCACTCTAATTCTAAACCTAGATCTAAGAGTAAAGAAAAAGAAAATTAAATAAAAAAATCAGAGTTCAAGCTTTGCATATTTGACACCTTAAGATCTTGAGTTTGCAATAGCTACTTCCTGTTAAATACTTACAAGTATTAAGCAAATATTTATAGATGTAAGAAGATTTGTTTTTTAACCCTAATATTACTGTCAAAGTCTGTAGATTTCCTTTTCCTCTTAGAATACTAAAAGCTACTACCAAAGTCTATAAAGTTTGTCTAGTTAACTTTTTTACTTTTTACTGCTGACTTTCACTAAGTACAATATTATTTATTATTCCAACTCTCTCCTATCTGTTGCTAATAGCAATCTATCCTCCTTTTTAGACTAACATTTTAGATGCTTCTATTAGAAATATCTCTAGTCATGCTGTCTTCATTATTTCTTGTAAAGTAGGCTGATCTAGAAGATTAGAATGCATAATATAGTTATATAGAATATTTTTTTCTTCTAGAAACCTCACTCTGTTCTTCTAGATTTTTCTAGAGATAAGTAGTATACTTAGTATATGTAATAAATACAGACTTAAGTTTTCTTAGAGATCATGAAAGTCTACTAAACTCCATGAATCCTACCAGTTGTTCTGACAACAGGATAGAGTTCTCTCTCTAAGACCTGAAGATATAGATTAGTCTGGCAGTTCTAGATTGCTTACCCTTATATCTTAACCTCCTTCTTCCTTTCTTACTTCTCAACAAATACTTGTCTCTAATGACTAGTATTAGGATAACTAGTAGAATCTATAGAGTTTTGTAGACTTTTACAATCTCCAGAAAGTCTTAAGTATTATGATATACTACTAGACTCTATTTCTTTTAATATGGTTTTATTTAGTGATTGAGGATCATATGACTACAGTATATGACTATATTACATAAAGTAATATTATAGGTCTAGAAAGTAGTAAAAGAGTCTAGTATAATGATGTTAGGGAATATAACTGTAGCATGTATATCTTGTGGTTAAGATATAGTAAACTTATAGACAATATATAAATATTAGGATAGATTATATTATAGGGCATATACTAGCTATATATAAAATATACTAGTTTTATGTAAGTTTGTGTGTTTTTGCTATCACTAGTATTGGTTACTACAACACTAAGTGTATATTAATAGCACACACCTCTAGAAAGTTCTAAGAAAATAGAATAAGAACTTTTAAAAATAACAACTATCGTAAATACTATCAGAACACATATCAATCTGACTGAACAATACTGACATAACCAAGGAATAATAATAACTAGATAGTCAGAAACCCTCATGAAAAAATATTACCAAGAAAAAGAAAGAACTTTCAGTAATAACTAGGATAGGGCAGTATTAAAACATCAAGTAGTACCATATGAGAATTGACTGTAGACAATAGTAGTGTTGGCTAGACAAGCACTATGAAGTTTGGCAGGAATATAAGAGTGTTTATTATAGAAAGCAGAAATATCAGAAGGTTTAGTAGGATTAGAGGCAAAGATTTGAAATTTGTATAAAGATAAGTCATCTGACAACCATCCCATAATTTCTTTTAACACCAATGAGACTCTAAGACTCTTTTAGTATCATTTATAGGAAGTAGCCAAGTACTAGTTACTGCTCAACATTAACAATATTCTTACCAATCTTATAAGCTAATTCTAAAACCTGTGAACATTAGTATTCAACCTTATCTCTGTATCTGTAGATATATCCTATTTATCATTACCTTTAAAACCTTCTTCCCCACTAGTACTCTTATATCTAGAAATCTCCCTTATTGTTTGTCAGACTTTAGTAGTGATTGACAAACTAGACAAGTTTTTCTAAGCTCTTGTTTCTTATACTATTATGACAACTACTAACTAAGACAGTTAATAGTTCACTAAGTAATATTATATATATACTTTGAGGATAACATATTGTAAACATGTATTCTAACATCATTGTTCTAGTCTCCTTTGCTATGTTTTAGACCTATAATATCACATTATGTGACTATAGTTACATACCTCTTTATTAACCAAGAAATAAATAAATAAAATTAGATAAAAGAAATAAAATTAAGAAAAATAGATAATATAAAAATAATATAAAAATAATATATAAGTGTTATGACTTAGATTTCAGAGATAAGATAACAGTACACTCTTGTATTGAGTAGTATAAGAAAACTCAATAGAATTCTCAAAGTGTTAAGACAAAAATATACACTAGTTAGTTGGTTTGTGTGTAATCTTATCTAATCTATCCTAAAGGCCATATGTACTCCATAAAGTTAATATATAGTAAACATGTTATATGATATTATTATTCCAAAACTCTTTATATTCTTCTATATAACATGTAATCATGTAACTATAAATGTGACATGTGACTGTTTGTGACAGTTACATATGATATTATACTAACTTCTAACTCTAAGTCTGAAAATGAAAAATAAATAGAAATGAAAATGAAAATAAATAAAGTTTACTATCTTTAATTCTGATATGTATAATATTATCTATTTCAGAATCTTCTATAACTTTCTTTATATCACATAATTGTATAACCTATGACTATGATATATATAACTACTTTATAATAGATATCATGCTTTGTAACTTGTGTGACTATCACATATAATGTCATATCATATCTTTTTTAAAAAATCATCAATTTATTACATGAGACTTAAAGATAGACTGTGATAACTACAGAAAGTAGCTACTTATATAAGAAAAAAAGAAAAAAAATTAGAAAAGTAGTAAAGTAAAACTAAGCTGAGATGTTTTCCTGAAAGTAAAAGGCTTCAGGATTGAACTCTAAGAACATAAGTATATCTATAATAAATTCTCTTCTCTAGTTCCAATACTTATTATTATAACTTAAGCTCAAGAATTTGGTCAAAATAAAAAACTAATATTGTTGGGCACAAAAAAACTCAGTAAGGTTCTTAGTACAGAATTGTCTATCTTATATACCTTTGGTACATAGTCTGTGCACATCTACATTTAGCTTACTCTAAATATTATAAGTCTAAATAAAGTCATCATATCTTTTATGATATATAACACCATTCTTCTATGATGTCACATAACCTTGTGGTGGTGACTGTGACATAAGTGTTTTGTGTGACAATTGTCACATCTTGTCACAGCATCTTGTTTCTTCTATTTTTAGAATAAGAGAAAGAGAGCTATAAGATAGAAAAAGTCTAAGTGAAAAATAGAAAGACTTTACATGAGAAACTAGAATAGAGAAAGAACAAGTCCACCATCTTAGCTTCTGACACTTGTTATATTTCTAACACTCAAATAAAATATGTCCTCTTGTTTTAATAGGATAATTACCACATAGACAAGCTATAGGTTTTTTGGGGAAGAATCTTAGCCTATATTTACTTATTGGTATATGATTAGTGATCAATCATGTGATCTATGCACATAATGAATTTGAAAGGCCAAAGTATTTCAGCCATGCTTCTTCTTTTATATATGTTGGACAAATATCTTCTTCTTTGTTGTCTTTTAAATCAAGGAAGTTTCTTTCTTTGTAATCAGAGGCTTAAAATGTCATCTGCCATTTGCAAATGATGTAATTGCATTCTTCTGCTGAGCTCCCAAAATATTCTACTTAGTAGAATAAGATCAACATTGATGCACTTTGACTCTTTGTCAACTATAACATATAGAGACCATTTAATACTATCAGAACACTCCCAGAAAGAAATCAAATTGTTGGGATTTTTATTGAAGAATTCTTTAAGACTTTTTGATATTACAATTGAATAAAGTTGATATGGATAAGTCAAAGTATCAAAGATCTAAGGATTCCTTGATGTTGAGAGCATCTGAAGCTAAATGTTCCATTGAACTATGAAGAGACACCACATGGAAGTTTTCATCCTAGGAGTCAGGGTCCAGGGCTTGATTGGGATTGTAATTCAGCTGCACATTAAACACATTGGAACCAGCAGGCTGGTTTAGAGTAGAGTCCGCAGTTGGGACATGTTGTTGTCTTGTGGAGGTACTACTGTTAGTTGCCTTGCTAACATGACCAGATTGACTCTTGAAAGTTGTGTATTCCAATTCTACCTGTGTACCAAGGAACAATACACTCCTCTTCACAGCTAGAATGGCATCTGTGATAACTAGTTTCAAGGCATTATGTATTTTTATTACTTGGTCTATTCTGTATCTAATGGCAAATAATTCAACTTCTGTGAAGTTAACATTCATTGTGTAGTGAATGTATTTGTCAATAATATTATAATCTTTTTGAATGTGAGATACTGAGGTAGCAATATTGTTTTTTACACTAGCATCAGTAATAATGAGTATGGTGTCTTGATTGTTGAGCAAATCTTCATAGATTTTGTTGGGTCTATTGCAATGAGTTCTTATGATGTTTGTGTCTTTATGATTAACTGTGGTGAAATAAAATCAATCAGAAAAAATGTCTACTAAACAAAGACTAAGCAAAAACTCTTTATTCAAAGAGTCAAAAGAAGAAAGAACTTTGGTTAAATGATTGTTAATATCAACAATAGGACTTTTGATTTTTGCCCATTATTTCAACATAAGGAGAAATGTTGCTATATAGTGAGAAGTGGTCTTCTTAGAGTATTGATTGTCAAGCAAGAAGGAGAAGGCATGTTGTTTAGAAAGGAATGCCACATATAGCTGTAGACAACCAATAATTTTGTCAAGGTGAAACCAAATTGGAATGAAACTGGTTATAACCTCAACACCCTAGGTGGAAGAGATGTAAAATGCTCCTGTAATCCACAACACTGCTCTTCTTTGCATTTTCTTCAGTTTCTTGAGTGAATGAAAAAGCGGTGCTTCTTTGAAGTATCATAACTGTAAACCATATAAAGAAATGGGTAAAATACAAGTCCTATACAGGAGATGTTTATGTATAGAAGATAATCCTCTATTCAAATTTCCCAACATTTTCATGCCTTTGATTGTAAAGAGTGCTTTGTTAGCATAGTAATGAACATAGTATTAAAAGAATAGCTTCTTATCAAAGAAGAAACTAAGATATCTCCATGTGTCTTTCAGATAAAGTAAAGGACCTTCTAATGAATGAAGGTCCAACAGAGGAGAGTTGATATTATTTCTCAATCTTGAAAAGTGGAAAACTTCTAACATATCATGTTCAATGATGAGGCCAAACTGAGTAGAAAGGGATGAAATAATGTTATAACTGTAAAAGATATTTGTATTTGATTTTTCATAGCTTTTCTCTTAAGAAATAAGAAGTCTATCATCTACAAAGAAAAGAGTGGAAACTGTAATGGGAGATAGAAGAGATTGAGTTTTTTCTTCAAAGATGTAAAAAAATAGAAGCTATATAAATGGCTAAAAGAATTGGAGAAAGAGCAGAGCCTTGTCTTACATCTACATCAGTTTTGAAGAAAGGAGAAACAAAACTATTCTATATGTATTGCATTTGTCTGTTAACTAAATAATTATAAAAGAAGGAAGAGATATAAGAATCAAAACCAGCTTTATTTAAAATAATTGGAAAAAGTTGGTAATTGAGAGAAGAGAAAAATTGAGCAACATCAAATGCAAGAGTACTTGTGTGAAGATCTTTAAGCTATCCTGTATGTATAAGGTGAGTTAGAAAAACTTTGGCATCTGTGGTTGACTGTTGTTTGATATCTCCTATTTAAGTCAGATGGATAAAGTTCAAGGTAATAGAGTGAAATTGAATTCTATTGTTAATGACATTTTCAATTAACTTTCTAACTGTATTGAGAATAACAAGTCAGAAGATTTTAAGAGTGTTATATGAAGATTTATTTGGCTTTGGAATAATAATTGATGTTGACTTCATAAAGTGAGACAGCCAATAACTAAGGTTAATGTACAAGTTAGCAATATTGACAATATCTGAAATGCACTTGTTATTCATAATCAGAGTTTTCAAGTAGCTCTATAAAATGTAATCAGGGCCTGAGGTAAACAAGTTGCTATATTTACTGATAGCATTAATAAATTCCACTTTAGAAAAAGAGAGCCATTTCACATTAGAATATAATGGAACTTCTTCCAATAAATGTGGATTTGTAGGCCTATTCTGAGCTATGTTGTAGTATTAATAAAGCACTTGCCATAACTCTTCTAATTCATTACATGAATGATTGTTGTGCTTAACTGCTTCAATAGCTGTTAGTTTTTGTTTCTTGACCCAGTTCATTAGGTCCTATGGCCTCTTGTTAGTTATCAGAATTTCTTAAATTTTGTTATCAAAGAAAGTGTATTTTGCCAATTTGACAGTATTCTTGTATTTGAGCCAATCTAATCTTTTTCTGAATGTTCAATACAAGGATAAGTTTCTACTGCATTCTTTGTTTTATCAGATCTTAGAATGTTAGTGATATAGACTTGTCTAGCATGTTCATACTAAAGTTTTTCTGTGATAGAAGTGAGTTTTCTAATTGTTTCTTCTAAGGTCTCTTGATCATGGATGCTAATTATGTCAATATTTTCTAATCTGGTTATTAGATTATTTATAAATGCCTTTTCTTCTTCACTATTTTTGATGATAGCTAGTTTTTCCTCTAAAATAAATTCTTTCTTGATAATGATATGGACTGATAAGGGAGTATGGTCAGATGGGCCTTGAAGGTCAGGTAAGATAAAATAATGATTTAACTCTTCTGAAATGGAGTAAAGAAACATGAGGTCAAGAACTAAACTTGAATCATGGTAATTATTAGTATATCATATATGGACTTGGTTAACCAGAGTTGAAAGTTTTAAGTTAAAACTGTCTACTATTTTTCTTTAAAGAGTCAGTATGATGCTCAGTATCCTTGAAATACTTTTAAGGTAAATTAGTGGTTATCTGAATATACATTAATAAAAAAACACATGATGCTGTTATTGAAAAATGAGATGAGATTAATATCTTCATGATTAAAAATGTCTTTTATTAAAGAGAAACATAATCTTATGAGTCTAATATTAATATAAGTGAGAACTTTTGGATGTTTGTTCTTGTTGTTCAAGTTTCTGATGAATAAGATTCATGATGGGTGATTAGAGGCTTCTATAATTTTCTTGCCTTCTTCAGACAAAGCATAAGGAATGTGACAAAGGATAGACTAAGGTGGTTCATGAATAAAAAGAATGTCATAGTCTTTGCAATTTTCTAAAAGAGTATCAGTAAGAAGTTTGTTTTTGCTCTTGAGATTTCTTGTTATGTCAATCATAATTGAACCTGTGTTTCCAAAATGGACATAAATTGCTATCTGAGGCTAAGACCACATTGTTAAAGATATATGTGGTTTTCAGAACTTTCTCAATGATTTCATGAGTTACAAAAAGATTAGTATCTTCTACCAGATACAGAATATCCAAGATTTTCAAATATGATTTCAACTATGGAAGTCTAGAATTTATCACATTGCTTGAATTGATATTGTTCAGGTTCTTCATGTATTTTTTGACAACATCCAAATCTGAAGTAGCTGCAACTTTGTTAGTTGTAACAATAATACCTTTATTATCCAATTTAATAAAGTTGATGGTCACTTCAGATTTAATATCCTTAAGTGACCTGTTGATATTAGTGATATGAATGTTTGATCAAGCCATTACTCTTTTAACATTGTTAGAACCTATAAGAATGATTATATATGAATTTCTAAGATCTTGTGAAACAGGAGTTTAGGAAATGTGTTCTTAATTTTAATAATCTTATTAATCTTTCTCTTTGAGGTGTCATATGCCAAGTCCACCCAACCCAGAGTATACATCTCTACAGTGATACTACCTTATCAACATCTAATCTACAAGCCCACCTTCTACAGTGGCCACTTTTTTCACAACTCACCCTTATAGTGGTAATGCAACAATCTGGGGATTCTGTCTTCTATAATGGAAATATTCATATTTGACTCAGTCTTCTATAGTAAAGTCATACTTCTGTCAGTGTCTCATTACTAAAACCTCTACTCAGGGTGATAGAGGCTATACCACTAAAACCCCAAGCATCTTCTATACTATCTCCTTGTATATAAGACTAGTCATTACATTATAATTTGCTAGTTTGATAATTGATGAAGATAACTCTTATTGAACTTGATCTCCAGTATTTAACAGTGAAACACCAATTAGTACTCACTTCCATCTTGAACTTCTTCCTCTTATCTGAAGTTACAACCACATGGCAGACAGACAGTGCAGCATATAAGCTAAAGCCAAGGTCATTCTACAAGTTCACACATCTCCAAGCCAATCTTGCAGAATTTTACCTCTAGTATGAACTGTACCTAATATGAGGCCTAAGTATATGACTTAAGTTTTAACATTTGATCTCCTTTGTAAAATTTGGATTTAGCTAAGACCAATTTGCTAGGTCTGGGAGGGATAGACAGAGAAATTCTAGAAATGTTAGTAGGTTTGCCCTTATCTATACCTTTGTTCTCTTTCTCCTGATTTGAATTGATAGAAGATCTCCTATTAAATTATGAAGAGATACATTGACAGAAAGTTGTCTTTGGCTTTAAGTTTGTTCCATCCTACTTCATAGATAGATAAGATAAAATCACATGCCACATATCTAAATTGAGAGATTTATGGAATATTATCCATAGTTCTATCTCCCAGTTTATATTGTCTAATGAATGTCACAATTCTGTGGAGTGAACATATGATATTTCTAGTATCATCTTCTAGATATTCATCTATGCCAAAGATTGAGATGGAACAAAAATTGCCATCCCAGAGTTGACTGTCTACAAATGTGTTGTTTATATAGAGAATAACTAAAGGTTAGAGGTCTTGTGTGGGGCACAAGTTTTTAGATGCTGCCTCAAGAGAGATATGCTTCAGGTATACAGTTGGCACCTGGTTAGCAAGATTGTTTACCCATTCCTTGGCTGTAGCATAAGAAAGAGGAGTGGCTTCTTGAATTTTCTTATTTTCAACCTAGTCAGCCCATACAGAACTGTTGACAATGTCTTGAAGATGTTTTTGAGAGCACTAAAGCTGATTTAGAGCTGTTAGCACTAGAAGATACAAACTGACCTCTTAAAGTGTTAACTTCCATGTTGACAGCTATTTTTGTAAAGAACTCTTGAGAGTTACTACTAGTGTTAAGAACAAAAGAGAACAATGTATTTACTGAATTTCTTTTGGATGTTACCATATGAGATGGTGGTAAGAAAGAAATAAGTGATGCTACATCACATTTTTTACCTAAGTTTAAAATAAAGAAAAGTAAAATGAAAACCAAAAATAAAATAAAATAAAAATAAAAGAGAAAGAAAATAAAAACCAAGTCTACCATTTACAACTCTGACAATAAGGGTTTAAAAATACCATAACATATACATTTGTTTGTCTGTTAAATAATTTACTTGCAATCAAAACAAGATTCTCTAGGCTCTGTTCTTCTTCAAAAGTAGTCATATCTCCAAATAGTTTAAGAATATCTTTGAAGTCTTCTGAAAACAGTAGCTACCAAAAGTATCTTTACATTTCATACTAATGAAGTAGAACAGTTATGATATAAGCAGAGATTATAAGAGAAAGAGAAGTAGAAAGAAAGTGAAAACAACAACAAGAAAGAAAGCTAAGAAGAATGAATTGGGAAAAAGAGTAATGCAAGAAAGGAAGTGTTTTAGTTATGGAGAAAATAAGTTTGAAGTATTGACAAACAAAGTAATAAATGTAGAGGAGAAAATTGAAGATAAAGTAAAGAAAAATAAAAAGACAATTTTGAGAGAAGAAAGATTGAAAGAAGAAAGAAAAACCAGTGGATGTGAGAAAAATAGAATATGTCATGGTACACTTAAACCCTTATATTTTATTTTGATTTTCTTTTCTTTTTATCTATTTTCTTTGATTTGATTTTTCTCTTTCTTTTTTTTCTCTTTCTTTTATTTCTTGGAAAATGAAGAGGCATATGACCATGGTCACATGACACATCACATGATATTACATCACAGGCCTAGAACATAGGAGAATAAAATAGAAGAATGACATCAAGGTATATATTTATAACATATTTACCTTATAGTATACATATAATATACTTATAGCTGATATATGGGCATTAGGGTAGGGCTATTTATTGCAAGCATGGACCATGTATCTATAGTATAAATAGAGTAGTAATACATTAGAGACTTCTTGTCAAGTTCTCTTGTAATCTTCATAAGATTTTCACTTATAAGATTATTAAGTATACTATTGACTGCCTTAGTTAGTGGTTGCCACAATAGAAGAAGGAGAATTGTTAAAGAAGATTACTGTGAAAATATGGTTGAAAAGGATAGATACACAGGAAGGGATTATTGTCGAGGTATTGTTGGATAGTAGAGTGATAGAGTTGGTAATGAGTTCAGAGTTCATAAAAAAGCAGGAGTTTAAATTGAAAAAAAACTGAAAGGCCTATTTATGTATAAAATGTAAACAGTTCTTTCAACAAGAAAGAACTTATTGAGTATATGGTAGAAATGAATATTTATTACCAAGAATATAAGGAGAGAATAAAGATAGATATAATTAGTGGACAGAAATGGAAAGTAATTTTGAGAATACCATTGCTAGCATACCACAATCCTGAAATTAATGAAAACAGAAGAAGTGATGATGAGATATCTAGAGAAGTGTAGAAAATAATAGAGGTCAAAGCAAGAAAAACTAGAATGGTAAAAATAAGACAAATAAAATAAGAAGGAAGAAGAAGGAGAGAAATGAGAAGAGAAGGAAAAAGAGAAGAAAGAAAAGAAGAAAAAAAAATCAAATAAGAAAAAGACAATAGAGGTAAAGAAAGTAGCAGAAGAATAGAAGATTTGGGATGAAGAAAAGAAAAGTTAGAGGAAGAAGTCAAAAAATTAATTCCTCCAAGGTTCTATAGATAAATCCATGTTTTTGGGAAGAAAGCAAGTAAGAAGATACTAGTGAAGAAAATATAGAATCATGCAATTGAGTTGAATAAAAGGTTTTTACCAAAGAAGGAGAAGATTTATCTATTGTCAAGAGAGAAGAGAGGAGAGATGCACAAGTTCATTAATAAACAATTAAAGAAAAGATATACTAGGCCTTCAAAGTCACCTCAAACAGCAACAGTATTTTTTGTAGGAAATAAAAATACTAAGAAAAGGATAGTACAAGACTATAAGTATCTTAATGAATGGACTATTAACTTTAGAAGAGTTGTTTAAATCTACTGTAATATTCTTTGGGCTTACAAGTTTGCCAGCAATATTTCAAATGATAATGAACAAAATCTTGTAGGACTTGATCAATACTGGAGAAGTAGCAAGTTTCATTAATGGTGGGAACAGAGGAGAAAGAAAAATATAATGAGGTAATAGAAGAGATAGTAAAGAAGTTAGCAGAGAATGATTTATATATGATACTGGAGAAGTGCAAGTGAAAGATTAGAGAGATAGTGTTCTTGGGAGTAGTGATTGGACCAGAAGAAATAAAAACAGAGTATAAAAAGATAAAAGTAGTATTAGATTAGCTGACTCCCAATGAGATCAAGAATGTTCAAAAGTTTTTAGGACTTGCTAACTACTATAGTTAGTTTGTCAAAGATTCTGTACTCATAGCCAAACTGTTACATGATCTGGTAAAAAAAGAGGAATGGGAATTGAGGCAAGAGAAGTCATTTAAGGCATTGAAGAAATGGTTCACTATAGAATCCATTCTGGTAGTACTAGATCTAGATAAGAATATGAGAATAGAGGTAGATACATTAGATTATACTATGAGAGAAGTGTTATCAATAGAATATAGTGATAGACAATGAAGGATGGTAGCATACTTCTCAAAATCTCTTAATAAGACAAAGAGAAACTATGAGATTCATGATAAGGAGATGTTGGTAGTAATTAGAAGTTTAAAAAACTGGAGATATTTGTTAGAAGATGTTAAATTCAAGTTTGAGGTCTGGACAGATCACAAGAATTTGGAATATTTCATGAAGGCATAAAAGTTGAACACAAGACAAGCTTAATGGGTATTATATTTGTTAAGGTTTGATTTCACTTTGAAACATGTTCAAGAAACAAAAATAGAAAATGCAGATAGATTAAGTAAGAGGTTAAATTGGAAGATTGGAATGGAGAGTGATAATGAAAATCAGAAGTTGATAAAAGAAGAATGGATAAAAAAGTATAACAAAAGTAGTTATAAAAAGACCAGAGACATTATTAGTAGAAAAAATTAAAAAAACAAGAGACAAAAACGAGGAGGTGGTAAGAGTAGTAAAAGAAATAAAGGAAGCAGAGGTAAGTAATTCAAGAGGTGACAAGTAGGAGATAAAGAGAAACTTAGTATTAAAGGAAGAAAAGATGTATGTACTGAAAGATAAAGAGTTGAGATTAGAAGTTATCTAGTTATACTATGATGTACCAGTAACTGGATATAAAGATAGATGAAATATAATGGAGTTGGTAACAAGGAGTTACTAATGGTCAGGAGTGACTAAGAATATAGAAAAATATGTGAATAGATGTGATTTATATCAAAGAATGAAAAATAGAACAGAGGCATCAGCAGTGAAGTTGATGACAAATGAAGTACCAGAAAAGTCATGGACCTACTTAACAGTTGACTTTACTAAGTTGCCATTAGTGGTAGAAAAGAATATAATATTTGTTATAATTTAAGTTCTTGAGTAAAGACAAAAGACAACTTTTGTATTAAGTGACACAAAAGAACTTGATAGAGTTTCAAGTACAAGATAGTCTACCTTATATACTACAGACCATAGTCTATGTATACACTTCAACTAACCTACTCTAAAGTACATGTGCTTTCCATAAGACCAACATGTTGTTATTATACTATATGATATCACTTATTCTAGAACCTTTTATATCCTTTCTTGTATCATGTAATTGTGTAATATATGACTATGACAAGTGTCACACCTCTGTCATGCATGACATCATCTCACACCCTTTGTCTATGTCCAAAATAAAGAAAAGTGAAAATAAAAACTAAAATAAAGTAAAAGAAAAAATAGAAAAGAAAAATAAATCAAAAAGAGAATAAATCAAAACCAAGTCTACCATTCACAACTCTGACAATATTGGTTGTATGTAATAGGTTGTTAAAGATAGTATATTTTGTGGCAACTACAAAGAAGACATTAACAAAAAATGTAACAAGATTGTTTAAAAATAATATATAGAAATTGCATAAATTGCCAAAAAGTGTTATTTCAGACAGATATCATATCTTGTTCTAGCCATCTATCTCATAAATACAGATATACCTTATTTCTTTATTCACACTTCTTAAATACTTCTAGTGTGGATCAACTCTCTTTACTTTTTCTTAGATATCTTTGCTAGTCCTTGCCAAACTTCATAGACTCTATTCACCAGAATTCAAGACACTGGACTCTAACTATTTTCTTTTTTCTTTTCTCATTTGCTATTTCCTTTTATTTTATTTTTATTTTTGGGAACTTAGAGTTAGGGTTAACATGATATCACTGTCACACTGTCATGTGTCACAAGGAAAAGCATAGAAGGTTCTAGAAGGATGATATCATACAATATGTTTAACACATATTGACCTTAAGGCAAACACATGGCTGTTTAGGATAGGCTAGAAGTAGTTAGCATAGACCATGGAGTTTTAGTATATAAGGTAAACAATCCTATACAGAGTTCTCTATCAAGTTTTCTTGTGTAACTCTATACAAGATTCTACTTATTGACCAACTCAAAGATCTTGAAGTTGTAACACTATTCCCAATATCCAAGAATCACTAGTATACAGAGTAACTCACTTAGTAGTTTTTATTTTATATAGCTACCTTAGATAGATTACTTAGTATATAAACTAGTAACTTATACTGTACTAGTCTTATTCTGAAAATCAACTAACACTAATATCCTCTTTCAATGTTAACAACAACAAATCTTGCCATTCTCTAGTAATCCCAATCTATTTAGTTCTCCAAGTCCACTTTCAAAATATACAACTAATACAATTAGTAAAAGCACAGCATATAAGCTAAAGTCAAAGATTGTTCTAACTCTGTCTTCCATGTTCTCAAATAACTTATTTGAACTTTCAAGATACCTTATCAGATCTCAGATAATAAGGTGTAAACTGTATCTGACAAGTTTTCATACTCAGTATATTCTCAAGCCATCTCTATTATTAAAGTTAAAAATGGTAAACTTAATATTTTTATTTTTCTCTCTTTTATTTTATTTTATTTTTGGATCTAAGTTTAGGTGTTAGTGTGATATCACATGTGATTGTCACAAACTGTTACATAGTATAATTCAGTATTACATATTTATTACATAGAACATTATAGAAGGTACTGAAACAAGATAACATCATATAGTATGTTTTACATATATTGACCTTAAGAAAAATGTATGGCTGTTTAGGGTAGGATAATGTTAGTGTAGTACAGACCAATAGTCTAGCATATATAAAATAGATATTGTTACAAACTTCATTCAGCTTGTATCTCCACAACTAGTAGACCAATTTTCACAAACCAAGTTGCACTAGAAAGCCCCAAATAAGGGCTATCTACAAATATGCAGGATGTACAAAAGCAACAACAAACAACTAAGATATCAGGTCATCAGTGACTATAAAAGCTTTATTTGCTAATATCTCATGAACAGCTAGATGGATTTGCACAATCAAACTTGCATTGGAAAGTGCTCATCAAACCATTTCCAATGATAAATGGTATATCTCATAGTGATAAGTCTTCATAGAGATAAAAATATATCAATGTAGTAATATAATTAGTTATCTTCTAAAATTAGCCTGACAGCTGCTATGACAGATAATAGCTCCCATCAGGTATGAGTTTTGATTATGTGATAGAAACAGCTTGCATCCAGACTATCACCATTTTGTATATATATCTCTATATCTAAGGATTAGACCTCAGACTTAACAACATCAATTATTTCTGTTGATACTACTTATCATCTATTATTGTTATCTCCTTATACTGAACCTCTGAAACACTATTAAGTTCAAGTATTACAACCAGTAAGTAGCTCATTTTGTGATAGATATTCTTGTACTTGGAACTCTATCAAGTTCTTTTGTGTTAACCTAATACAAGGTTCTTCTTTTATCTTAACACTTTGAGACTTAAGTTGTAACATCTGTAAGCATTTATCTCCTAACATGAACTATGTCTGATAAATGGTATTTCAAGTTGCAAGACTATAATCTCATTTTACAACATATTCTAGAAAAAAAATACAAAAGCAGATATTTTGTTAAGAAAAGATTAAGTAAATACAAAAAAAAACAAATATATTGAGATACTCAAAAATAAATTATGGAAAAAAAATTACAGAAGCAAAAATAATAATGTTCAGAGAAAATCAGATAGTTAAAGAAGTTACATTATTAGAGAAAATCTAAAAAAACAATATTAGAAAGCAAGAAGTATAAAAGAAACTAAAAAAAATAATAGTCAAGCATAGGAAAACAATAGAGTAGTATATATAAATAAAAAGATCTATATATCTAATAACATACTTCTATATTAAGTAATATAAGAAAACTCTTATAACTAAGTTTTTCTAGTAGTTTCCATAATATTCTATCCAATCACATGATTATATGACTATGACTGTGACATATGTTATTTTTTGTCATACTTTGTGATATTTATAACTATTACATTCTTAGCTAAGTTCAAAAAAGGAAATAAAAAAACTAAATTATTAAAAAAAACTAGAAAAATAGAAAACAACTAAGTTTATTTAGAAGATTTCTAACATCAGCAGATATAGGACATCCAGAACAACAAAGAATGCTTAATTTGATAAAAAGAAATTATTAATGGCTAAGAATATAAAATATTAGAAATGTCAACAGATATTGCTTCTTTCTCTCTTACTACTATATTGCATGGTAGTGCCTATAAAATAATTAGCAAATAAATCATTTTCAATCACTACCAAAGCTCTTTCATTTAACAAACTAGTCCAATCTTCATTTAGTATGAACATAGATATTGATATGACTATTCCAAGAGGGAGATCATCATCCCACTCAAGTATCAGCTCTAGAGAGTTCTTTGTTTTATCCAAGGCATTTTCAGTCTCTTACCATAAAAGAATGAAAATCCAAAGAAATAACCCACTCTAAAGTGAGTAGTTGAAGCAGAAGAGATTGCTTCATTATCAGTAGATAATTTGGAGGCAAGGTTTAATCAAGACATTCAGAAATCCAACAATGGCAACAAGGCTGGAAACCAATGTATAGTCAATAAGACTCCAGCCCTAAACAGCATATCTTCTCTATAAGTTAAACATAAGGCAACAGACCTTCCAGGAAATAGTTTGGAGTGTAGCTATTATGAAGTTCTATTGGCCTATAACATCAATCAACCTACAGAACCTAATACTTAGGACAGTAAAGCTCACCCTATTTCTATTTTTGAATCTATAAAATTTCTGAAAATCAACACCAAAAACATGTACACCTCTTTACTATGCATGGCAAACTACATTAGATCAAGAAAGATCAAATTAAACTTTATTAACAATATTCTTCAACTCAAAGGCTTAGTAAAGCTGCATGGAATTTTATTTCTTCTATTTACAAATCTAGTTGGGATACTATTGACACCAATAATAACAACTATTCCTTCAGAAATAAAGTTGCTAACAAATTTACTCCCAAGGTTCCAAAGACCAAAACATTGTCAAATTCTAGCTCATCTAAGGATAAGATAGCAGAAATCATCAAGCTTCCTTCTCCCATCCTAGCATATCCATCTAAGGAGGTATTAAAAAAATCCAAATTTTTCAGTAAAGGAAAAGAACTAACAACAATGAACAAAGCATCTCAAAGAAAGTCATATGCTCAAGTAACAGGTCCCAATATATCAGAAATATTGAAACTAAGAGAAACTATCCAAATCTGCCAACTAAAAAGACCAAAAATATTCAAAAAATCATCAATGACTCTGAAAAGTCTAAGCCACACATCAAAATGATCACCAGGGGTCCTTCTCACAAACAAATCATTGTTCCCATGAGCAAAGAAAACACTAACAAGTTCATGGCCTTCTCTAGCAGCCATATTGCTAACATCAATAGGGCCTTTAAAAACATCAAGTTGGACATAATGGCAGATTATGTTTGGCAGGAGTCTATAAGTGTTACTATAGTCACTAACAAAGTAGCATTGCCTTATAACCTTCAAGTTATAAAAAACTCTAATGTTCTTATCTCTTCAGAATTTATTGAATTGATTATCAAATCCAATCACATTTTCAACAGCTTATCACTAGTATCAAAACTATGAGTTAGTTTTACTACTAAAATCTCTACTTGAAGCTGTACATTGAAATCTCTGAGTATTGCCTAACTATCTGACTTGTATATAAAACTAGCAGTTATACTGTAATTTGCCAGTTTGATAATCAACAAAGATAACTTCTATTAAACTTGATCTCTAGTATTCAATAATGATACACCAATATCAGCACTCACTTTCATTTCAGACTTCATTCACTCATCTAAAGTTGTAACCATGTGGCAAACAAATGGCACAGTATATAAGCTGAAGCCAAGGTTATTTTGACAAATCTGGATCATTGAGCTCATTGCAGAGAGTTTTTATACTCTATACATTTCCAAGCTAACCCCACAGACTTTCACCCTCTGGTATAATCTGTGTCTGACAATAACATTACTCTTTTTATACATCACATCACATTGTTCTCCTTTACTAAGTTCAAAGTATTACAAAATAAACTACTCACTTATTTGTAATATTTAAATCTTAGATGTACTCTCAGAAGTTTAGAAGTGATTTAGAAGTTCAATAATGATAACAATGATGATTAAGATCAATATAGATGATAAAGGATAAAGATTGATGACAATTAATATTGTTAAGTCTGAAGTCTAATCCTCAGACATAGAAGTATATATATACAAAATAGTGATAGTTTGTGTGTAAGCTGTTTTCATCACATGATCAAAACTCATACCTGATGGGAGCTATTATCTGTCATAGCAGCTGTCAGGCTAATTTTAGAA
>Ga0157359_1000183_pt1 | contig 20513 bp, 12 predicted proteins | sample AttcapACBM3_FD_111482 | JGI IMG/M metagenome (GOLD analysis project Ga0157359, IMG submission 111482) | Fungus gardens microbial communities from leaf cutter ant in Botucatu, State of São Paulo, Brazil - Atta capiguara ACBM3 | ecosystem: Host-associated > Fungi > Mycelium > Unclassified ...
GCAAGTGTGCTCATCAACAAATTCTTGATCCATCCTGTATGGATGAAGTGAGTGAGCATAATGCCTGCATCAGCAGTAGATTTGAATTTAAGTCCTCTTAGCTGACTATGATGATTGAAGTTATTTTTGATGACTTGAAATTGTAGCCTCTCCCCAATGACCTTTTCAATGGGTTTTCCCAAGGTATTAAAAAGAACAATAGGTCGTAATAACTTAAGAGAGTTGTAAAAAGACTTATTGGGTTTGGGAATGACTATTGTTGATGAAATCTTGAAGTGATTAGGCCAATATCCCAATTCAAAACAAGTGTTAGCAATAGAAATGATATTTTTTAAGCACACTTTGTTTTTAATGATGCACTTGAGATGACCTCACAATAACTTGTTAGGTTTAGGAGAAGAGGAATCACAACAATTGATGATCGCTTGAGTGAATTCTTCTTCTGAGAATTCTGGCCAAGACAAGGAATAAAAAGAACCTAGTTCATTCAAAACTATTTCATCTATTGACCAGAATTGAGCTGAATTGAAAGAAGAATGGAGAGCTTGCCAAAAGACATTTAATTTCAAACATGGACTCCCATTATGATTAATCATTTCAATTGCAGGAAGTTTACGCTTATTGTCCCAGGTCATAAGCTCCCATGGTTTGCACTTTTCATTGACAATTTCTTGAATTTTCAAATCAAAGAATTCTCTTTTTGTGATCTTGACAGTCTTTCAGAAGGTCTTCCAGTTTTCTACAGTTCTAGATAAACAACACTTGACCAAGTCTTGACTACACTTGTCATTCCACCAACTCTTGGAGTGCCTGGTAATTCTGACAGGTTTTGAGAATTTGAACCAAGCATGGTCAACAATGTGCTCAAATTTTGACATGGCTTCTTCTAAATCATCTATGTTCGAAATAGTCAATATATTCACTTTCAAAAAGGATGCCACAATTTCTTTAACAAACTCAGCATCTTCTTCACTGTTTTTTGCAATTGATCATTTGCTTAATTCTATATGTTCTTCAATGATGGGGATGGTAACTATAAGGGGGGCATGGTCTGATGAAAGACACTAATCTGGGAGGATACAATTAGTATTTAACTCAGAAGAGCCACACTGTAAGAACATCAAATCAATGACAGAGTTCAAATCATTAGGGTTGTCCAAATACCTAGTAGGTACTGGATCAGGGAAAAGGAAAGAGAGAGATCAAACGAATCCACTATGGCAAAAAGATCATTGCTGATAGAGAAATAATAGTTAAAAGAAGGATCTCATAAGCTATCACAAATATTGAAGTCTCCTGTCATAATCAAGAGAAATACTTGATAGCAGTATGAGATAAATTAGAATAAACATTCATAAGCCAGTACATGACACCTTTGTTAAAGAAGGAAACTAGGAGAATATCTTTGTGGTCAATAATGTCTTTATGAAATGAAAAATGAAAAGAAGAAAGTCTTATATTAATAAACATTGCCACTCTTGTGTGATCACCAGATGAAGTAGACAGTTTGGCAAAGATGAGCCAGTTGGGGTGGCTAATGATCCCCATTAATGATTCATCTTTGATACTAAGATTACTAGGAACAAAATGAATTAAGTGCCATGAAGGTTTTTGAATAAAAATGATATCGAAATCAGCATAGACTTCAAGGATCGTATTGATTATAAAATTGTTTTTTCAAATGTTTTGGGAAAAGATCCTAAGTTTTTCAAAAATCATAGTTTGTTATCATTCATGCTTGAATGGATTGAGTTTTTCCTGACTTCCCAGAGCTTGGTATATTCTTTCGTGTGCCACTTCTTATCGAAGTGGTGTTTCCAGAAGAAATAATCATTGGAGTTGGCAAGGTGAGAACTCTTGTAGTTAAGGCATTTGAATGAATGAGGGCAGGGTTCACTCTTCTTGATTTCAAGCCTAGATAGATTAATTTTGTCGTTAGCTTTGCAACACCATACGAAATCATGGTAGTGCTCAGTTAAATGAGGACCATTGCATTTAGCACATTTGGACCCTTGAATACAGCAAATCCCTGCCTTATGACCCCACTTCCAACAATTCTTGCATTGAGGAATATCTGGGTTCATGTTGGCTCCCCTCACCATTGCAATGATATTTCCTACGTTGAATTTTCTATTGATGATTTTCCTGGCATTGGAGCCTCTTTGGGTGTCCCACATGTCAATCCAAACTATTGCCATGTTGGACTTGGGAGAAACTTTGATAAGTTGCAGTTTAGAAGTGAGAACTATGTCGTTGAAGATATGGTTGTTTTTGAGGATATGTTCAATGTCCTCAGAGGAGATACAAGTGTTTGAGTTGTTGACGAAGTAAGGGATGCCTACAATTTTAAGGTAGGACTTTGGTTGAGGGAGCCTTGCTGAAGTAATACTGTCTTCATTATCTGAGAGAGAATTTTTAATGTATTTCTCTATTTCTTGAAGATCAGAATTAGAAGCGATGTTGTTGGTGATAATGATGACTCCTTTATTGTCAGCACATATAAAGTCAGCTATAGTGTTAGAATGTATGTTCTTGAGAGAGCGATTTATGTTGATAACATGAGTAGATACATTCTTGGTAAACCTTTTGTCGCTGAGATCCTTGTTCATTGGCATGATTACTTGCTTTTGAGATGGATCCTTAGTGGTCATGATGATTTTCGGTTTAGGTTTGTCATCTGAAAAGTTGATAACTTTCTGAATCATGTTGATTTTCTTGTTAGGGAGATGGGGGAATGATCACAATCTTAAGGGAGGAGGTAATGGGAGCTTGTTTAGACAAAGAAGCCTGAGTATAAGATTTCTTTGTAAGGGGTTTGTCATTTTTCTTGAAATATTTTGAAATTTCTTTGACTTCTTACGTAAATTTAGCTAGAATAAGGGGCAGGAAAGATGAAACAAAGATAGGTTTGACAACTTCCTTTCCTTTGTTGGGTACTTGAGATTTCATGACTTGAGGGATAAATTTAGACCTGACTTTGTTTCTAAAGGTTGTCTTGTTGTTGTTCACAAAAAGACTATCCTAGTGTGACTCATAGATAGTGGAAATAAATTCCCACATGGCTTTACCCATATCTTTAAGGTCTTCAACCTCGTTAGCTTTATCATCATTGATAGATTTACCTGAAATATATTTTCACATTCTAAGAAGTGATTCCTTCATGTTAAGCACATCTAAGGCTAGATGCTCTATAGACTTATATAGGGATACAGCACAGAAGTTTCCATCCCAAGACTTGGAGTCCAGAGCCTAATCAGAGTTATAGTTAAGTCAGATGTTGACCACATTTTCATTATTAGATTAGTTAAGGGTAGGTCCTGCAGTTGAGACATACTGTTGCCTTGTGTTAGAAGTGCTGTCAGCTGCCTTGCTGACTTGATTGTTCTAACCCTCCTAGGTTACATATCTAATACAAATACTGCTAATGGAGTTGACAGGTTCATCCTCTACTATTCTGTCGCTTTCTCTCTTGACTTGAATATGATATTCTTTGTTGCATTCGCTCAACAAAATTAATGGGAACCTAGGTTTATGTGTACTCATTTCAAGAGAGCGACCTCTTACCTCATCATAATTGTCACTTATATCAAACAGATTTTCTAAGGGATTGATAACCATGTTAATGTCTTGACTAGAGTCCATGGTCAGAGTTGTATTATATGACTGTAGTCATGTATCTTTTCATTGTCCAAAAATAAAAGAAACAGAAAAGAAAAGAAAAAGAAAAATCAAATTAAGAAAAATATAAATTAAAATATCAGAGTTCAAGTATACTATAACATATAATTAGTTATCTTCTAAAATTAACCTGATATTTGCTATAACAGTTAACAGCCCCACCAAGTACAAGTTTTGATCATGTGATGGAAACAATTTGTGTACAGACCATCATTATTTTGTATAAATAATTTTTTTTAATTCAACAATTTATTACATAGAGCATGAAGACAGACTATAGTAGCTACTTTATGACTACATTAGATAGAACTAAAAGAGAAAAGAAAAGAAAGAATAAATTTACCAAAGTAGATTGAAAGTTTGCCTATATAATGCCTTTTCTGAAAGAAAAAGCATCTGGATTAAATTCTAAGAAAGAGATAAAATGATTTATTGTCTCTCTCATTGGATTCCAATACTTATTGAATTGTCTGCATTTGTAGAAGATATATTGTCTTAATTTAATTGGGTATGATCTACACAGACATTTAAAATCTTCTCTTAGGAAAAATTTTAAACAATACTCTCTAATTAAGGTATAATTGGTAATAGCTCAGGTGGCTTGAGCACACAGCAAATTTGACAAGCTAAAGTGTTCTAACTATAGGCCTCTTTTTGTATAAGCAGGCTCAATTTCTGATAGATTGTTGTTTAATAGTTGAAAGAAATTTCTACTCTTGAGATTTGACAATTTAAAAGTCATATACTATCCATTGATGATGTTGTCATGTTCCTCTTTCTTGCTGTAATCCCATGATACTTTACTTTGATATAATGGAATAAAGTTGAATTTTTTTATTTCCTTGTCCACCACTGCATGAAGATGCCATTCATCATTAGAACAATATAGATATATAGAAGGGTCAAATATCTTTTTTGCTGCATGAATTACATTAGTTATGACTATAATGTATAAGACATTTTGTATTTGAACTACCTGATTAATACCACATCCAATGGCAAATAATTTAGCCTCTATTGATGTAATGTTGATGGCATGATGAAGTGTTTTCTTCAGCAGATTATTGAAGGAATGGATAGAAGAGATAGAGAAAGTGACATTGTTTTTGATGTTTGCATCTGAGACAATAATGACTTTCTTGGATTTAATGATGATTTGAGAACAATTTTATTGAGTTTCTTGCACTGAGTTACTTTGCTTTCATTAGAACTATGATCAGCATTATGAAAAAAATATGTGACTAGAGAAAATGTCAATTAATTTATGACCCAGATAAAGATCGAAATTCAGAGAATCAAAGTGGTATAGAAGAGTGACCATTCATAATTGATTTCTACTACTCAATTTTTAAAAATGTAGTTATATAGAAATTAGACTAGCAATGGCCTCTATTCCCATAGATGGAGACATACAAAAAGCACCTAGAATCCACAATACAGCTCATTGTTGCATTTTGTTAAGCTCTTTGAAAGAGTATGATAATGGTACTTTGTTGTAATGTCACAAAGGAAAGCTGTAAAGAGTGATTGAGAGAATGAATATCCTATAGAGAAGATGTTTTTGGTAATGTAGGAGTCCACACATTGAGTTGCCTAGCATTTTCATGCATTTGACTGTAAAAAGAGCTTTATTCATATAAAAATTGATATATTGTTGAAAAGAGAATTTTTTATCAAAAATGAACCTAAGATTTTGCCACATATATTTAGGATAAAAAATAGGGCCACTGATTTGACTAAGATCCACAGTTGGAGGATTGAAGATACCATGTGACCTGGAAAAATGGAAATTTTCAGTTTTCCCATATTTGACTATAAGTCCAAACTAATCTAGTAGTAAAGACATAACATTGTAGCTACAAAAAAGATTAGCATTTGTGCTGACAAATGATCCCTCCTGAGAGATGAACAGTCTATCATCAACAAATAAAAGAAAAAAATAGAAATTTTTAGATTTTTTATTCATTTTTCAAAGATATGAATAATTGAAACAATAAAAAGAGCAGATAAAATAGGAGATAGTGCTGATCCTTGACTGACACCTACATCCACAGAGGAAAAATATGAAGTAAAACCATTCCATAAATAACAAGTTTTCCTGTTCCCTAAATAGCCAGAAAAGAATAGAGAAATTTCTGAATCATATCCTGCTTTTTAACCCATCCAGATTGGATTAAATGAGTTAAGAATAGGCCTATGTCTGTAGTAGAGTATTGTTTAAGACCCCTAAGTTGGTTTGGGTGAATAAAGTTGTTTGTAATCAAATATAACTGTATATGTTCACCAATAACTTTCTCTATCAGTTTTCTTAGCATGTTTAATAGAAAAATGGGGCAGAATGACTTGGGAGAATCATAAGCAATTTTGTTGCACTTTGAGATGATAATAGATGATAATGCCTTGAAATGCAATAGCCAATATCCTAAATTAATACAAGTATTAATGATGTTGACAATGTTTTCTAGACATTTATCATTTTTGATGATTAGCTTAAGGTGCTTCCACAAAATTCTATCTGGTCTAGAAGCAGAAAAATTATTACATTTGTTAATAGCCATTGTAAATTCTTTTCTAGAAAAGGGCTTCTATGATGAGTACTGTTTGGATGGGAGTTTCTCTAATAAAAACTCATTTATTTGTCAACTTTAAGCTGAATTGAATATTTGATGAAGTACTCTCCAAAGGTCTTCAATCTTGATACATAGTCATCCATTAAATTGAATCACTTCAATAGCCAGTAGTTTTTGTTTCTTAACCCAATTTGTAAGGTTCTATAGTCTATGATTCCTTGATGCAATTTCTTGAATTTTTTTGTTAAAGAATAATCATTTTGTATTCTTCACTGTTTTCTTGAAGTCTTTTCATTATTTAACTTTCTTGGATACTCTATAAGCTGTAAGCTTTTCCTAACACTTTTTATTCCACCAATTTTTGGAATGTCTCATAATATTGATCCATCAAGAATGTGATATCCATGTTGACTCTACTATATCAGCATATTTTTGAACTATGCATTTGAGAGATATTTTGTTAGTAATGTTTACCATATTGATACTTTCAAATTTTCTTATGAACTCCTTTACAAATTCGAATTCTTCTTCATTATTCTTAACAATGGTATGTTTTTTATCCAGAATGAACTCTTCCTCAATTATGATGTCCACAGTAAGAGGAGCATAATCTGATGAAGAATAAAGTTCTGGATGAATTTCATAGTTGTTAAGTTCTGTAGAATTTGACTGTAGGAAGAATGGATTAATGATTGAATTGGGATTGTTCTCATTATCAGAGTAATGGGTAGAAATCTGCTAGATGGCCAAAGATAGGGTAAGATCAAAAAAGTTCACAATCTCTAATAAAATATCTTTATAAGAAGAATGAAAAGAGTAAGATGAATCCCAATCATTATCCCTGATATTGAGATTACTAGCCATAATTAAAACATTGTGAATATTTGCTTCAGTATCCTTGAGATACTTTAAAACTGAATGGTTATTGTCTGAATAAATGTTAATCAGGAAGAAAATTGAACTGTTATTGAAAAAGGAGAAATAACAAATGTCTTTGTGGTTGAAAAAGTCTTTTCTTAAAGAAAAAATACATAGACATCAAATGAATTATGATGTATATTACAACTCTCAGATAATTGTGATCATCAGTACTTGATCTGGAAAATGTTATTTAGTTTAGATGGTTAGAGGTATCTATAACTTTGTTCCCTTTTTTGCTAGAAAAACTTGAAATGGTTCATATAAAAGACTATGGAGGCTCTTGAATGAAGAGTAAGTCAAAAGAATTTAAGTTTCTAGTATTAGTTTGATAAGTGTTTTGTTCTTTCGAACATTTTGTGAGAATATCTTGAGGTTTTTAATAATTATGCTTGAGAAATGCTCATAGCTAAGCAAATCAAGTTCTTTCTGCTTTCTTGGAATTCTTGGAATTTCTTTGTATGCCACTCTTTATTGAATTAGTGTTTCCAAAAAGGACAAGCATTCAAATCTGCTTGATGATCTCCTTTGCAGTTCAAGCATTTGAATGAGTAAGGGCATGGTTTGTTCTACTTGGTTTCAGTCTTAGGGGGTTCATCTTAAAGTTTGCCTTGCAATATCAGATAAAGTGATGGTAATGTTCTATTTTATGGGGCCTATTACATTGGATGTATTTTTACTCTTAGATTCTATATGCAAAAGTTATATGTTCCTACTTCCAACAGGTCTTGTATTAAAGCACATCTAGGTTGATGTTTACTCCTTGTATTGTTACAATATGACTTTCCACATTAAAGGACCTATTGATAAGCATTTTAGCTGATAAACTGCTTTGTGTGTCTTAAATATCTATTCAGACAATAGCTATATCAGATTTAGGAGAAACTTTTATAACCCTTAGTTTAGATGCAATATGAATGTTGTTAAACACATGAGTAGTTTGCTAAAATTGGTGTTTCTATCCTTTTACTCCCTTGAAAACATACTTAACAGTCTATGCTAATCAAGCTAATAAAGTAAAATGTTGATCTGTAGAAACTTTACAAACAAAGTAGAGTTGAGTTCTTAAAGCAATTTTTCCTAAGAACAACAAAATATTTATGAACAAAAAAATAATAAAGAGGGAGCATTAAAAAGGATTAACAACACTTTGGGCAAAAATAAGTCCAAAGAGCCTTAGCATTAGACTGGCTATGTATTGACAAGTTATCTGGCAAAGTGGAATTAAGAAAAGCTAAGGCTTGGAAGTCTAGAAAGTTTCTCCTGGCTATCTAATCCACATCATTGGTCTAAGAAAGTACTGAAGCATTCAGCATATCTTTAGTGGTAAGAGCAAGAGTTGATTTCACACAGATTTTCTAAAAGAGATGTAAGCTTGGAAAGAGTAGTGACAAAGTTGGCCATTGTTATCAATGAATATAATCAGCATGAATTAGAAAGAAAATACAGCCAGCTAGAGCACAAATGTTTAACCCAACCAGTGTTGAGCTATTAGCACATATAAGATGCAAGAGAATTCTATAGTCAAAAAGGCTCTAACTAAAAAGAACTTTATAAACTATATAAACAAAGTACACATTAGCAAACTAAAGAAAGTTGTTCCAGATAAGTTGTGAAATACACTTATCATGAGAATACAAATAAAACTCCTGAAAAACTACATCAAGTTGTTGATGAACATATATAAAGTCTTATAAGACCTAAAATAAGACAGTTTTCATAATATTAGCATCAATTGAAGTATTAGTGCCTTCAATAAGATAAGGAATACTGAGAATTTTGAGGTAAGATTTAGATTGAGATAATTGAGTGCTCTGTACATCACTGGCATTCATAGAGTTCAAATTTTTAATATATGTTTCTACTACTAAAACATCTGATAGTGAGGTTATCTTGTTAGAATTGACTATTAGGCTTTGATAGTCTGAGTGAATGAAATCAATGAAGTTGTCTGATTTGACACCTTTAAGAGCTCAGTTGATGTTAGCTACATGCTTACCTGGAGACTTTATGAAAATCAACATGTTATTATTACTTATAGGGACAATGATCTGCTTGTGTAAAGAACTCTTGATGGTTATTCTAATATATAGTCTGGGCTTACTAAGATTGTTTATGACTTTTTGAACTTCTTCTACTTTCCTATTTGAGAGTTGAGGGAAAGATTCCTTTATCTTCAAGATTTCTTTGATGTTACCTAAAGAAGCTTGGGTATAAGACTATTGGGAAATATTTTTGCCTTTGTTTTTACCATGAAATTTAGACTTGCTTATTTCTTCTTTGAACAGTTTGGGGAGAACCAGAGAAGGAGGTCCTACTGGAGCAAATAGATTTGAAAATTTGACCAGATTAGTTTTTGAATTGTTTCCAGATTTATTTGATGCTATATTGAAAATATTAACATTCTTTCTATTAAATTGTGACAAGATGTTCTGTCTGAATGACCTATTACTGTCATCTATCTTGAGCTTATCCCAACTGCTTTTGTAGACCACCAATAGAAGATTCTATGCCACTTGACCAAAACCTTCAAAATAAAGAAAATTAATTTCTCTATTATTCTTGATATTTCTCTTGTTAATAAAAGAGGCCATATGATTCAAAGAAACAATGATGTATTTAATGTCATCTGCAGACTTTTTTATTATACCAAATATAAATATTGGGTTGAGATTGCTATTCCAAAGATTAGGGTTAGCTGGTTCAGAGTTTGAATATGGAATTGATGAGGTACCAAGGCCATGCTGTTCATTGGAAACATTGTTAATAGAAATCTCACCTTCAACACATATACCAGATGAGTGGGAGGGACTATAGGCCTTGTTATAGTTGGGTGAATTCCCCCCCTTGGGAGATGTATATAATAGTTGAAAGTTTTCTTGTTCAGTTTGGCTGAACCAGGAAGTGTTGTTGCTCTGTGCCTCTATTCTTTTGATATACAGAATAGATGATATGTCTAAATGAGCCAATGTCACTCTTGACAAAATTCTGCTTGCAATTGCAGACCTGTCCCTTAGCTCATTCATATTGATATCTTCTGAGAAGTTGTTGACCTCTACTGGGTTAAACATAGCTGAACAATTATGAAGTGGAATATTAGACAGAACACTGCTGATCTGACCTCAAAATGAGTGTATTAGATAGTCAAGAACCTAGATATTCCATGGAATAATCTTGAACATTGACCAAATGGTATAGAGCTTATTGGATAATAATAAGAGAGGAGGGATTATGATTATTGTCAGAATAGTGTCTGAAGAAATTCTGGGACTTGAGTGGCAATATTAACTTCAAGAACCCTGCAAAGTTAGTGATGGTGTTTGAAGCTTGCATGTAGGGAGAAGAAAAGACTGTATGTTTTGATAGTGTTTGTAACTCAAATTTTGGTAAAGTAATAGGTTCTTTTACATCCAGTTTTTCTAACTCTATCTTCATCCAAACCTCCTTTGAGAGCTTGTTTGTTCTTCTTACATTTGTTATCTTCTTTGACTTCTTCCTTGCTTCTTTTTATCTTTCATCTTCCTTTGCTCCTCTTAATATTGTTTTCTTGTTCTTCTTGGGTTTACTAGTATTTTGTATATCCATTCTCATGACTTTATTAGTCAAAATTCCAAATCTATTACTAGAGGGTTGTTCTGATCCCCCTTGTTTTATTCTTCCTTCTTTTCTCCCATCTTTTTATTTTCCTAATCTTTCTTTCTTCATCCACTCTTCTTACTTATTCTTCTTTCTTTTTTTTCTTATCTCTTTCTTTACTGCTTCCTTCTGTTTTTTTTCTCCTCCAATCTTCTTGTTCTCTATTCTTTCTCCCACTTCTTTTGTTTCCTTCTTCTTTTTTAATCTAACTTTTTCCTCAACATCTCTACCTGCTTCAACATTATTATTTTCTCTCCATTTAACCTCATTACTTATAACAACTATTCTTCTTCCTCTGTTATCATTTGACATAAGTCTAGGCCATTGTATATTTCTGCTACCATCATTTTAGTGACTTGTCTTCCTCTTATACTATTCTACTGACTACTGACTACTGCTTATTCTAGACTAGGTTGGTCAAAGCAATTTATTCTTTCTGACTCCAATACTTACCATTCTACTGCTCTACTAACTAATCAAAACTAGCTATTATTTCTAAGAAGAGGATGTCTACACTAAATGCTTCTTACTGGATAATATCATTACTCTGCATAGACAGATCACTATAGGCTTACAGTACATGTTACAATTCAAATTCAAGAATTATATATATACAAAGCTAGTAGTCCATGCTATATAAAATCTAACCTACCCTAAAGGCCATACATTATATATAAAGTCAACATATGATATATATATATTGTATGACATTATTATTCTAGAACTTTCTATATTCTTTTATGTATTATATGATTATGTGACTGTGACTTTAACTGATATATGTAACAGTTGTAATTTCATTCTATAACTCTAACTCTGAGTTCAAAATAAGAAAATAAATAGAAAATAAGAGAGAGAAAAATAAAATAAACCAAATTTATTATTAACAACTCTGACAGTAAGCTTGACAAGCTTTCTACTTGAAAAACTATTCACAAGCACTGTCTAATTTAACAATGAATATGTTTAAACCATCTACAACAAATTTCTAGTAACTATTATCAATTTCTTAAGTCTAGAATCTAACTGAATAAAATTTGTGACAATTAACTATAGTACATCAAGAATAAAGTAGTGAGGAGGCTGTATATTATAGTGTTCTCAAGTAGTGAGTCAAGTTTCTACTGTTGTGACAACCATTGCTAAAGAAACAATAATGTACACTATATATCAGGGATAGTAGACTCTATTTATTTTCATTTTATTTCATATTTTTATTTTTATTATTTAGAAATTAGAGTTAAGTATTAATGTGATATTTTACATAAATGTCACAAACTGTCATACAGTGTGACACTGTGTCACATATACATCACATGTCACACAAAAGAATATAAAAGATTCTGGAACAATAATATCATATAATATATTCATCATATATTAACCTTATGAATAGCATATGGCCTTTAGGATAGATTAGATAAGGTCTTATATAGACCAACTAGCTAGCATATAAGGTAGATACTTTGTACTAGAAACTCTATTGAGTTCTCTTGTATAAACTTTATATAAGATTTTTCTTTTGACTATTTACTAAGTCTTAAGTTATAACATCAGAACTTGATCTCTATTTCTGAGACTGCCTAACCCATAATCTTCCTTATTTATCTTTACTCTCTTATTATCCTTGACTGGAAGCAACACTACTCTTTAGTCAAAAAAGTAATCAGACTTTAACCTCAAAAGATAGTATACTAGATAGAGAAGGTCTAGTTATGTTAAAGCCTACTGATGCTTTGTGGACATGTTAGATAGACTTTTCATGTAGGAGCTCTATGCTACAGTGTCCACTTATAACCTATACATATAAAAAAACAGCATGTGTTCTTCAGATCTCATTTAGAGTAGAACATCCTTCTTAGAACAAAATTGTTTATATTTATATTAAGGCAGTAGTTAGTATTTGAGGTACAACTCTGAGAGTAAGGTCAGCACTGGCTCTCCTTTTTTACTCTTATACATATCTTCTTTCCCTATACTACTACCATTAACACTATCATCAATTGATTTCCCTCCCTCTTATAACAATATGAGTCAGCACAACTTCAACTAACTTTTGATTTAGATAAAGCAGCTTCAAGCTGGGCAGATGTTTAACTCTATAGAGAGACACTGACTGAGTGCAAGGTTGTGATAGGAGTAAGATTTGCTATGTAAGATCAAGTACTTGCAGGGCTTGATAAGAGATAACACCACTATGAAAGACAGATTATTTATAGAAGTTGTCACATACTATCTAACAGCATCTGATATCCACACCCTTTTGTCTTTCTTTAGTACAGATCATACTCTATTCCAATTACTCATCAACCTAAGAACTAAAACCTTGTTATTTCTCATCATTCTCATGGAGTTCCAAATGACAATTCCATAGTGCTTGACAACCTAGAGTATGCACAGTAGTATTATTATTAGAAGAAAGCTTCCTATATTTAAGAATGATAGCTATCATATGTAGTTCTTAGTTTGATAATTAACTTGGATTTATACCATACTTGTCAGGATCGTTGATGGTGGACTTTATTTTATTTTTCTTTTCTTTATTTTACTTTACTTTTCTTTTTCTTTTTCTTTTTCTTTTTCTATTTTTAGAACAACTCGGGTTAGGGTTTATCTGTTACTCTGTCACATCAGTCACAAATTGATGGCAAAGTCACAAGACTGATCACAGGACTTGGGAATGGAGTAGAAGGATCTGGAACAAAGTGACATCATACAGCATGGACAACACATGCTGGCCTCATGTTATACTCATGGTCATTTAGGGTAGGATGCACAGTAGCTAGCACAGACCATGGGGAATAGTATATAAGGTAGACTACTTTGTATTAGGAACTCTATCGAGTTCTCTTGTGTTACTCAATACAAGAGTTGTTTTATTATCCAACTCTAAGGATTCTAGTTCATAACAATACTTATCCCAATTGCTTATAAATATTTCTCTTCCGAAGTATGACTACACAACAAGTTTAAGTTAGGCACAATGTTTTCTGTTAAAACTAAGGTCATTATTTGTATAGTACTACTTCTGAGTTATTTCTACTTCATATTTACTATGTCACATCTTCTATTCCATCTTTTATACTATATTTGTGGATATTCTCAGTGGGTGTAAATTTTCCTTAACAAAGGTGGAGTTTAACATATGATATACTAACTTAGATAGTCAATAAGTCAATTAAGTAGTCTTAAGTTACAAAGAGTTTTGTAAAAATTACAAGAAAACTCAACAAAGAGTTTCTAGTGTATTTTTACTGTTGTAGCAACTACTTATCACAATGACAAATAATAACACAAACGAGTAAATCTCTTAGTAGGATATAAAGTGGTAAGTTCACAAGAGAACTTGACAAGGAGTCTCTACTAAATTAGAGTTCTATTTATACAAAACATGCCTGGTCTATGCTACCAATAATTAAGCCTGCCCTATTGTTCATGCTACAACCTCATGTTCGCTTCAAGGCCACCATATTGTATACATGTGCCCTGATGTCATCTTCTAGATCCTTCTACCATGTTCTAGGCCTATAACATCATATCATATGACCTGTCATGTGACTCCAGTGTCACATGCCTCTTCATCGTCCAAAATAAAAATAAAAATAAAAATAAAAATAAAATAAAATCAATATAAAATCCGAAAAATAAAATAAAATAAAATAAAAATTGTTAGTGTTCAAGCGTTCCATAACACTTACACTATATAATACTGTACAAGTCCTACCCTAAACCACATGTACTGTTTATGAGTCCATCATATATATATTATAAGAATGATATACTATAAACATAAATCTTGATATTTCCATTGCATTTTCTAAGTCCTCTAACTCTTCACAAGTTTCCTCTTCCTTTATATATTATTTCCACCTAACCAAATACTTCTGTTTCCCTCTTACATCCCTTATATTCAATATTTTCTTCACATATAATACTATTCTGCTCACATTACTACTGGATGAGTCCTTATCAATGTTAGTAACTCCAACTCTACTGTATTTTCTAATAGAATTTTCTTTATTTTATCAAGTCCCACAAATTTCTCTGTCAACTTCTTCATCTTCCTATTTCTTATTTACTACACCAAGTTCTTTGTACTCAACAACACTCTATCTCCCACTTTATATTCTACCACATCTTGTCTATTTTTATTAACATATCTTTTTATCTCTTCTTGTGACTTCTTCAATACTATTTTTGCCTCCTCATGTATTTCTTCTATTTTTTTCACAAACTATTCCACCTTCAAATTATCTTCCTTCTTTCTCATCTCAAAGTCCATTCTCAGTTCTCTACCATAGTTAACTTTGAACAGTAACAACTTTGTTGCTGAATATACCTTGTTGTTAAAGGCAAACTATGTAGTTGCCAACTGTTCCAACCAATTCTTCTGTCTATGATTGATACATCCTCAAGTACTTCTCCAACTTTTGATTTGTCATTTCCATTTATTCTTCTGTCTATAAATAAAAAACCATCAACAGCTTTGTTTTCACTTCCAATATTTTATTTAACTCCTTGATTAACCCCACAGCAAACTGTGAACCTCTGTCTGAATTCACACTTTCTAGTGATCCATAAAGCTTCTACATATTATTTCTAAACATTCTTGCTAATTTTTCTACTAGTATTTTTTCTATCATTGCTATAAAATGTGACATTTTCAAAAACCTCTCATATACTACCAGAATTAAATTATAACCCCTTCATACTAGTATCTTCATAATAAAGTCTACTGATATATGTTACCATGGTTTTTCCAGTACTATGTTTGATCTTGATTTTCCTACTAGAATCTCCATCTTATTCTTTATCTTCTGACATTGATTATATCCCTTCACATATCACTTAACATTCTTTGTTATTCCTGGCTATCTATAATTTTTAGTGACTAATTCTACAGTCTTCTACTATCCTCTATATTCTACTATTGGTATCTCATGATGTAGCTGAAAAATCTCCAACCCCAAATTCTTATCCTTTGTAATATATACTTTTCTCTTCTTTAATACTAGTTCATTCTCAATCTGCCATTTATCATTTATTAACACTTCGACTCCAGCCTTTTTCATCTTTTTTACCACTCTAGCTATCTCATCATTCTTTGCTTCTGATTTTTTTTATCTTTCCTATAATTTCTTTTTTTACTCCCTCAATAACTGTTCTTTCTCCATTGCTCTAATTTTGAACCCTCTTTTTTCAACATAAGTCAGTTTTCATTGTCATTTTCCACACCCTCTACCCAATCTACTCTTTTTATGCTCCTGCAAGCTACATGCTTCAAAGAAAAATCAGATCTTGACAAATACAAGATTTATCTGGCCTATCTTTAATTCAACTTCATAAAGTATTCCAAGTTTTTGTAATCTGTCCATATCTTAAACTGACTTTTGGCTCCTTTCAAGAAATATCTCTATGCTTCTAAATATAAGCAACTGGTCTTCACTTCTCATCTTCACACTTTATTAACAATACTTAATCCATAGCAAAATCTAACACATCTGCTTTTATTCTTATTTCTTTGTCTAAGTATTATATACACATCTATACACATCTGATCTATCTGACTCCATTACAAATAATACTTACATAGCATCTGATCTGCTCAAAACATCTGCAGAAATGAATATCTTTCTTCTGATCTACATATACTTTTTAGTACAGATCAATCTGATTCCACTTCATGTCCAATTACTCCATAACTGATCATATGACTTCCTCATAATAAACATTGAACTCAGGACTCCATTCCAAGGATTTGAATGTATCCAGAGTAGTTATCTGTCTTCTTCAATCCTCAGATATAGTTATAGTTACTAATTACTAGTATTTAAGATGTATAAATACTCTGTAGTTCCTTATCTTGCTATTAGTATTCTCTTCTGAAATATGACCACCACAACATGCAAAGGTGCAGTGTATCTCTGAAGCCATAGTCATCTACAATCCATATCTGTATATCATAGATAATATTTTCATATTTCATTCAATGTCTTTCATAATTTTTCTGTGGATTGTTTTTCTTATGAGCATATTTCTTATCTGATACTAAGTTTGGTATTATCAAGACTTGCTCTGTTGTAAATCTCTCTTTTAGCTTTTCAGATACCCTCTGCTGTTTCTCTCCCCAATTTCACTTCATATCCTTTCTTGTCATCTCATAAAGAAGCTTTGCTATCTTTGCAAATTCTTTAACAAACTGTCTATAGTAGTTTACCAACCCCAAAAACTTCTGCACATCCTTTACTCCCCTTGGTACTGGTCAATTCACTACTCCTTGAATCTTTTCCTTCTCTATCTTTGCTCTATCTAGTCCTATTACCACTTCTAAAGCCCCAAGTCTCTTATCTTTTATACATATTTCTCTGGTTTCACAAATAAATCATTCTTTACCATTCTTTTTTAATATTTCCTCCACAATATCATCACATTCCTTTCCCATCTCTGTTCCTACCATTATATCATCAATAATTGCTATTATATCTCCTGTTTTTATCATGTCTCTCAGCAAGTCATTTAAAAGAGTAGCTAGTGAATTTCAAGTCCATGAGACATTATATTATACCCCATCTCAAGTCTATCTTTGTAAATACTTTCTTCCCAATATTATCTATCAAATCTGAAATCAGTAGCAATGGATAATTGTTCTTATTTATCCAACTATTTCTAAATATTGATAATTCTGCACCATTCTCTTCTTTCCATCTTTCTTTGGCACAAAGAACACTGATAATATTTGCAGTGACTTCAATGGTTGAATATACCTCTTTCTCAACTAATTCTTCAAAAATTCTTGTTTTTTCTCTTTTTATTCTAGATGAGGGATAAATTTTTCCCTTCCTTAGTACAGATCTTTCTCTGAGATCTATAGCATGGCTTTCTCATTGACATCCTCTCTAAATCCTTCTTTTCAAACATCTTCAAATACTTATGAAATATTTTAGATTCCATTTGTTCTACTATCACAATTTCTATCAAGTCCTTCTCTTCTTCTTCTTTCTTCTATTATTCTGGCTATCTTTATTTCTTTCGCCATCAATGATCTCCTAAAATCCTTCTTCTTTTTCTTTATTTTTTCCCATCTGTTCCTTTTGACATTCCTGCTTTATTTGCTTCATTTTTCACTGCTTTCTATACTCTTTCACATATCTTATTATCATCATCTTCCTAATCTTCCAATCAATTTCAGAGTTATGGTGTGTTAGCCATGGCATTCTCAGTATCATATTCCACTCCTGATTTTCTATCACATCAATCTCTATTTTCTTCTTATATTCCTTATAAAATAGTCTCTCCAACTTCTTCTACTTAAACTTATACTTCTTTACAAACTCCAAGCTTATTATCAACCTTATTTCTCTACTATCCAATAATGCTTCAACTATAATCCTATCTTCTTCACCCTCCTGTTTCAATCCTATCTTGACTGTTATCTCTTTTAACAATTTCTCTTTCTTTCTCTTATTGAGAATTTCTGCTTATATCATCCTGCATTATAGATTGACTTCTGAAACTTTTGTGACATTTGCTTTCTAACCCCAAATAGGACTCTGAAACATTCTAGATATACTTTCACATTCATGATCTCTCATACACAGATCAATCATTCATGTTTTATTTTTTAGTAACTCATCACCTAAACTTCAGATCATTTTATTTCCAAGAAACTGTCTCTATAATGTCTTCTTAGTTATTTCCTACACTACTATTTGTAAGAGGACCTATTTTTGCATGAAGTTCAAGTACTCAAATCCCATTGAACCCTATAGTCTTCTCATTTCTTATCAACTAGCATTACTTTATCTCTGCTGGACCCTGTAGTCTTCCTTAAGCTCACACTGCCACTTTCTGCAGTTAAACCTTACTTCACACTTCTCAATGTTCAGCTACTGCCCTACTCTGATAGTTGCTATAGTAAGCTTCTTTTCTTTCTTGGTAAATCTTCTAGATACTTCTATTAGAGTTATAGACTATCTGATTACTATTATTCCCTGGTTATGTTAGCATTATTATGCTAGATTGGAATATATTCTAGTAGTATTTAGGATAGTTGTTATTTCCAGAAGTTCTTATTCTGTTCTCTTAGAGTTTTCTAGAGATGAGTATTACTTGTACTTAGTTGATTAATAAATTCTTAGGATTTCCTAAAAGTTGTAAAAGTCTGTAGAATCCTACAGACATTGCTAGTTACCCCAACACTATTTCTTTAGCCACAGTTCTAACTTAGTATTTAAAACCAAGTAAATACTCTGTAGTTCTCTAGTCTAGAAATCAACAAATCTAAGCAACTCACTTCTTTTCCTGAGCTAGAACCTAAGCAAACCTACTTCTTCCTTAGTCCTCTATATAAAATTACACCTATATAATAGATAGCAGCATAACATATAAGTTGAGACCAAGATTATTATCTATAGTTCTGTTACAAGTCTCTGAATATATTAGAGTTGAAGACAGGAGACTTTATTTATTTTATTTTTATTTTTATTTTTTCTTATTTATATTTTCATTTAGAACTTAGGATTAGAGTTATAATATGACATTACACCATTGCTTCTCTCTTCCTTACCACTATCTTGTATAATAGCACTTATTAGAGAAATTGTAAATAAAAATTCTTTTCTTTATAAATCAGCTACATTCTACTCAATAGAGATGAACACAGTCTTTAAAGATGTCAAAATGAATAGAATGAGAGGTAGATCCAGTATGCTAAGCTTGAAATCATCAAGAGAATCATCAATCTATTCAAATTTATCATTTCAACTTTATGCTGATAGAATAGAAGCAAAAGATGTTCAACAACCAGACAGAGGCCAATAGTGCAAATGATATGTTTCCCACACATGTCAAGAATAATACCAACAATAGTACCAGTACAACTCAATCTTGTAATCTTGAGTCATCTTCTATTCCCTATTCAAGTTTGTACCTAGCTAATCCCAATTTATAGAATGGCAATTCCAATCTTATTTTCTTATTTGAAACTTTAGAAAAAACAAATGACAACTTGAAGAATATCAAATTATTACTATAACACATTGCTATGTTCATCAGTGAAAGCATCTCAAAAACAATAGAAAAAAAGATATTCCTAGTTTATCAGGTTTTGGATAGGTAGCCTGGAGACTTTTGTCAGCAATCTACAGTAACAAGTGGGACAAGTTAAAAACAGATGACATCAGTATCTCATTCTGTTGCAAAGTTTCTGTGCAGCTTGGAAAATCTCCTCTTACTATCAAGAACAATAATAAAGCAAATGAAAATCTGATACCAAAATCTGTCAAATTTTTGGACCTTTCTCTCCCTCCTGTTTCTCCTAGACCATTTCAAGAGGAACTCAACAAATCTAAATACCATAGTAGAAAATAGTCTTCTCAAGATAGTTTAGATAGGGGGGAGAGATGGCATAGTGGAAGAGACCTCTGTCCATATGTATTATGCCTACCTCAAACCTACTTAAGGTTATAGGTTCAATTCCTTAGTAGTCCTTTGTGTTGGGTAACTACATAAAAAAGATTAGGGTATTGATACTCCATACATAATTCCTCCTGTAGGCATGGACTGCCATCGTGCCCCATGTAATAAATTGTTGACTTAAAAAAAAAAAAAAAGTAGTTCAGAAAAAAAAAATATATAAAATTATTAAAAAACAAAAACTAAAAAAATCAAAAATATTCACAAAATCAAAAAAAAAAACACAAAAACATTACA
>Ga0157359_1000185_pt1 | contig 20354 bp, 15 predicted proteins | sample AttcapACBM3_FD_111482 | JGI IMG/M metagenome (GOLD analysis project Ga0157359, IMG submission 111482) | Fungus gardens microbial communities from leaf cutter ant in Botucatu, State of São Paulo, Brazil - Atta capiguara ACBM3 | ecosystem: Host-associated > Fungi > Mycelium > Unclassified ...
AACGGCAGATAAGGTGCCCATCAGCTCATGAGCCGTTCCCGGCATTCCCTGAAGGATTCGGGTCATATCCGGCAGACCGTAATCCGGCAGGTGCGCCAGTGTGCCGGCGCGACAATTGAGGATACGCTGCATATTGTCCAGTACTGACAGAATGGCCTGGTTCTGCTCGCTGACCTGATGAAGGTCGAGGCCGCCGGTGAAGTTGCCATAAAGAGCTTCATACAGTGAAGGTCGGGATGACTCACTCATCTTTTATTGCCTTCAGGGTGAGGCGGTTGTTACCGGCCTCAATCACCCGGGCTTTATCCGGATCGAGATCATCACGGCTCAGCACCACCCGCCAGGTGTTGTTCACCTGGTCCGGCGACATGAACATCCCGGCCACCGCCACATACTGCGCACTCTCTTCCATCGGCACATCAACCGTCACTGCCCCGCCCGGCTGCAGGCGGATATCTTTCTCAGCTACCAGATCTGCTTTAATGGCCTGGCTGTCTGCCCTAAACAGTGACGGATAGTCCGTGCTGTCGAAGGTGTTACGATCTTTAAGCTGGTAAATACGCACCACCGTAGACAATGCCACTCCGCCTGCATTACTGTTGATGGCTTCACGGGCGCGGATATCCAGATGCAGAGTCTTTATCTGCTTATAAAAGATCGATTTGGTCACAGCAACGGTGCCGTCTGTCACTTTTTGCGTCAGCCCGCAGCCCGCCAGCATCAAGGTGATACCAGCGGCCAGCGCAGCCAGGGGAAATTTACCAGCGGTAATCGCCATGTTCATCGGTCTCCCTGTGGTGAATATTTTCCTGTACCCGCTCATAGCGGCCCAGATTAATGGTAATTGTTTTTGGGTGTGATGCGGTCTTAGCCGCATTCAGCGATCGCATCACGGCAGTGCGGCCCAGTTGCACCGCCCCGGCATTGGGTTTACTGCTCATTGTCGCGCCCGGCAGCAGGCTACGGTCGACGCACAACTGCAGGCGGACATCGAGGCGGGAGCCAAGGTAGACATGCAGCAGCGCCATTAAATCCGTGTGAAGCTCTCCGCCCGGTAACCAGCCCTGCACTTCTGCCGGGTCAGTGGTGGTCAGACGCATCAGCACTTGGCTGTTCACGTCGGTGGCATAGTTGCCCATTACCGGACGGCTGGTCAGGGTGACGGGTTGCCTGACACTCATGATCAGCGGCTTCTTTAGCGGTACACGGCGTTTATCGTGGTGCCAGATTTTTGCCTGTGTGTTGGGTGCCAGCAAGCGCACCAGCGAAGCCATGCCTTCTGCGGTACGCCCCGGCAGCAACATGACCGGCAGTAGTGCCAGAAAGCGCGAAGCCGGGGTCGCGATGCTGTTCGTGCAGCCGTCAATCCCAAGTCCGGCTAGCCCCAGCAGATACTGCGAGGTTTTGTCCTTACCGCCTTCTTCAAAAGTCGCCGGATAGGAATATTTACGCCAGATACGGTAGTACTGGGCAATCAGCCGGTGGTTGAAGATATCGAGAAAACCGGCGGTGGCTTCAAACCCTTCACGCCGCTGGGTAATGTCATCAATGTAGTGCGTCGGCAGCGGCGATTCCACGCCGTAGAGCCCCATAAAGGTGATGCGCACAGTCGGCGGCAGATGCGGATGCTCTGGCGGCTCAATCCCTTTGATTTCAGATGCAGGAAAGCCCATTCCCGGATCGGGCCGGAAGCGCACCGGCTCATGTCGTACCTGCCAGGTGCTGCCCGTGACCGGTTTATCCGGCTGGCTCTGTTCCAGTATCTGGCAGAAGCGATAAAAGTTCATGTATGGCAAGTTCTGCCGCAAATGCTCCATCAGCCGGGCAGGCGTGGACTGTGATTCTCTTTCCACCGGATGCATTTTCCTTCTGGCTGTACGATGAGGGTGAGCTGGTTGAACTGGTTCATATCGGCATACAACGCAAAAAACCGGTTAAGCATTTCACCGAACAGATGAATATCACCCTCACCGGTGAAGCCGTTGCTGTCGATGGTCACTTCGATATCCAGCCCCCGAAGCAGGTAGCCCTGCTCAAAACGTTGCAGGCGGTGGTGTCCGACATGCTGAATTGCTTCCAGACGACGGGTGTTCAACTCGTCCTCCTGCCAGTTATAGAGCGCCAGCGTCCCACGCAACACTTCGGCGGTGCTCATCATGTTCAGGAATCCGGAGCCCAGGTGGCTCAAAACCCGCCAGTGGAAGCGGTCTTCAGAAGGCGGATAGACTGGCAGCGTTGGTTTGCAGAGGTTGCGTACTGAAAGTTGTGTACTGACCACCTGCTCACAGCGGTCAAGCAGCGTACTCTGTAGCGCACGGCGCGGCAGCTGCCCGTTGGTGCCGGTGATTTGCAGCGACACGGCTTCACGTTCAAACAGGCGGTCCTCTTCCCACTGTTGCCCCCCAAGGATAAGCCAGGTGTCATATAACCCGGTCACGCTGCGCTTCACGCGGGTGTGGTAGTAACGGGGTGGTGCATAACGGCGCATCATCCCGCCCTTGTGCCTGAAGCTGCTGAACGGCACATACTCTGCGTCACTGGTCCGGTTTGAGCCAGTGACCGAATCCACCGAATAAATCTCGGTATGTCCGTCCTGCAGACGTTTAGGACGCAGCAGGTACTCGCTTTCAAGCCCGGTAATGGTGAGCGGGTCGGCTTCCAGCGTGAACAGGTTGATCACCGGCACACAGTGCAGGCGAACCGCGTCTTCGGTGACCGGCAGGTCTGATGGCCACGGCGTGCTGAACACGACTTCAATATCAAAATACTCGGCCCCGGCAGGCGGCGTGATGCCCTCCAGGCCGTTAAGGTGGACAAACATAAACTTGTCGCGGAAAGTGAAGTACTCCAGCAGCAGCTGGTAGCCGCTGAATGCCGTATCCCCTTTCGGCCACAGCCCGTCTTCTTCCGCAAAGCCCCCCGGCGAGAAGTAGCCGTCAAGACGAATACGGTCAGTCAGGCCCGGCAGGCGCATATAGAGGGCTGCCTGGCGTTTGGTCAGCATCAGGTGCAGCTGGCTGCTGACCGGCGCATCCGCTCCGAGATACAGGCTGAGGCGACTGAGGTCGGCACCGGACCAGTCGGCCTGCCTGCTGCAGGCAAAACGCATCCGCAACAGCGAACGCCCGTCAGGCTCAGTGGTCATGATCACTCCTGAGATATTCAGCGGATTCAGCATCACATCGCGGGTGGTACGATAGCGGCAGACCGTGTTTTTCGGTCCCACCGGGCGGGAGTACACTTCCAGGCCCGCGGGCATCACTTCCGCCATCTTTACGGCCTGAAGCGCAGGCGTGAATGCCACTACCGAGAGTGAGGGTATGGTACGCAGGTAATGTGGCCAGAGCATACTGACCAGCCCTTCGGTCAGTTCCGGCAGATCATCGTCAATCTTCTCCCGCAGCCGCCCCATCGAAAAGGCAAATCCTTCGAACAGGCGCTCTACATACGGATCAGGCGTACCGGCCTTATCGAGGTCGAGCATCGCCGCCCGGTCCGGGTAGGTCTGTGCAAACTCTTTGGCGGCTTCACGCAGGTAGCGTATTTCCGCGTCGTAATAACGCAGGGTCAAATCTTCCATTTATTTCTGTTCCTGTGGATTTAACCGCAAAGCACGGCGGCACGAGCAGGATCGACAGCAATCAGCCCGGCAAGTAACTGGTCCATTACTGGTGTAAGACGGACCTTATCAGCCTCGCTGCGGCCAGCTTTCAGGCGCAGGAGTTTCAGATGGCGGGCCTGGACTTCAAACAACAGCTCAGGCTCCCAGTCACTGAGGGTCACTATACGGGCACGCTCACCCAGTTCTGCAAACAGGTGCACCGCCAGGTCATTTTTACCGTACTGCTCAGCAATACGGCCCATCAGCAGGCGCAACAGCCACTTCTGACGATGGGTGGTCATGCCCTGCCGGGTCTGCAACCAGCCCAGCGCGGCATCCGGGCCTTCGCTGTCGGCCAGTGCCGCGGCTTCCGGTTCCAGCGCCAGGATGTCATCGTTACCGGCGGTGATCGGAGCGGCAGGGGTCTCATTGCCCCACCCGCCGACGGTGTCCAGCACACTCTGCCGGATCCAGTTCAGGGTCACTTCGTCCGCAAACGGGGTACCGTCACTGAACGCCAGCGTCTCCAGCCCGGACAGGCGCGACAACAACCCTCTCAGGTCGGCAGCAATAATGTCAGCCAGGGTGTCCTGACCTGATTTCATCAGCGCCTGGTGGATATACCACTGCAAATCCAGCCACAGGTGATTGGCACCGCGGGAAAATGTGCTGTCGGCCGTTTCCAGCATTTCTGCCCAGTTCTGCTGCAGGTAGAGGCGTTTGAGTAACGCACGCTGATCCGCCCGTGGCGGTTCGATGCGGGTACGCCCCTGTGCATCCGGGGCCGGGATGGCTTGCAGGGTGTCGTGACGCAGGCTCTTCATCAGATGGTGTGCTGACAGCCAGCCGTCCGGCTGCTCGCGCAGATATTCAGTGAGGGTGCGGGCCTGGGCCAGCAAATCCTGACCGGAGGTGATCCGCCCGATAGCCGGGGCATCGCTGCGGCCGGCAGCCGAAGGGGTTTCACTGGTACTGGCATTCTGCGGTACCACCGCATCCACGCCGCCCGCTTTCTGCAGACGACTTTCCAGCGCGCCATAAAGCGCATTGAGTTCGGGACGGGTTTCATCCGGCTCATTCTCAATAAGCTGTGCTATCAGCAGCAGCGCACCGGTGGTCCGCATCGCATCGATCCTGACCACTTCCGGATACAGGGAAAGCGAGTCGGTCATACGCGGCCCGGCCAGCCATTCCATCGCTGCCTTACGGCTGCGGTCACGCTGCGGGTGCAACTGCGGTCCAAAGCGCTCCAGCAGACCAGCCAGCAACTCGAGTCCTTCGGCCAGCCCCTGCTCACCTTCGCGGTGCAGTTTCGCCCAGCAGTAGTAGGTCGCCACACGGATATCTTTGGCGGTCGTGGTCAGCAGCTTCTCTGCCAGCCGGCAGATGAGTTCGGTATCCGCTCCGGAGAGTTTGTTGACCTCTTCGCGCATCTGCTGGAAGTCATCGTCATAGCCCGGATCTTCGCCAGCGGGCGATTGCCCGGACAGCGGCTGCAGCCATCTGTCCCACTGCGCCACACGCTCACGGGTTGCTACAAGTAATGCTTCCTGTTCTGTCTGGCAGGCACTGAGTAAGGCATTGAGCGTGCTCATCAGTAGACCTCCTCTGCATCACTGTTCGCACTGGCGACCTGGTCTGACGTTGCAACTTCGGTGGTGCTGAAGATGGTTTCCGGCAGACGGAAATTACGCAGCTTCAGCAGCGCCAGCGGACCTTCTCCCGCTTCGGTACGCAGGGTGTAATTGAGCGTACGACCGTCCTGTGCCTTCCAGCTCAGGCTGTAGCTGCTGCCCACGCCCGGATAAGCCTTGACCGCAGCCTTATCGAGCAGGCGTATCCAGCCCCAGGCACCCGGAATATCGGCGTACTGGCGGGTGCCCGCCTGCGTACTAATCCAGCTAAGATTGGCCCCCGGGGCTTCAGTATCAGCAGGCCAGGTGAAGCGCTTCCATGCCGGCATCTGGTTCACGTAGGTCAGTTTCTGGCTGTCGATAATCATGTCGGTCTGCATCACGCCATCCGCCGTGCCCGGACGCAGCTCAAAGTTCATCCTGGCATTGCCTTCCGTGAAGGCCACATCCGAGATATGACTCAGGGTGTTGATGGCCTTGAGGAATACCGGGTTAAAGGAGAGGCCTTGCGAGTTAATGCTGTCCGGTACCCAATGGTTGCCCTCTTTGTGCAGGACGCCTTTGAGGCGGATCTGCAGGAACCGGGCGATACGTCCGGAATCCGCATTGAGGTATTTGGCCAGCAATGGCAGGGACACATCGCTGCTGGAGTTATTGAACGGATAGCGTCCGCCAAAGACACTGTTCCATTCACTTACCACTGTCTGCTGCCACTGGGCGTTGAGGCTGCCGGCGGCCGGGATCAGAACTTGCTGCCAGGCCTGCTCCATCGGAGTTACAAACACCGTTCGGCCAAAGCCGCTCCATTCCTGCCCCAGACCGGCGGCAATCAGGCTGCCGTAGTCGCGGGTTTCGGTCAGGTCAACGGCTTTACCCTGGAATACGGTCTGGGCGATGGTCTGGGTCATGGCCTGCGGGTCAGCGGCATTGGTCACCTGCTGCAGGCGCAGACGCACCTGGGTGACGCGGGTCAGGTACGACTGCAAACTCTGGGCCTGCGTGCCGGTACGGCTTTTGTCCATCAGTGCCAGCACCGGGCCAAAGGTCGCATCCAGCGGACCGTAAACGCCGGCGTTCTGGTCAATGACATCTTTGTTGTCACCACCGAGCAGATTTTTGGCTGATTTCACCAGCGAATCCGAAATGGCTTCACCGGTCTGACCGGTACGCCCCTGCACATTGAGAGTGTTCATCAGCGCCACCAGCGGTGACTGGCGCACGTCGGCCATCAAGGTTAACTGGTCAATGGAATCGGATAATGTCGTGGCACGGTTCCACCGCAGGCTGTTGAGAAACGACAGCCAGGCCCTGCCAAAGTCAGCAAAGTAACGCGCGGTCAGTTGTTTCTTCAGCGCCTCCGGCGAAGTCTCATCCTGCGCCTTCACCGACTGCTTACTGTCCGTGAGTACCCAGTCAAGCTCATCCCGGCGGGCCTTTACAACTTTATCAATGGCGGGCTGTACGGCCTGCTCCCAGGCCTGACGGGTGAACATCCCCGGGACTATTTCGCTGGTAGCGAACAGGCGGGCCACATCGGTATCGCCGGTCATGTCTTCGAGGCGCATATCCACATACAAATTCGCCACCTGCGAGAGCATCTTCTGGTACAGGGTCGATTCACTGTTACGCACGCCTATCAGGCGAACCAGCAGGGAACGCGCCTGGCTGACCATGTTTTCATCAGCTCGCAGTTTCCACTCAGGATGTGTGACCAGTTGTGCACCATAAAACGACAGCAGTGACGGAGCCACGCCTAGCCAGTTACCGTCTTTCACGCCGTCACGCTTCGGCCAGTCCTGAAGCAGCACCGTGCTAAACCAGTCACCATCCATATGCTCAGGACGCGCCAGCATCAGGTAAAGTTTCAGCTGGTCATAGGTTGCTTTTGCCCTCTGCTCGCGCAGCGGGCTATCCGAAGGCAACGCGTTAAAGGCACTGACCTGCTTCTGCAGATGGTCTGCAGCCGCATCGCGTAACAGCGGCAACGCGCTGTCCTGATAGCGTGGCCAGAGTGCGGCCAGCAGGGCGTTACTCTGGCTCAGCCCAGCCTTTTCGTACCAAGGCACACCATGCTCAGAACGGTACTGCAGACGGGCCAGCGTTTTCTGGAGTTCAGACAGCGCGTGCAGGCGCAGCTCCAGCGGCTGATTCTGTCTGGCGGCAAGTGCGGCCTGGGCATTCGCACCAACAATCTGGCTGCGGTTGGTGACATACGCGATGCTCATCCACATAGCCCAGCTCACCATCGTAAGCGCAGCAGCAGATGCCATTACCTTGCGCCATGGAATACCGGGCTTGCGAGGACGCAGCCCGGCAGGAAGCGTCCGGACTGATTCAGGCAGAACATCCCAGCGCTTATCCATGCCCCAGTGGTGCGGCACAGCGCGTTCTGCACCGGCTGAAGGCTGACTGAACACCACACCGGCCAGCGGCAGCGGGCGATACGGATTGAGCATCACCGACAGCGGTGCGGTCACGCTTTCCGGCTCACGAATAAGCTGCTCGGCAAGGGACAGTAGGAAGTTGTGTTCCACATAATTACAGGTCTGCTGCACTCCTTGCGAGATCAACTCCGGCGTCAGGGCTGCAAGCTGTTCTGTTAACCCCTCAGTACGGCACCCGGCGGGCAGCATGCAGCCTGTCGCCTGCACAATGCGACCTTCCGGTTTACCGGCGCGCGGATGCAGGGACCAGACGTAAATGGGAAGTTTCCAGCCAAGCTCATTCATGCGGCTACTGATAGCATGAGACAGGGAATCCATGCTGCTTTCAGAGGGAACCGGTAGCGGTTGCTCCAGCCCCGGCGCTGAAAGCCTATCAAAGGCTGAGGTGACCCATACCAGACCATCCACCGGACGACGGCGCAGTTTGCGCAGCGCGGTCAGCCAGGCACTGTCCGCTGGCATATTAAGGTCACCGCCCCACAGCAACAGTGTGCCGCGGTCTTCCTGCCAGAGCTGAGTTGTAAGACCGGGGGTCAGATGTTCCACCTCAGAGACGGTACCAGTGAGCAGCAGGATGCGTGTTTTACGCCCCCAGCGTCGACCGTAGAGGTTACGCATGGCGTCACGGATTGTGTCGACGGTAACGTTACGGGGGGCAGTCTGCTCAACACGCCCCTCATCGACGGGCAGAACATTTTTGCGTTTTGCCTGAAAACGATGCCAGCCCTGCTTAATGGCAAGTGTAATGATCTTGCCATGGCGCAACAGCATCAATAAAATCGGGGCACCGGCAATGACCAGCCCTTTAAGTAATGGGGTATGCAGCCCCATCTGCTCACCGAAGTGCCAGATACCCCAGGCAATTCCGCCTGCTAAAAGCGCGGAGAAGCCCAGTCTTCCCCAGCCTCCGCGCCATGCTGAATCACCCGTGGTCATCGTTTCGGTTCCCTGTTTGCACTGTATTAATAAATTTCTGCTCACCATCTGTAGAAAGCATCAGACAGTCTGCTTTTTGTATATTCACAATATCGCTGGTGACTACGGCCATTATCCATGGAGAAAACGGGCCGCTGAGCCCGGCATATTTCTCCAGCCATTGGAGCTGTTCAGGTTCCCAGTGACCGTCATAATCTTGTGCTGCTGTGAGCAAATCAGAAAATGCATTACCCCATTCCACTCTGTCGCCGACAATACTGGTGGTGACACAGGCCTGAGTTTGAGTCGAGAAAAATGTATCCAGCGATTTTTCTGAAATCGCCATATCAAGGGCCATTGGGCGCAAAAGACGGGCATTAAGCGAAAGATTATATTTTGTGGCAACATCATCGGAGGTCAACAACAGGGTTGCGAGTGCATCACTGTACGCGTCCCGTCCCTGTGTCTGGTGAATAAGGATTAAATCCACATCCAGCGTTGGTGATTTAATTCGCTCATCCAGTGAGAGGAAGGTCTTTGACGTCAGAATTGTCAACTGTGGAACAGGGAGATCCAGAATGGCTGTCTGCCAGGCCTGCGCGAATGCATCCTGCAATACCAGTATGTCATCGGGAGAATCGGTCAGTAGCGTGACAGTTAGTACTAAATCCAGAGGCAACTTTGCCAGTACAGGACTTAATCCGGTTAACAAAACTGAAAAATGTGTCTCATGATCTTGCAGACAAATTTGTTGGGTCAGAGATGTGCTCTGCTCCAGCGTTGGCGGGGCTGCAATAAAATTTTGGGGGGTCAGATTTCCAGGCAGCATTACACCACTATGTAATACTGCGATATTGCGTCCAGACCACTCCATCCATTGTTGTTGCGCATACTCTGCCTCATTGGTTTCAAATTCGTGTCTGTCAAAAGCATTGTTATAGATCCAGCCACGCAGGCACAGAAAGAAAAACCAGACAACTGCAGGGCATGCGGTGACAGCCCAAAGATTAAATGTTTGAAGTGGCCCGGCCAGTTTATTGGCATGCAGGACAAACAGCAGTACACAACCGACCAGCGCGAAAACCCCCAACATCATCCACAGGATGAATGAAGGTTCTTCAGGCTTAGTCGATATTGTTGATTTCTGACGCTCCCAGCTCATTACTTATCCTATTACACAATCCGGTGCACTGGAGATCACCTGACAACCACACTCACAGTGGCAACCATCCACAACCACGGCTTTGCCATCAGATGTCCATTCAGGTGATCCCTCAATAATGGCATTAATGCCATGCTCCTCTTTTGGGCAACTGACTTTATCGCCTACGAGGGCAACCTTTTTGCCATTAATTACCATTGTTGATGAGGCGGAAATGACCTGGCCCCCGTGCGTGGTGTTATCACCAATTAATACAAAGCCTTTAGACATACGAAACTCCATTTTTTGATTTCCGCATATGTATTTCTTTATGCAGGTAAAAGCATTACTTCTCAGCTTTAATTTCTTTTAACTTATCACACGCATTAGAATCACCTGCAGAGCAGCTTTTTTGGAATAGCGGAATAGCCTTATTTTGATCTTTAGTTACCCCTTTACCATCAAAGTACATCGTTCCCAAATGATTCATGGCTGAAGGTTCGCCTTGTTTAACGGCAAGCTCAAAAAGAATTTTGGCTTTAGCATAATCCACAGCGACACCCTTACCATTAAGATATGCGTAACCTAAATACATCTGGGCTTTAGCGTTGTTGTTTTTCGCAGCCTTCTCATACCAATAATTGGCCTTTTCGTAACTCTGAGAGGTTTCTTCGCCAGAATAATACATGTCACCTAAATCGACCTGAGCATCCGTATTTCCCAGTTCAGCAGCAACCTGATAGAGTTCAAATGCTTTTTTCATATCCTTAGGAACACCCATGCCCAAACGATAAACATTAGCCATTGAGTTTGCATCGTCTGCTTTAGTAGTTAATGTTGGGTCTATAGTGATAGTTTCAGAAAAACACAAAGCGGAGATAAAAAACAACATTAATACGTAAAATGGTTTCATCAAAACACCCTTCACAAAAGCATGATAGATCATTAATGGTTAATGATTCTCATCATTACAAATTACTATTTACAACGATTACCAATTACCATAAGGGTATGTCTTACCTTTGATAAAATCAGGAGTATCACCATAGTAAACATACCCATCAGGATGCCCTGTCACCCCTTTACACATATCAAGGTCTTTACCTGAAACAGTCGTTATTTTTTTTCATTTAGTGGGATGTCCGAATGACCATATTGTCTCAACCAGACTCGTACTTTCCCCTCAGGTGCCAAACCTATCAGCATCGTCTGTCTGTATGCATCTTTCCCAGGTTCTAAAACATCAGGATAAGGGCTAATCATTTTAGCCCATGTATCATGCGTAAAAAATAAAGTTGACTGATATGTTTTTTTATCAATGATTGAGTCCCAACAAAATATCATTATCTGTGACAACCTGTCGGCTTTATTAAATTGGGTGTTCCCCGCAGAGTTACGTTCACTCCATTTTCCGACAATGATTCCACGCGGCTGATCAATAGTCCGATATGTAGACGCATATCCATCAACATCCAACAGTTTTAACAATGTAACCTGTGCTGGTAAAGCTTTTGGTGTGGTAAAGGCAAAGTACCATTTGTCCCAGGGGGGTTTTAAGACTGTTAGGTTGTTCACTGGCACAGGCGTTAGCAAAACCCACAAATAATAAAACCGAAGTTATTCTGGTTATAGTTTCCATGATTTCCCTCACTGCATATTTCAGACAACGCGCCCCCAACCGAGGCTTGAATGATTCGCGGATATTTAGCGCACTACCATCTTTTAAAGATGTTGGTTCACCATGAGCCATAAGGGTATTCTTTACCATTTATAAATTTCTTTATACCCTCGCTATATTCATATCCATTAGGAAAGTTCGTTTCACCTTTGCACATGTCAAGGTCCTTACCTGAAACAGTCTTTATTTTTGTATCATTTAATGGGATGTCCGAATGACCATATTGTCTCAACCAGACCCGTACTTTTCCTTCCGGTGCTAACCCTATTAACATCGTTTGCCGATATGCATTTTTCCCAGATTCTAAAACATCAGGGTAAGGGCTGATCATTTTATCCCATGTATCATGCGTAAAAAATAAAGTTGACTGATATGTTTTTTTATCAATGATTGAGTCCCAACAAAATATCATTATCTGTGGCAACCTGTCGGCTTTATTAAATTGGGTGTTCCCCGCAGAGTTACGTTCACTCCATTTACCTACACTGATCCCTTGCGGCTGATCGATAGCCCGATATGTCGATGCATAACCATCAACATCCAACAGTTTTAACAATGTAACCTGTGCTGGTAAAGCTTTTGGTGTAGTAAAAGCGAAATACCACTTGTCCCAGGGATTTTTGAATCTGTTAGATTTCTCACTAGCACAGGCACTAACAGAGACCAAAAAAAATAAGATCGAGATAATTCTGGCAATTGATTTCATGATTTACCTCCCTGCATATTCCAGACAGCTCGAAGCCAACCCGGATTTGGACGATTGATATAAAAAAACAAATCAGATGATTTCACTGCCCCGTAGATGGATTTCACTTTATTCCCGTCCAGCCAGACATCTTTTACAACCACAGGGTTCCAGTGAGCGGAGCAGTGAATATATTTGCCAATTAACTGTAATTCTGGTGAGATAAAAGGCGTCGGCATACCACCATTTCTCACAGCCTTACCCTGGTCAATTGCTTTTTGACACAAAGCTTCGAGCTCAGTCGGTAAAGAGAAATTCTCATCCTTGGGGAGGATCTCATTAAATAAGCCTCCAGCCTCCTGAGCCGCATCCAGCATCACCCGTAAACTAACTTTACTCCAGTCATTAGTCACTACCCTCTCAATAGTGACTGCCGCACCTACACGTTTTTGTGTGATGCCACCACGTTTTTTATCCTCGTTAACAAGATAGTCGTACCAGGTTTCTGTCTTTACTTCACCACTCGGAATGATCGCACTTAACGCTGGCAGGCTCTTTAAGTCAGGTATTTCAGCCGCTGAACGCCGGTAGATATCGGTCACTTCAGGAGGGATACTCTCACTGACAGTTTCATTTTGGGGCTGGGTCAGAAAAAGATATTCCTTTTCCTTTGGATTATAGCCACCGCCGATATCGGAATGTGCTCCCGGCAGAGCCAGTTCCGGCCACGATTCCTTAATGCTGTTCAGGCTAAAGTTGTAGCGGCACTCATGCATTGCCGTAATCTGAAAGACTTTCTGTGCAATATCTGGAGGCAGGTCCAGCTCAACGCCAGGGTTCACACCACTATGAACATCAAATAGATTACTTACTGTTCCTACCGCGCACACGGTATCAAATAACCCCAGAAAGCGGGTTTCACCTGCAGGTTTCCCATGCTGATTTCGACCACCAAGCCCTTTCGTTATGGCCTGCTGTATGGCTTTATCGTTGTTTCTTACACGGTTAACAAAGTGGCGAGCCGCCGCCGCACCGCGACTAAATCCAAAAACATCAAACTGGATTTTCTCAATTGCAAAATTTTGCCCTTGGTTAAGAACCAGGAATTTCGAAATTTGTTCAGCAATAAGACCAACACCTTCATCAGATTTATCAACGACGCCATAAAACCAACTGCCTGTCCCCATACTTATCGAGCTATCGCTATTACCTTTATCGGTACCGATCCCCTGTACATAGACTGCTCGTTGATAAACTGTTTGTTCCTCAATCACTTCGTCATTTGTGGCATAAAGCGTATTAAGCCAGTGGATGTTAGAATAATAGCCAATATAACTCCCCGCATTATCAAGATTTTTCCCTAGCTTTTTGGCGCAGGCTTCAGCGTCTTCTGGCTTCATTCCAACGTCAAGATGAGAACAGGACTCCAAGATGCGATTCTGGGTATTAAACGCATTATTCCCTGTACCATCAAAAAACATCCCGATCGTGATAGTTATTCCCGGAACGGGTTTTCGTTTGCAGACAACTATTTTCTCGGAAATATTAACATCAGTGAAATGCTCGCACTCACTGGCTTCCCATGCATGGTAATCACTCATGCTTCTTCACTCCCTGTAGCTGAATTGCCGGTTCCAATGATCTCAATTTTTAATTTACCGGGCATTGAGGTAAAAACTGGCAGTGTTTTGCCATTAGCATCTGAAATTCCATGGAATACCTGCCCGTCAGCTGTCGTTACTTTATATTCAGTCTGAGGGATGATTTTCCCTTCTTCGTCAGCCAGAGAGTAAACTCCACCATACCCTTTTGGAAATTCATGAGCAGGTGTGTTTAGCGAGGCTGCTCCCATTTTCTGAACATTGGCACATTTCAGTAAGATATTCCCTGGGCAACCTAACTCAATATTTCCGCCACTTAACTTGATATAGGCACCACCACAGTTAACGACCAGTTCCGTTGCTGCTGTGATTTCAATTTTGCCTTCGGCGCTCGTTACCGTAACGTCTTTCTTGGCTATTGCGTCCAGCGCCTCATCCTGCGCCTGGATTTCGACTTTGCCCTTCGCCGCAAACAGCTTCATACCCGCCTGACGGGCCAGCATACTAATAGCTTCACCTGCCGCCACCGTGAAGCGCTTCATCGCACTGATATCTGCATTGTTTTGCGCGACGATCCCCACGCTGGCACTTCCCGAGGAAACGCGTACACCTTCCGGGCTGCTGATGCTAACGCCTTGCGGTGCATTCAATACCATCCCCGGCTGCGCCAGTTCCATCAATGCATCCGTCAGCATTTTCTGGCTCTGGATATCCGCCGGATACGCCTGAGCACTTTCTGCCGCATCTGAAAGGCTTCTGGCAATACTTAACGCATTTTCAAGCTGCGCTACAGCCTCTTTCATGGAAAGCATTTTGTCACTGGCGGATGGTTGTTTGTCCGCACTAATGAATACACCAGCTCCGCCACGAACGGCCACCCATTTATCGGTGCGTAACTCAGCACCTTCGCCACGAATAGTGCGGGAAGCATCTACATTGTGGCCTAAGTTGAGTTGGGTCTTTCCACCATACTCTGTACTGAGCTTGACATGCTCTTCGCCGCGCTTGTCCTCCATCCTCAGCTTGTTCAGGCCGGCTGTGCGGATAACATTGCGCGTGCTGTTGGCCTCAGTGACGTGGTCAACGTGGCGGGAGTCGTGAAGGGCATGGGCTATATAGGGCCTGTCCGGGTCACCTTCGTGGAACGCAATGGCGACTTCCGTACCCTGTATCAGCGGGAAGTGGAATCCGTATTTGTCCCCACCGTAAGGCTTGGCAAAGCGCACCGGCATGCTTTCCATGCCCTGCTTTTTATCATCACGGTCGGCATCGAATTTCACCCGGTACATGCCCGATGCATCCTGCCAAGCGTAAATATCGTTATCTTTGGCGCTGGTCACGCGTGCCATCAGGGTGCCGCTGACCACCGGGCGCTTTTTAGCGGCTGGACGCCAACAACGGTTCTCGTAGTACGGCATCGCTACCCATGTCACTTTCAAGGCATTCTTACGGCTGCCGTAGTAGCCAGTGCGGATAATAACAACACCATTCTCCGTTTCACGGGGTAGTGTCGGCGAGATAGCGGTTTCGGTAATGGTAAGAACCTGCGCCGGGCCCAGGGTATGGTCCGTACTGCTGCCGGTCACTGTAGTCTGGGCGGACAAAAAACGTTCATGCTCCAGACGAGCCCAGAAGTTACCGGTTTCGGTTGCAGGGGTAATTTTGTCACCCCGCTCGAGGTGACGCGGACGATAGTGATACACATCACCATAAGTGATACCGTCACCGTCGCCCTGGGTCATGTCTGCCGGGACGGACGTCAGAATATTCTGCGCTTCGCGATGGTTATAGTCGCTGGCGGTGACCGAACGTTCCACCACGTTGTGCCAGACGTGGATATCCCACACCGAGTCAACGGCATTGTCATTGGTGCCCGAAGGGCTATTAAGTGGCAGTTTTTTACCGAATGTCCAGGCGCTCTGCTTATCCGCAAAGTGCACCACTTCAGTCTGGGTATCCGGGTGCAGGGTGAAGAAGTAAAAAATCCCCACCTCAGCCAGCAGACGCTCAATAAACCCGAGGTCACTTTCCTGGTATTGATTTATCTGCTCCCGTTTTGGGTAGGTTTGTTTAAGCTTGAATTCATATTCCCACCCCTTCAAACCATGCTCGCCAAGAATTTGCTCTACCACTTCCGGCACTGATTTGTTGACGAAGAAACGGTGAGTACGAAACTGCTTATCCAGTAAGGATATAAAAGGTTCCAGAATAATTTCATACGTAACCTGATCGCGTGAACCGGCCAGGCGTCGGAAATTTGTCACCACACCATGAACAATTTTACCGACAACAGAGTCTAATAGTTTCCCCACCCCCATGCTCAGCGTAGCGGTTTTACTTAACATCATTTCAGCCGTAAGATCTGGATGTGAACTGGTAAAACGAATGGTGTAATGATAGAGAGCACTCATTTGTTCTAAACCATCAAAACGTTCCACATCCAATGGATAAGGGCAGGAAGGAATATCCAGTTTATAGCGATTAAGGATACCCTCTGTCATTTTAAATGTATTTTCCATTTCTATAATTCCTGTCCTGGGTTAGAATGATATTAAATAGAACCAAACTCAACTAACATGATAAATATTACCTATAATGTTCCCATTCATCATAAATATATTTTAAGGCGAATTTATAAAGTCCATAACCTATGAGAAAGGCTACTATACTTGCCCCACCCAGAATAAAGCGGCAAGGATTGGCTGAAAAAAAGAAACAGTAGAAAGAGTAAATCATACTGATTGTTCCTAGCGTCATCCCGATACTGGCTACGATCCGTGAAAAAATGATAAGTATAAAATCTTTTATATTCATAAACCTCCAAAGAAGTATTCGCAGACATTATTAAACTCTTCAGGATTTATCTTTTCAATTTCACAAGCCGTCTCATAAGGCCTAACAATGTCCTCAACAAGATAATAAAAAAGATCAAAATCACCCATACTGTTTAATTTCTCATACATTATGGGGTTTCTTTCACGCAAGTACCGTGATGTATAAATAGATCTTGATGCTTCAGCACCAACTCCCAATACACCACCAGCAGCAGAACCAGAAAAAAAGGCACCAACTCCTTGAGATATAATCGCCCTTCCGAGGTTAACCCCCGTAAACTGCGAGAACATCATTTTACCTATAACACTTCCAGATATATTTCTTGAAAAATGTGAAATTTTATGCGTGTCTACATGAGAAACAAAATCATCTATAAATGGTTTAATAACCTTATAAATAACCTCATCGTTAAAAGTTACTTTTTTAACCAGTGCTGCTAACCGAAATTTATCATCCTGATTCTCTCTGCGGTGTTCCGTATCTATAAAATCATAGCCAAGATAGGCAAGGCTGACGGGTAAGGAAATAACACCTTTCGCCACAGCACCGATAAACCCAGCCCCATCGATATGAATGGCCTCAAGCATATCTCTGGCAATTTCTTTTGCGCTGTCCATAATTGCTACCCTTTAGATAAACCAGTTAATCAAACGCCAGCACAATCCCTTCTTCGTCATCCAAGCCTAGTGTCAGGCTGTGTGGCTTCTGCTTCGCGGCCATGTGCGTGAGCAGCTGCTGGCTCAGCACCGGCAGAATTTGCTGATTGAGCAGGCTATCGACGTTACGCGCACCGGTATCTGGCAGCAGGCAGGCTGAAGTCAGCGCGTCATAAAGACTTTCATCAATGTGCGTGCTCAGGCCGTAGTGTCGATGCAGACGCTTGCTGACCTGTGAGAGTTTCATTTCCACGATGGTACGCATGGCTGCTTCCGAGAGGGGGCGGTAAATCACGGTCTGGAAGCGGGCCAGCAGCGCCGGCTGGAAGTGATCGCGCAGCATCGGACGCAGCAGCTCGTGAAGATCTCCTTCGCTGGCCTCCGGCTGTTCGTCGAGCAGTTGCATCAGGTGGTCACTGCCAAGATTCGAGGTCATCAGAATGACGGTGTTGCGGAAGTCGATTTCACGCCCTTCACCGTCGCGCATAAAGCCGCGGTCAAACACCTGATAGAACAGATTCAAGACGTCGCGGTGAGCTTTCTCCACTTCATCCAGGAGCACCACGCTGTACGGACGCTTGCGTACCGCTTCGGTGAGAATACCGCCCTGACCGTAACCCACGTAACCCGGAGGGGAGCCCTTCAACTGGGAAACCGTATGCGGCTCCTGGTATTCTGAGAGGTTAATCGTAATGAGTGACTTCTCACCGCCGTACATGACATCGGCCAGCGCAAGCGCGGTTTCGGTTTTCCCCACCCCGCTCGGTCCCACCAGCAGGAATACGCCCTGCGGGCCATTCTCGGAGGTGAGACCCGTTTTTGCCGCACGCAAACGCTGGGCGATGGCCTCGAGCGCCACATCCTGCCCGACGACACGTTTACCCATTTCATTTTCCAGGATCAGCAGTTCGGTCTGCTCATCTTTCATCAGCGATGACAGCGGCACGCCGGTCCAGTCAGCAATCACGTTGGCAACGGTGCGTACATCCACATCCAGAGAGAGCAACGGATTGCTGTGCTGCATGCCGTTCAGTTCCTGCTGCAGCGCGTGCGTCTCGCTTTGACGGGAGATGTCCTGGCGGCTTTCCAGCAGTTGTTCGGTGAGTTTCAGTTCCTGCCCGTACTGCGTTTCAAGCTCGTCGAGAGCAACGATAAGAGCGTTCTCTTCCTGCTCAATGACGGTCAGGCGTTCACCATGGCTCTGATTGCCGACAGCAATATCTTCCAGCAGCGCCTGCTTCTCTATTTCAAGAGAGGTAATCTGCGAGCGTATGCAGGTCAGCTGTTCCGGCACCGTGTCGAGGCTCATGCGGACGCGCGCTGCGGCGGTGTCGAGCAGATCAACCGCCTTATCCGGCAACTGGCGGCCCGTGAGGTAGCGGCGGGAAAGCGTAACAGCAGCGCGCACTGCATCGTCGGTAATGTGCACGTTATGGTGCTCGGCGTAACGGGATTTCAAACCACGGAGCATCAGGCAGGCGGTGTCATCGTCAGGCTCATCGACTTTTACCATCTGGAAACGACGCTCCAGGGCCGCGTCGCGTTCGAAGTACTGCTTGTACTCGCTCCAGGTAGTGGCCGCAATGGTACGCAGTTCGCCACGCGCCAGCGCCGGTTTCAGCAGGTTCGCTGCATCGGCACCTCCCGCCTGGTTGCCCGCGCCGATGATGGTATGCGCTTCATCAATAAATAGCAGGACCGGGGACGGAGATTGCTGCACCGCATCGATGACGTTTTTCAGCCGCTGTTCGAACTCGCCTTTCACGCCAGCACCGGCCTGCAGCAGGCCCAGGTCAAGGGTACGCAGAGTGACCGTTTTCAGTGATTCAGGCACATTCCCCTCAGCAATACGCAATGCCAGACCTTCAACCAGTGCGGTTTTCCCCACGCCCGGCTCGCCGACCAGAATCGGGTTGTTTTTGCGGCGACGAGAGAGGATATCCACCATCTGACGGATTTCTGTGTCACGGCCAAACACCGGATCGATCTTCCCTTCCTTCGCTTTGGCGGTGACATCGAGGGTGAATTTATCCAGCGTGTTCTGCAGCGCAGGGCTCAGTTCCCCCTCTTTCATTTCCACACCAGCCGGACGCCCGACAAACTCCACCTCACCACCGTGGTTCTGTGCCAGCTCGGCTTCGCGCTGCATTTCCGGACGTTCATCCGATTGCGCATCCAGCAACGGTCGCAGGCGCTCCAGCTGGCTTTGAGCAAGCGTTAACAATGGCCAAAGGCCGTCACAACGTGCCAGTTTTGGTTTTTCCACCAGGGCCATCAGCAGATGGATGCTGCGAATGTGCTCTTCGCCATTGAGTGAGGCAAGTAGCCAGGCTTGCTGCATCAGAGTCTGGATGTCATCAGAGAGCTGGGGCCGATGGCGCACGGAGCGCGGTTGTCTGTCGAGCCAGCCAAGTAAATCCTGCCAGATGCCATCCATATCCCATTCATAGCGACGCGCCAACACCATCAGGTCACCTTCCCCCTGCTCCAGCAGCTTCAGCAGCCAGTGCTCCGGCAGAATTTCGGCATGGGCACGGGTCTGACAGAGCGAAGCTGCGCCTTCCATCGCTCGGGCACAGTAAGGGTTCAGACGACGTAACAGGATGGCTGGATTTTCCATGAGATTCTCTCTTTGTCGGTTCCTGGACACGCTACCGCCCCTCGCTGTTCACCAAAGCGCATAAGGTCAGGCAGGCAGATTGTTTTTTTCTTTGCTGAGTGCCCGCATCTCAGGCACTCAGCAAAAAACTGCGGACAGGAAAACCTGCCCGCATCAGGATTACGCCGTGGCGCGTTCGTTCCAGGAATCGGAATGAATGATGTTGCCGTCTTTGTAGGTCCAGGTGATTTTTTCGTAACGCAGTTCAACGCGTTCAAGGTGGTTGTGCTTCTCTTTAGAAGGATCCTTGATGTCATACATTTCAGGATTCACTTTCACTACCTTCACGTTTTCCAGTTTGGTGTTGAAGTACTCCACTTCCTGGCCCGCGTCGTTGATTTTGTACCACTTGAATTCAGCGGATTTCAGGGTCTGACCGGTTGTCACCGCCTTGTACAGGTACGGGCTGGACGAGTCGATTTCCTTGGTGAACAGGAACGGGGTGTGGATACGGGTACCGGTCAGCTTGCCGGTGTTGTTATCGGTCGGGATGTACAGGTTATGC
>Ga0157359_1000190_pt1 | contig 20144 bp, 10 predicted proteins | sample AttcapACBM3_FD_111482 | JGI IMG/M metagenome (GOLD analysis project Ga0157359, IMG submission 111482) | Fungus gardens microbial communities from leaf cutter ant in Botucatu, State of São Paulo, Brazil - Atta capiguara ACBM3 | ecosystem: Host-associated > Fungi > Mycelium > Unclassified ...
ATTTGAACCAACTATAACATTTTTTAGACTCACAAATTCCTCAGCAATATTTTAAACCATAATGAACAAGATCTTTTGGGATTTAATCAATACTGTAGAAGTAGCAAGTTTTATTGATAATGTTATAGTAAGAACAAAAGAGGAAGAAGTGCATGACAAAGTAGTTGAAAAAGTGGTAAAAAAGTTGGTGGAAAATATGTGAAACCAGAGAAGTGCAAGTGACAGGTGAGAGAAGTAGAATTTTTATGAGTAGTAATTGGATCCGAAGGAATTAAGATAGAAGAAGAAAAAGTGAAAGACATATTAGAATGGCCAACTCTAAGAGAAGTTAAAGACATACAGAAGTTTTTGAGACTTGCCAATTATTATCAGCAGTTTATCAAAGATTTCACAGTGATAGCCAGACCATTACATAATTTGGTTAAAAAGGATCAGAAGTGGGATTAGATGGAGAGACAGAAGAAGGTATTTCAGAAGCTGAAGAAAAGATTCACCAAATAACCAGTATGAACAGTACTAGATTTAGATAAAAAATGAGAATAGAAGTAGATGTCTTGTACTATACAACTAGAAAGGTATTATCTATGAAGTGTGATGATGAATAATGTAGACTGATGGTCTTTTTCTCAAAATCTCTGAATGAGATAGAGGGAAATTATGAGACTCATGATAAGAGAATTGGAAAACTAGAGATATTTGTTAGAAAACACAAAGTTCAAGTTTAAGGTCTAGACTAATTACAAGAACTTAAATATTTTATGAAAATACAGAAGCTGAACAGAAGAAAAGCCTATTGGGCACTCTACCTGTCAAAATTTAACTTCATTCTGAAACATGTACCAGGAACAAAAATAGAAAAAGTAGATGGACTTAGTAGGAGATCAGACTAAAAAGTAGGAGTAGAAAATAATAATGACAATCAGATACTAATTAAAATAGCTAGGAGTAAAGATGAAGAGATAGTAAAAGTAATAAAAGAGATAAAGAAAGCAGCAGTTAAAGTATTGTAAGGAGATGAGTAGCAGATAGAAAAAAATATAGTATTGAAGGAAGAGAAGGTATATAACTAGTAATCTACAATAGGTTGTTCAAGATGACATATTTGTAGCAACTACAGAAGAGACATCAGCAGAAGAATTAGTACAGTTGTTTAGAAACAATATATGGAAGTTGCATAGATTACTGGAGAGTGTGATGTCAGACAGAGAATCACAGTTTGTAATAGAGTTGATGAAGGAACTAAATAAAATGTTGGGGATTGAGACTAAAATGTCAATGTTTTTCCATCCACAAATAGATAGACAAACTGAACAAATGAATCAAGAATTGGAATAGTATCTTAGGTTCTTTATAGATCACAGACAAAAGGACTGGCCAGAATAGTTAGCATTGGCAGAATTCACAGTCAACAATAAAGTACATTTAGCAATCAAAGTATCTCTATTTATGGCAAATTATAGTAAAGAATTAAGAATGGGGGTAGATATAAGAAAAAAAGAAAAAGAAATAAAGTGATAAGTAGACAGGAGAAGGAAGGAAACTGAAGAATGGAAGAAAGAGGATTGAGTATTATTGAGTACAAAGGACTTGGTGTTCAAAAAAATGCTAGCATAAAAGCTAGTGGACCAATATATTGGTTCATATTTCATCAACAAGGTAGTTTCTACCAATGCAGTCAAATTACAATTGCCCACTTCAATAAGAATTCATCCAGTAGTAAATGTGAGTTAAATAGTATAATACAGGGAGCAAGCAGGGGGATAGAAAGTTGAGGAAGTAAAACTAATAGAGATAGAGAGAGTCAAAGAATGAAATGTGGAAAAAATATCAAATAAAAAAATAAGAAGAGTAACAAAGTATTTAGTATGATGGAAGGAATTTACAGCAGAGTATAATACATAGGAGAAAAAGAAAGATCTAGAAAATGCAAAGAAAGTGGTAGCAAAGTTTGAGAAGAGAATAAATACAGAAGTAAGATAACAGGAGAAGTTAAATATGGTAGAAAAAAGAGACTTTATGAGGGAAGAGTTGCTAGAAAAGTATACAGCAAAGATATTATATGGATAGAATAATGGAAGATTTGAGAAAGTTAGAAAAGAACTGGCAAAAATAAAAGTCAGTTTCTCCAGAGGAGAAACCTTGAAGGGAAGTAATGTCAGAATCAAAAATAATAGACTCTATTTTATTTTATTTTTCTTTCTCATTTCTATTTTCTTTTCTATTTATTATCTATTTTGAACTTAAGATTAGAGATTAGCATAACATTATATATGACTGTCACAAATAATCACACATTGATCACATGTTACATAATGCTGTTATGGTCACATAGAACACAATCACATAGAACATGGAACATTATAAAATGTTTTGGAATAAGATGATGATATACAACATGTTCTGTATATATTAACCTTAAGAATAATACATGGCCCTTTAGAGTAGGCTAATAGAAGTGTAGTATGGACCAGTAGTCTAGTATATATAAGGTAGACAGTTTTATACTTGGAACTCCATTAAGTTCTCTTGTATAATCCCTATACAAGGTTCTTTCTTTTGACCTATTCTAAGATCTTAAGTTTGTAATACAAAGATAGTTTTATAAGTGCTTTCCAATGCAAGTTTGCATGGAAATCTATCTAGTCACTCCTGAGATAATAGCTAATGAAACTTGTAGTTACTAATAGTCTAATATCTCAGTAATCTGTTATCACTTTTATATATCTTATACATATGGATAACTCTTATTTGGGGCTTTTCAGTGCAACTTAGTTTGTGAAAATTAGTTCACTAGTTGTGGAGATACAAGTTGAATGAAGTTTGTGATACATATGATAGCTGTTTTATCTTGTTGCTCAAAAAAATTAAGAGAGCTAACCCTAATCCATTTATCTCCACACATAATTTCAAAGAGTATTTCAAAATCACCTCAAGTTGTCTTAGTAAATAATGACTTTAACTAAATAGACATCCTGAAACTAGAAAACCTTCCATTTTCTTTGTTATTCTTTTAGACCAGTTCCTGAAAGGTGAAGCAACTTGCTTAATCTATATGCCTTCTATCTAAAGCCTTAAACAACTTGCAACAAACTTCCTATAGCAAGTCTCTTATTCTTAGTAGCAAAAACTTAGATACTTAACATCTTTAGTGGTATAGAACTAGAGAAGTTAAACAGTTTCTTTTCCAATGTTAACTCTACTTTTGTGCAAACCCAGCATAATTTCTTACAGATACTATGAAAGTCACCTTCACAATGACATATCTAACTAGAATCATTCAGAATTGATTTAAAATTAGTCTTGATCAGAAAAAATAGAAAGTTTACCAAGATTGGCTCCAGAACTAGATTTGTTTTACTGAAAAACTATGTTATTATTTTTATTTATCTAATTCTATTAGAGAAACTGCTGTCTTACTCAATAATCTACAAATAAAGTCTGTTGATAAAATTGCAACTTAAAATATCAAATTTATACAATATGTGTTCTAGCTTAGCTAGGAAGACAATGTCTTGTGCTACTAGTATTATTAAGGGCTTCCTAACTAGATCCAGGACTTTATTTTGATATAAGAAGAAGAAAACACTACCAATTTTCAAGCTATGTATTTCTTTGTTATAAAAACCAATATTGGAAATACAAAAAAGAATATATCTGCACTTCAAATTTTTTATCTATTCTGCTATCCTACTGCTTTTTATTCATACCCCTAACTAAGTTAGTAACTCTGAATAGAAAACTCTCAAACTCTTCTTCTACAAATCAACATATCTGGAAGATTTTGTAGTGATTGCAGACTGATCATAATGAAAGAAAGAGATACACTAACAACAACCTTTGTATGTACTGTAATAAAAAAGACTATAAAGTTAACTAATGCTTTCACTATCTATTAGCCACTATGTCACAAACTTCATTCAGCTTGGATCTCCACAATCAGTTTACTGATTTTCACAAACTAAGTTGTACTGGAAAGCCCCAAATGAGGGCTATCTGCACATATGTGGGATATACAAAAGTGACAACAAACAACTGAGATATCAGGCTATCAGCAACTATAAAAGCTTTATTTGCTAATATTTCATGAATGGCTGAACATATTTACACAATTGAACTTGCATTGGAAAGTGCTTACCAAACAGTTTCCAATGCTATATGGTATATCTCATAGCAATAAGTATTCATAGAGATATAAGTATATCAATATAGTAACATAATTAGTTACCTTCTAAAATTAGCCTGACAGCTCCCATCAGGTATGAGTTTTGATCATGTAATGGAAACAGTTTGTATATAGACCATCACTCTTTTGTATATATATTTCTGTATCTAAGGATTAAATCTCAAACTTAATAACATCAATTATTCTTGTTAATACTACTTATCATTTATCATCACCATCTCCTTATGCTAAACATGTGTTTGTGTTACTATTATTAGCATACTCACCTTGAGGATTAGATGTGTTTGTAAGGTCTGAAGTCTTGTTAACAGATTTGTTTTCCCTTATCTCAGAGATTACATAGAACAAGGTGATTTCTTTCAACTCATTGAGCTCTACTTGTTTAGCCCAAGATGAATTATTACTTTGAGCTTTTATCCTCTCAACATAAGAAATAGAAGAAAGGTTTGAGTGTGTTGACAATTCTCTAGAGCTATTAGTATTAAAAGTAATGGACCTATCTTTAGAGATATTAATGTTTATATCCATGTTTGAATTATTTTGGACTATTATTTTGGACTATTAGGCTAGAAAAGATGCTAATGTTAAAGAAAAAATATATATTTACTAAATCTCTTTTAGATACTACCATATAAGATGGTGGTTAGAGAGAGAAAAAAGTAATCTGGTCATATATTTCTTTATCATTCAAAAAATAAAAAATAAAATAAAATAAAATCAAAATAAAATCAAAGAAAATAGAAATAAAATAAAATCAAAATAAAATCAAAGAAAATAGAAATAAAATAAAATCAAAATAAAATCAAAGAAAATAGAAATAAAATAAAATCAAAATAAAATATAAGAGTTTAAGCATATCATAACACTTATCCTAAAAATCAACTAAAACTAATACTCATCTCTGATGTTGGCAATGATATACTTCATCACTCTCTAGTAGTCTTCCACCCATTAAGTCTCCAAGCTCTATTCTGATATATGTGACTAGTATAGCTAGTAAGATATAGCATACAAGCTGAAGCCAAAGATTGTTCTAATCTATCTTTTGCATTTTCATATAATACATAAATAACTTATTTGGACTTCTAAGATGCCCTACAAGATCTTAGATAACAAAATGTAAATTATATCTAACAAATTTTTTTCTTATTTCTATTTTTATTTTTATTTTATTTTATTTTTGAACTTAGAATTAGGATTTAGTATGATGTCACAAGTGTCACACATCAAGTCACATGGATCACAGTCACAAATACAGACATAAAAATTAGCTATTTGATAAGCTAGTTAATGATTACTAAAATAGTATCAAGCCTGGAGAATAACAAGAATTTCTTGATATAATCTATAGAAATAAAATTCTATAGACATTTGAGGATGGGAAGCTGCTTGAGAAATTTGTAGGGCTTGTGATGCTAAGGTTTGGATTATATACAAGTAACACAGAAACTTAGCCAGAAATAACTATAGTAAACTAATTCCAGTATTTTATTGTAATCAAAGTAGCTAGCTAAGATGGGATCATGATTATACTGCAGAATATATGTGTGGAAGTTGCTAGAGAATGATACATGGATTCTGCTATCAAGAAGGAGAAGACTAGTAGGGTTCATAGACTATTGGCCATTTACAGGAGTATATATTGCAGTAGTAGGATCATTAGAGAGTGTTGAACAAATGTCTTAGTACAAATTATTAAGATCAATGACTGTAGCTATGTGGAAGAAAGAGAATAGGAGGACTGTAGTTTAGAGAAATACTACAAGTTGTTCATAGGTGAAAATGAGCTTGAAGTTCTGAAAGTTTATTATAACATAACTAGTATTTCCCTCTTTAGAATAGATATTCTACTATCTAGTGAGATCATTCAGTCTGGTGCTAAGATATCTAGAGCAGAACTGAATGACAAGATTGAACTGCAGGAAGTACTCAGACTACTATACTTATCTGTAGATCAATATCTTGATAGTAGAAAATTACTCAAGGTTTTTATAATCCATAACAATGACTAAATCCTTAAGATAGTGTTGTGTCATAGACTGACTTCTAAGACATTCAAGACATCTGCTCTCTAATCTCTAGTTAGAACTCTAACCATATCTTCTACATCTGTACTTGTTCATACACAGATTAGCCTCTTGTGTTTCATCCCTTAGTAACTCATCATCTAGACTCCTGGTTATTTTATATCCTAGAAACTGTCTTTATAACATCTTCTTAGTTATTTCCTATACTGCTATTTCTAAGCCACACTTCCAACTACAGACTTAATATATAAAACCAAGTAGATACTCTGTGATATTCAGTCTGGAAATTGACTAAGACCTAACTAAGTACTGACTAAGAGTCTTCCATACTTATGTCCATTATTAATAATAAAGACCAGCTATATGAAGGTATTTAAGTACTTCTTTGACATTTGGAAGTGTGTAAACATATTATTTGAGTAGATAAGTATATCATTTAGATAAATTACAGTACAGACATCCAATAGATAAGAGAAAGTATTATTTATGAATTATTAGAAGACTATAGATGTTGTAACAACCACTTAGTACAAAGACCAAATAGTGTCACTAGAGTAAATCTCTTAGAAAGACAGATATCTCATAAGGATTACAAGAGAACTTGATAAGGAGTCCTCACTATATTCCTATACTATTAATACAATATATACATGGTCTATGCTAATGATAAATAACCTTGCCCTAAAGTACATGCATTATCCATGAGTCTATTATACTGTTACCACAAGACAAACACATTCCCTGATATCATTGTTCTAAATCCTTCTACCATATTCCAGACCTATAACTTCATCTCATGTAATGTATCATGTGACCATGGTCACATGCCTCTTTATTGTAAGAAAATAAAAGAAGAAAAAATAAAAAATTGAATCAAGAAAAATAAAGAAATCAAAAATAAAAATAAAATATTAGAGTCCAAATACATCATAATAATAGAAGCATTAGTAAAACCAAATAACATTATGAACCACTCAAATGATCCATAACATATTCTAAAAGTAGTCTTCTATTTATTATCATTGTTAAGATAGACAGATTTAGTTTTGAGCTAATATCTACAATCAGTTATATAGAAAGAAATTTGGATCAAGTATAGAAACTTATTCAGGAATGAATGTGGATGTTCATGAGGTTGGACAAGGTATCTGTATTACAGATCAAGCTTAGAAGCTTATTCATAGATTGGTGATATGATCTTAAATAATGATCTTAGCCTTAACTTATATATTGTGTTACTGTCTATTGTATAGTTGTAATTTTGGATAGTTGTAATTTTGGATGATGAGATATTAGAAAGAACTAACTAATATCTTAGTCAGAGAAGCAAGAGAATAAGTGTTGGAAGATTCTTAGTGAGTTCTTGATCAATTTCCAGACTAAATACTATAGAGTATCTACTTGGTCTTGAATATTAAGTCTATAGTTAGAACTATAGCTAGAAAATAGTAGTGTAGGAAATAACTAAGAAGATATTATAGAGATAGTTTCTAGGATATAAAATAACCAGAAGTCTAAGTAATGAGTTATCAGGTAATAAAACACAAGGGGCTAATCTGTATGTGAACAAGCACAGATACAGAAGGTATAGTTAGAGTTCTAACTAGAGGTCAGGGAGTAAATGTCTTAGATGTCTCAGGAGTCAGTCTATAATAGCCATCAGTAATGCAAACCAAATAGTACACATAATAAATATTTATCTCTGCATACATTTAGGGTTTATGAGGTGAGTTTAGTAGACTAGAAACCAGCAAAAGTAGATAACAATCTTTTTTGGTAATATAGTTGATATTACAATTCAAACTCAAGTGTAAGAGTAAGAAATAAATCTTATATTGAGTTAACACAAGATAACTCAATGGAGTTCTAAGTACAAAGTGTCTATTTTATATACACTGGGCTAATAGTTCATGCTATACTAAACCTAGCCTATTTTAAAAAGCATATATTATCTATAAGATCAATATGTGGTGAACATGTTAAATGACATCATTGTTCCAGAACCTTCTATGTCCTTCTGTATAATGTGTGATCATGTGACCATGACTGTGACAGACATGTGACATAGTATCATAGTGTATAATGTTATACTAATATATAACTCTAAGTCTAAAATAAAATGGAAAATAAAAATAAATTGAGTCCACTATCTTCAACTCTGACAGTTAATACCACAAAAGTTGATGTAGAAGTGTAGTAAACCATCTTTCTTCTTAATAAATATTGAAAGAAAAGTCTACCTATAGAGAGTTTTAGGAGTAGAGGACAAAGAATTGGAGGCCTTGGAAAGCAAAGATTTGGTAAACAACACCACCAGGAATGAGTTCATCTGACTTTGGAAGCCCATAGTGTTGTTAGCAGAGAAAGCTTTATCTTGTTTCTAAGAGTGAGACTTGAGAATCTTTTGCTCTATCTACCTTATGTAGTTGCATTCCTAGTAGTAGTAATTGATAGTGATTGTTAAGACATATATATTCTAGAACAAGATCAGTTGATTTTATTTCTAGATAAAGATGAGATTCTAGATCTAATTAGAGAAACTCTAGTAGTAGCAGTGGTAAAGAACATTATTTTACTAACCTAGTTACAAGATATAGTATATGAAATCCATGTTGTAAGTGGAGATCTTATTACTAGGTTTCATGCTAAAGTTATCCAGTATATTAGCTACTTTACTAATAGGATCTAAGAGATTGAAATGTTAATGAAGCTTATCAACAAATCAATTTCAATCTGAAAGTCAGTTTTGGAAGATACCTTGATCTTTCTAACTGAGACCTATCTCAAACCAATCTTGAGTAACTCTAAAGAGATATGTTATTGCAAAATTGATCTTTGCAATGTTTATATCAAACTATATGGAGTTTGTACAGAACTAGAAACAACATTGAAACAAGAAATTGTTGAGCTTATTAGGCTCAGTGTTGCTAAAAGTATCAGGAATTTAAGCTTTAATTTCTCTAGGATTAGATGTAAGACTGAGAGTCTAATTAGAATTAAGTAGATTAGTGATATAACTGGAAATATCAGCCAGAGCACCTATAAGATGTTCACTTAGATAGAGAACAGTATTAAATAGTGTTCTGAAAAGATAGACTGAGTATCACAAATAAGCTACTCACTGGTTGTGATATTTGAACTTAGTGGTGTTTTAGAGGTTCAGTATAAGGAGATAATGATGAGTAGTATTAACAAGAATAATTGATGTTGTTAAGTCTGAAGTCTAATCCTCAGACACAGAGATATATATACAAAAGAGTAATGGTCTGTGTGCAAGCTGTTACTATCACATGATCAAAACTCATATCTGATGGGAGCTGTTATCTGTCATAGCAGCTGTCAGGCTAATTTTAGAAGGTAACTAATTATGTCATTACATTGATATGCTTGTATCTCTACCAATACTTATCATTTTGAGACACGTCATATATTATTGTAAACATATTGATGGGCACTTCCCAACACAAGTTCAACTGTGCGAATCCATTTAGCTGTTCATGAGATATTTGCAGACAAAGCTTTTACAGCTACTGATGGTCTGATATCTCATTCATTTGTTGTCACTTTTGTACATCCCACATATGTGTAGATAGCCCTCATTTGGGGCTTTTCAGTGCAACTTAGTTTGTGAAAATCAGTCCACTGGTTGTGAAGATACAAGCTGAATGAAGTTTGTGACACTAAGGTTGACTCAAAGTGAGTCAAAAAGTTTTGATTAGAAAAAGCTGTTGAACTTGTAAAAGTACAGCTTAAAAGTTAAGAAAATTACAAACAGAACTACAACAAGAAATTTTGCAGATAAAACTATATAGAAGTGATAGCAGACTTAGAAGTCTAATAATGTTATTAGGTATAGTTTATATCAGAGAGCAAAAGCTTATAGAATTGGCTCAGAGTTATACTAGGTATAGAAACTCTGTACTAAGTACATAGTAATATAGGCTTTTCAAAATAACCTTGGCTTTAACTTATATACTATACTATCTATCTGCTGTATAATTGTAACTTTAGAAATGGAACAAAGTCCAAGAGGAATAAGTACTAATAGAAGTATATTGCTGAGAAAAACCAAGAATAAAGTTAATTTAAAATAGTCATTATTGATTATCAAACTAGCAAAATACAGTGTATCTACTAGCCTTATAAATAAGTAATATGAAAGAAAAAACTCAGAGATTTCAATGTACAGCCTCAAGCAAAGGTTTTAGTAGTGAAATACTAAAAGAAATTAGATAGGAGAACTCTACTATAAAAGACCAAGTTTAATAGGAGTATCTCTATTATGAAAGATTAAGTACTCACAAGGTTTGGGATAGATTATAACACTGTTGTAGGAAACATGTTATAGAAATAAGACTATTATAAAAGACAGGCTTTTATTAGGGTTTGTTACAACTTAATACCAGGAGTTTAGTCAAAAAAGAAATCTTGTATTGGTCAGCACAAGAGAACTTGGTAGAGTTTCTAGTACAGATGTGTCTACTCTATATACCTCTGATGCATAGTCTGTATACACTTTATATCTGGCCTACTTTAAATACTATAAGTTATATAGATAAGAGTTATACTTCTGACATATCACATAATAGTGTGACTATGACCATTGTGACTGTCATATATGACATCACATTGTTTCTCTTTGACTAAGTCTAAAAAATAAGAAAAGAAAAGAAAAGAGATAGAAGAATTGAAATAAGAAATAAAAACAACTCAAATAAGAGAAGAGGAATAAAAAAGAAACAAGTCCACTGTCTTTGGTTCTGACAAGGTTGTAAATATAATAACATTACTATAGAAAATGAACTTTGATTAAGTAGACTTATATATAACAATCATAAAAAAATATTGATATTACAATTTCTATCTCATACTTTACAAGTGTTTACCTCATGTTAGAATATGTGTGTTGTGACTTAAGTCTCAAATTAAGACAAAAAATACACTCTTATATTAAGTAACACAAGAGAATTGAATAGATACAAACTAGTCTATCTTATATACTACAGACTATAGTCTGTATGCACACTACAACTAACTTACCCTAAAGTCCATATACTTTCCATAAGGCTGATATACTGTTGCTATGCTATATAATATCATCTATTCTATAATATTCTACAATCTTCTCTATACTATGTAATCATATGACCACTCTGTAACAAGTATGACTATCACATATAACGACATATCACACTTCTTTGTTTAAATTCAAAGTAAAAAGTAAAAATGAAAACCAAAAAAAAAATTAAACAAAGTCCAATATTCACAACTCTGACAATGTGTTGAGGTCTGGATATTTTTACTGCACCTTATGTTGTGTTCATGTTTTATCAGTTAGTATCTTATATAATAGCAGAGACTTCATTATATTTTTCCTTGTATTTTTCTTATACCTTTCTTATGTTCTCCTGACAATTTCTTCATTGTATAAGTATGGATATCTTTTGCTTTCCTCATGGTCTATAGATAATAGATACAGTCCTATATTTTTATGCTTTATCAATTGACTATTTTCCTCTCTCTTACTTAAGTCTTTGCCTAAGTTGCAATCTGAGCCAAGCTTAGAAATGTAACATTGGTAAAGCATCATCAGGCTTACCTTGCAAAAGAAGAGTACATAGTAATTAGGCTATTGAAATGCCACAACAGTTAGACTATGAGAGAATTATTGAGAAATAACATTGTGGTGAAAACTACAAACAGACAAGACAGACAGACCAGAAGCTACAAATATTAAGGCACTGGAAGAAATATTAGAATTATTGAGGATCACCAAAGAATATATCTTGAATAGAAACAGAATTATAAAACTAGCATTAGAGGATATGTTAACAACACTAACACTAGCAGTATACAATGAAAATATACAGGCAGTTATACTAAAGAGCATGGTTCCAGACCCAAGATAGCTTGATGGTAACTAGATGAATTTTGAAGACTGGTAGAGAGGGATTCAATTATTCCTCAAAAGTAACAGAGTCATAGCAACAGACAACAAAATTATCAACTACTTCTCTTTTTCTAACCACTATTATGATTCACTCAAAAAATACAAACAAATCATTAATAAATACAGTGCTTTCTCCTGGTCTGGCAGCCTTAGTTTTACTGTATTAGTCAACACTACTTCTTCTATTGTGTAAGAGCTAACATATTGTTTTGTTAACTTCCTTGCTGGCTTCTTTTAAACACTAAGTTCTTGATGGTCAGTCTCTAGGACAGTTCTTAATATGTTGGTGAGTCTCCAAACTCATCTAAATTGCTTTCCCAAGCCATTTCTAGAGCTATCAAATAAGTACACTCAAGAGGAAGACCTCAAACTCACTGTATTGCAAGGTACTTCTCAAGGAGTGTCTCTGCTTCTTCTGTCTTTAGAAATGTCTTATCTGAGGCTGTAGCTTTATCTTCTTTAGGGGAAAGTGAGGAGGAGGATATGAGTTCAAGCTTTAAAATTCCTACTGCCCCAAGAATTACTACAGGCAGACTCTTCTCAAAGAAAATACCTTCTCTCAAGCTCCCTATTACTTTTTATATCTCAATTTTTGAAGAAATAACATTCACTATGAGCTGGGATGACCAGATGTTTGCTGAGAAGAGCAGAGACTTGATTTCTGAGACTGAAAATACCTCTAAAAGCATCCAAAGATCCCAAGCTCCTATGCTTTAACCATCTAACCTAATCCATAGATCAGCTGAGTTATCCATCTAATTGAGAAATAGAAACATTTTCTATGATACTAAGCTGTAGGATAGTGACCACCATGTGTTGTCACTGTATGGCTACTCTAGACATCTTGAGATTGATGCTAAGATACTTTCTTTATCTTTTGAGTATTTTATATGCTTTATAAAAAAAGTGCCCTTTTGAAAAACAATTTGTTGACTAATTTCCTACTATCTTGAAAGTCGGATCTTATGTCTGACATCTTTCCCAGACAATTTCTAAAGCTGAATAGGACTGCTTTAAAGTCTCACTCTTATGGAAGTTATAAAAACTATTCATGGTTCTGATCTTGTTCCAACATCCTCCCCTGATATTGAGATGACTGTGGATGTACTAGAGGCTGAAGAAGTTACTTTCACTCTGGCCTCTAACAAAATATACAAGGGAAACAGAAAAGCCTCTTTCCTCTCTCCTATGTTCTCTTCTGACTCTAGAAGCAAGACATTGCTCATTTTATAGGCTCCTCCTCTTCTCAAAGCTGTGAGAACTCATTCAGTCTCAAAACCAGTGACAACTTGTCCTAGTTCAGCTGTGAATCCTAGTTAGCTATAACAACCCCTAAGACCATCAAGCACTAGATGGCACCTCCTCCTATTCTCTTAGTCTCCAAATCTAAGTCTAAGGTCAAGTCATTTGCTCAGGCTGCAAAAGCCAACATTACTTAGCAAGCTCCAAGGTTTGCTTCTGTCTTATCTTATAAGGACTTTCTGTACTTGATATAGCTTAAAAAGATATTTTATAATCTTCCTCAAGCTACAATCATTTTAACAGCATATGTTCTAAAGCCAATGGTCTTCTTAGTTCCAATACAAATAATATTACATAGAATTTATATAATAGAACTTCTTTATCTTGAATAGTACTCTGTTTTTTTGTCTTGAGCTTTGTTTAGTCCTTAATATACTCTGTTAGGGCAACTGGGTGGAAGAGCAAAGCACTTCAAATTTTCAGGAAATCCTAAGTTTATTGTTTAAAAAATACCAAACTATATACTTATCTCTAGGAAGATTTCTGAAGATGACAACTACTCTATATAATAACAGGTCTATTCTGATGTGTTAGAATTCTGTTTACATAAGCAGAGAATGATGATACTTAAGTAATCAGAAACAGTTCAGAATAGAGAAACCAAATTAAAAAAGAGCTAGAATGCTTAGCAAGTGCTTTCAAAGCATAGGAAAGTGAATGTGAGAATGGATTACAGAATACAGGTAATATTTTGACATAGACATATTCATCAATTATTTCAACCTCTTTTTCTTTACATTAATCTAATTTGTCAGCTAATAAGATCTGAATGTGATGTGCCTGTTTTTCCATATCTCCATGTATAATGTTGTATAGTTTCTCTGATATGCTATAAATATCTCTTCCTATTTGTATTTTGTATGTTTCTTGCACTTGTAATAAGATAGTCTCAATATCTACTAGTTGATTGTTAACTATGTCAACTTGTTTAACAATATCTCAAATCTGTAGCTGGATATTAGCCATAGTTTCCAATCCTTGGATTATTTTGTGGTATTTCTTCATCTAATCTTTTTTTTTAATTAAATGTCATAATGAGGTTCAGGTTGTTAACAATATAGAGAACATATGGATTGAGAAATAAGGGAGCAGTTGCAAACTAGTAAGACATATTAGATTTCTTGAGTGCTAGTTTGTGCTTTGAAATGTTGGTTTTGGAGTTTTACCTCCCTCTCTTATAGATTTTATCTCAAAAGCTTTATCTAATAGTCTTGAGTCACCTCTTTAGCATGTAGTAACCCTGTTTCTGCTATCTATTGATTGTACTTATTTCCATACTCCTTCCAATGTACTAAGAATTGTATGCTATATTCTCATTTTCTATGATCTCATACTTCTTCAACTTCATATTCTTCTTCCTTATTAATAATGTCTGGTGGTAGTGGTTGTTTCATGTGTTGTCCTTTACATTGGGGCTTTCTACATCATATATTATATGCCAAGTCTACCTATTCTAAAGACTATTCTCCATAGTAGTAATGTCTTTTTATAACCCTAGTAAAAGCTTGTTTTCTATAATAGCTATCCTTCCTGCAACATATTCCCATAGCAGTGATGCAATTGTCCCTGAACCCTTCAAGTACTTGGTCTTTTATAATAGAGATACTCCTATTGAACTTAGCCTTTATAAGGGAACTTGCTCTTTTAAAACTTTTCTCTTCTACATTTTCTAGCTAATTTGTGTTCCATGACCATTTCCAGCATCCATATTCATCTATGATCTGCTTTCCTACACTCTAGACTCCTTCAAACTGTATAGAGTATTATGGAAAAGTAAGGAAATACAAGAAAGAGGAGTTAGATGACATATTCAGACAGTTAGAAGTATTTTTATAGTCTTTTGTAGTCTGCTATTATTATCCACTCATTTGCTTTCCCATGTTTTGGAAGTATTTGCTAAACACTTTGGCTTTCTTCCATTTTAGTCTCTCTATTCTGAACTATTTCTGATTATTTAAGTATTATCATTCCCTACTTATTTAAACAGAGTTCTAATACATTAGATTAGAATAAACCTATTATTATATAAAGTAGTTATCACCTTCAGAGATTCACATCCTGTTTTCTTAGGATTTTCTAAAGATAAGTATATAGTTAGTATTTTTTCAACAATAAACTTAGAATTTCTTAAAGATTTAAAGTGCCTTACTCTTCTACCCAGTTGCCTTAACAGCCTTCAATAGTCAAGCTCTCATATCTAGGCCCTTTCAGTGTTTCATCACTGAAACTTCTACTCAGTACTGTACTCTAAAACTTTGAGCATCTCTTATCTATATTATTTGTATATAAGACTAGTAGTTGTTTTTAGAAAGTTTGAGCAAACTAGGAAAGACTAATAAAATGAGTATTAGTTAGTATCATCAGTTATAAGGTTTGACTTAAGAAGTATATCATCTGGAATAGATAGTGTTATGGTAGACTCTTAAAAAGCTATTCCATCTATCCACTAGGTTTTCTAAGAGAGCCTGCCATACAGTATAAAGTTCACTGTTTAGAAGTGTATTAGCAAAGAAATATATTTGTGAATGGATATCCTTTGTCCATTCTCTTTAATATTCTTTCTAATAATACTCTTTTGTGTTTGAGAGTATCTTTCTATGGGTTTTATGTGCTCTATTATTTATTATATTCTTTTTTCTATCTTCTTCTCAAGTTTCTAATACTAATAATGTCTTTTCTGAATTTTTTAGCATACAGTTGGGAGCTAGTGTTACTTAGTTCTTGTTGTACTCTAGTAAAACATCTCATTGTTTCTTAAATCCCATTAGCATCTACTTGTCATAGTACACTTAAACTCTTATATTTTATTTTGATTTTATTTTTTTATCTATTTTATTTTATTTTAATTTTATTTTCTGTTTCTTTTATTTCTTGGAAAATAAGAGGCATGTGACTGCAGTCACATTACATGTCACATGACACTATGTAACAGGCCTAGAACTAGGGAGAAGAGGCTAAAAGAATGATGTCAAGATGTATGTCTACAGCATGTTCATCTCATAGCTGATGCATAGACATTAGAGTAGAACTATTTATCACTAGCACAAACCATATATCTATAATATAAATAGAATAGCAGTACATTGGGAACTTCTTGTCAAGTTCTCTTTTAATCCCCACAAGATTTTCATCTTGTAAGACTATTTAGTATACTATTGACCATCCTAGTTAGTGATTGCCACAATACTACTCAGCCATCCTGGCCCACAGATTCTGCCTCTTACTATCATTCATATGATTATTCTCTAGTACTTTTGGTGACCATCAGATAAGTTTTTGCCAATTCTGGATAATATACTAAATACCTTTATCAGTATCTCTAACCATCTTAATATTATTATTCTAGTTTAGATCAGTATTGTTCTGCCAGATTGGAATGCAAGTTATATTATTTAGAATAGTTGCCACCTTCAGGAAATCTCATTCTATTTTCTTAGGTTTTCCTGGAGGTTAATCATATCTTTAGTATATCTTGTCAGTAGAACTTAGGTTTTCCTAAAGTAACTCTGCCAATCTCTGTAGACTTTACTCAGTCACTCTAACAGGTAAGCATCATTTATACTTAGTCTAAACAATAGAACTCAGAATTCTCTTAGAGCATAAACTCTGCAAACTTTGCTCAGTTGTCCTAATATTTACCTCCTACTAAAATTCTGTATTCTATTAGTGTTTTACTGTAGATCATTTTAATCAAACATCTGCCCAGCTTGAAGCCAGATATAAGCACTGATCTTATTTAGTATGAAAAACTGCTAAACTATATAGTAATAGCACTACTTGAGCATTATGATATACTTCCAGACTTCATTTCTTTTAATATGGTTTTATTTTGATTTTACAGAATTTATTTCTTTTGTTATGATTTTATTTTAGTTTAGCTTTCTTTTATTTAGTGATGGAGGATCATGTGATTACAACATGTGACTATGTCACATAAGGTAACATCATTAGTCTAGAAAATAGTAGAAGATTCTAGTATAATAATGGCAGGAAGCATGACTACAGTATATCTGTATTATGATTAGAATATGGTAGACTCATGGACAACACATGTAGCTTTAAGGTAGGGTAACTAGTGTAGAGCATGGACCAGGATATATCAGTATAAATAGTGTATGTTATAGTAGAAGAGACTTTTTTGAGTTCCCCTTATAAATTCTAATACAAGAGTAACAGAGATATACTGGTCCTATGTAAGTTTGTGTGCCTTTACTGTTACTGGTATTTGTTGCTACAACATCAAGTGTCTAAGTATCTTAGATACTTTCTCTAATATTTAAGAACTGGTGAATACTTTGTAATCTTCAGTCTAATAATTGACTATAGTCTCTGAAATTCTCTGACACTAAAATCTAGTGTCAGTGGTGACACACTTGGTGTTATGATCTTAATCCTTAGGATTGGATATAAGAATAACTCTTATATTAGAGAAACACAAGAGAACTCAATAGAGAGCTCTTTACAAACTAGTCTACCTTATATACTCCTACAGATGGTCCATGCTAGCTACTGTGCACCCTACTCTAAATAACCATGTGTAGATTATGAGGTCAACATGTGGTGTTCATGTTGTATGACATTATTTTGTTCTAGAACCTTCTACTTTCTTCTCCTTAGTCCCATGATTAATGTTGTGACCATACCATCAGATGTGACTGATGTGACTGATCACTTCTAACCCTAACCCCAGAGTTCTAAAAATAGAAAAGATGAAAAATAAATGGAAAAGAAAATCAAAATGAAGGAAAATAAAAAAGAAACAAAGTCCACTTTCTGCGATCTTGACACTTGGTTCTATCAGTTCTTGCTATCTCAAACTCTGTTCCTCACTATCTGAAATTACAACTAAGTAACAAGTAAACAGTACAGCACATAAGCTAAAGCCAAAATTCTTGAGGTCTGCAACTGCATATTCTCAAATAATTTTTTATACTTGTTCAAACTCTGTTTAAACCCTACAGACTTTTGCCCCTAAGTGTGAACCATGCCTGATAGCTAGGTTCAAATAGAAGTAAACTCTACTATAGAAGACAAAGTATTTGCAGAGTTGTTTGAGGGAGTAATTTGCTATGGAAGACATTACCACTTGGAGATTGGACTTTAACACAACAGTCCATCTATGTGCTCCTTGTAATAAATTTTTTGATATAAAATAGACAAGACTTCTCTCTATATTAAAGCATCACAGCCTTGAGCTCCCAACTGCCAGTGGTTGAGTCCAAGGACTTACAAAGAAAACATTAGAAAGACAACTAGAAATATTATCAAAGTTATAGAGTCCAGAAGTTATTGTCCAAAAATCAGAAAATAGCAAAAATCTAGACAATTTTCTGAGTCACTGTACATTGGTACTTTCCTAGAGATCTTATTTCTCTATGTAAGTGACTAGGCCTAAGTGTTTCGTCATGGTCTAATTTAAGCATGATGTCCAATTTTAATTTTAACAAGCGTCAAATGAACAAGCCAGATAAGGCAATGTTGAACATAGACAACTGTATCAACCACTACACTTGAGGTGATCTACTCCACCGAGAGTACTTGATTATCCACGAAATCCACAAAAATACCCCATGAAAACGCATCTCTCGACAACGACCTATAATCCATTGTTGATCTAAAAGCCATCTATCTCACTCCCCAGTGCATATCCTAAATGAAATTGCGTCATATTCTGCATCTTGTATTGTTATTTTGTAGAGCGTTAGCAGAAAGATACACCCCAGAAGCACGGTGAGTACTTGTGCTGCAGCTTCAGATGCACCGAACTGAAACGGGTCACTAGGTGGGCACAAGCAACCATTGTGGTCAATGATATGCTATTCGTCTATGGAGGAAAGACGGATTCCTTCAACTCATACTCATATACTTCTGCCCCCAACAACAACGACCTCTTATGCCTTTCTCTTTCTCAATCCTTCGAGGCAGCGAGCCCACGATGGCAGTTGTTAAACAACTCCAGTAACACATCGACCTTTCAGGGGCCTGCCTTGGCCTGGCACACTCTCTCCGCATTCAACACTTCCGGTGCTCTACTCTTTGGAGGTGAACCCAGTTCCAACTCACAACCTCCCATCCTGGACAATGCCGATTCAGCCGTTCTCCTGGACCTTTCCCGTCTTTCACGGGTTGCTTGGTATGCACAGGCCACTTCCTGGGCTGGACAACCAATGCGGAGGATTTATCATGCATCTGCTACAGCGCCCTCCGGTGTTGTGTATATCATTGGAGGACAGAAGGCGGATGGCTCAGGAATTGGATTTTCTGACCACTATGCTTTTAACCCTCGAACACTCACTTTTTCACTACTACCGTCCGAAAATGCTCCCCCTGAAATTTATGGCCATGCCTCAGTCATGTCCGTAGATGGTAAATTGATTGTATTTGGTGGAGCTTCTAAGTATTCCTTGCTCCCCCTTTCAGCAGTCTGGGCTCTGGATACCTCGAGAGACGTGCCATATTGGTCACAGATGCAAGTCAGTGCCGATTCTCTACCATCTCCGCGAAGGGGGTTTGCCGCGACTTCAATTGGGCAAGGGAAGATACTCATTCAAGGTGGCAGTGATGCCAATATGCAAAACAACCTTGATGATGGATGGATTCTCGATACCTCACAGAGTCCTGCAGTCTGGATACCTGTTGAACAATTATCCCAGATTGGACCCCGTCGTGATCATTATGCGGC
>Ga0157359_1000191_pt1 | contig 20094 bp, 16 predicted proteins | sample AttcapACBM3_FD_111482 | JGI IMG/M metagenome (GOLD analysis project Ga0157359, IMG submission 111482) | Fungus gardens microbial communities from leaf cutter ant in Botucatu, State of São Paulo, Brazil - Atta capiguara ACBM3 | ecosystem: Host-associated > Fungi > Mycelium > Unclassified ...
AGTATTCACTATAGATAAGTGGTTGCTAGTTGTCTACACTGTACCATGCTACTATGTATTCTGTTCCTTCTAACAGATTATGAGCCCCAATTGTCTTAATCTTTAGTTAGTAGCTTTTTAGGCTGCTTTCTATTAATAAGAAGGACTTGACCAACTCTACTAGTGAGCTGACACCTTGTTGCTTCTAGGCTTGTTATGGATTGAGCTAATTCTGAATCACTCTATGCCTACAGAATCATCTTGTATTTTACATATGCTAATAGCTCATCACTAGTTGGGACAAATATTTATGCTTTAGCTATATTTGCTCCCTAATTTATGCTGATTATATTTACTACAGCAATGGCCAACTTTGTTGCTACTCTTTCCAAGCTTACTAGTCCTGCTGACTACTCTTTTTAGGAGATCCATATTAAATTAACTCTTGCTCTTATCACTTATTCTGAGACTGTCTTCACTACTGAAAATATGCTGAATGCTTTGGTACTCTCTTAGACTACTGATGTGGATGAGATAACTAGGAGAAACTTTCTGGGCTCTCAATCTCTAGCTGTTCTTAATTCTACTTTGCCAGATAACTTGTCAATATATGACCAGTTTAATGCTAAGATCTTTTGAGCTTATTTATGGACTCTTATGGGATCACCTAGTCTAATGTTAGTCTTTGCTGACTGCCAAAAATCAGTGATATTTCAAATTCCCAGTGATCAGAACCCTGTTCTTCAAATTACTGAGCCTGATTCTCTTTATATGAGAATCTATGAGAATAACTGCAATATTTCTCTTTTCTTACAGATTGATGATTCACTAGATTCCTTAACTCAGTCTACCCAATCTATGCAAACTGTCCTTAAATGTGACAATGCAATCTCATATACTAATGTAATAGCTGGAATGAAGGACTTTGTAGTCTTAAATAAAATTAATTATGTATACATGGCTCTAAGTCAAAAAAGATTTGTTTTGCCTGACTTACATATTGCTGTGAATCTCTCTAGATGTGAAAAGGCACTATGCTTCTTATGTAAGAGTAAAAAAGTGCCTTATGGCAGCTTTTATGAAGATGAATAGTTTTTGGATTCTGATGCCTCTACCTACTTTACTCTATTTGAGTCTGACTTTGTTGATATAACTTTGAGTAATTATAGTCAAGTTGAGACTGCAAACTCAAAAGCACCACTATTTATAGTTGCTTCTAGTACTATTCTGATTGAACATGAAATCTTTGACCTTGAGAAAGAAACTAATAAAGTTACTATGTCAAAATTATGACTAGTATATTGTGTTCCTAGTATACAAATATATCTTCTTCCTACTGGACAAATTCTTTAGTCTAGATTGAAAGTAGAAGGTGATAAAAGTAGTTCTACTTTTTATAATAAGTCTGGTAATACTGTCCAATTGGCTACTCCTGACCTTTAAGACAATATCCAGATTGTGAGGACTCACATTCTCAAGTATAATATCCCCAATTCTGTAAGTCTTACAACAAAACACCTAGTTTTTGAGACTTTGCATTGTTGTTTTGGACATGTTTCTGATGAAGTCATATATTGTATTCTTAACAATGTTACAAATGTGAAGAAGGTTCATTTCCCAACACAGAAACACATCTGCTGTGGTTGCACTCTTGGAAAGATACACTAATGTAATTTTTCTGAGAACTCTGTTTGCTCCAGTGAACTTCTAAGATTGATTCACTCAGATCTCCATAAGCTCCCCATCTTGTCTTATTCAAAGTATAAGTAGATGATTACATTCCTTAATGACTATTTCTCCTATTGTAATATTATCTTTCTACACAAAAAGTCTGAAGCTATAGAAACAATTAAGTCAATTTTCCAGATGTGGTCAAATATTATTTCTCATCTTGTAAAGAGGTTGCATACTGACAATGGGGGAGAATATATAACATTAGAATTACAATTCTTTCTAAGAAAGTAAGGAATTATCTATAAGACTAGTACTTTATATGTACACTAACAAAATGGTTGTGCTGAATAATCAAACCACATCTTTCTTGAAAAGATGTAGTTGATGTGATTTTAAAACATGCCTACCAGATTCCTAGTAGGAGTTTGCAATTGCAGCTACAACTCATATATACAATCACATATTTGTTAGATATCTCAAATAAAAAACACCTAAGGAAATCTTCTTGGGTAATAAACCCAAAACATTGCACTTCTGTGTCTTTGGCTATAAAGCCTATGTGTTTCTTCTCAGTGAAATTCATGCCAATAAACTTGTACCATATTCTAAATTGATGATATTTATCAGGTATGAGAATAATAGTTACTGTTTTTTGTGCTATATACAAGAAAATATCATTTAATGCTCCACACATGCCATCTTTGATAAGGAACTTTTTTATAAATACACTGACTTCCATACAAAAGAGTACAAATTATATAATAAGTTATTGGACAAAATAAGTCTAGAGACAGAGTTGTTAGTACCTGACTCTTTTGAAAAAGATGAATCTGTTCCAGTATCTATTCTACATACATCCATTTCTCCCATTCAAAACAATTCTCCTACTCATTCTTCTTCACCTTCTCTTTCTTATAAGTTTACATCTCCCCTACCTACTCCAGGGTCTAAAAAGCCTATAGTAGAGTTGAAGAGAATGACAATGTTAACTCTGATGTTGAGATACAACCACTCAGCCCTCAGCAACCTTTACAACCTACTCTGTAGACACCACAAAAAAGTCCTGAATTAAGAAAATCTAAGTATTAAACTCAGATACCTTTTAGAGAAGGAAATATTTATAGAGAATAAGAACATTCTACCAATATCCTGCAAAATCCTTTATAGTAGCCAAGGAGGAGGTTTTCCAACCACAATATGGTTCATAATAGGTATGAAAATACTTGTCAAAAATTATAAAGAATTTATTAGAATATATAATAATTTTCTGATAATCTATTATCCAGGATAGTAAGGATAAATGAAGTTGATTACTCATATAACTTATTCAATAATATCATTGAGATAAATAGAACCCCATATAATATTCAGTAGAAAGGCAAATGCCCAATTATTAATAATAGAAGTAGAATAGATACTTTACCTCCTACAGGTAAATTAGCTAAGCCAGCTATTACTAGCTACTTGGCATGTCTTGCAAGAAAAGAAGGAGTAGAGTAAATTTGCTTTCTCTTAGCACAATATGTAGCAGAGTCTTGTCCAATTTCCAAAAATCTTGGAGATGTTACTAGATTACTAGCTGACATTCAAAAGAAATAGCTTGAGTCCTACCTTAAGAAGCTAAAATTGCTTAATAACAAAAACATCTATGAGTTGTGAACCTCCCTAAGAGAAGAAAAGTGATCAAGAATTACTAGGTATTTAATATTAAGTCTGATGGTCATTAAAAATCTCAACTTGTTACAAAAGGATTTTCTTAAATCAAAGGAATTGACTTTGATAAATTATTTTTTCTAGTTGTCTTTTGTGAGACAGAACACCTATTTCTAGCTATTGTTGTACTTAAAGATTGGGATATCCATAGTATTGATATAAAAACTGCTTACTTTTATAGTAATCTGGATGAAGAAATCTACATAAAGTAGCCTAAAGGTTTTAGGCTACCTGTAAAACCTGGCAAAGAAAAGAAAGTTTGGCAACTCCACAAAGCATTGTATAACCTTAAGCAAGCTGGCTTATCTTGGTGGTAGACTATAACTAAGTTAATATTAACTCTAGAATTTAAGTGATATAAATCTGATATTAGTGTGTATTATTTCATTGATGAAGAGACTAGAGAGCTTGTTATAGCAATTTTCTATGTTGATGATATTTGCTTCATGGGTTTAAAATATTTCCCACTTCTCTTAAAGTTGAAGCAAAAATTTATGACAAAATGGAAATGCCATAACCTTAAAGAAACCAAAGAGTTTCTTGGAATATATATAAGTCTGTTATGATTGATACCTCAAGGATACAGCATGGAGTTGGGTTAAGTGTATAACATGATTGGCTGTGCTGGAGTAGTCTCAGTCAGCGCCTCATGTAGTAGGTGCTACAACCTTATTTCTTTCTTCTTGTTTCCTCATACTTTATGACTTGTTTGCCTCATGGACTACTTATTGTTTCATTATGTATTCTTAGTATATATAGTGTAGATACACTCCTGTATCCTTACACTTTACCACTTGAATCACATCCCTTATACTTTCTCAAGTCTTTGCCTAAGTGTAACCTGAGCTTTAGTTTGAGGTCGTAACAAAGTCATAACTATAAGAATCAAAAGATCTTTGTAAACCAATCTAAGTACTTGAACAAAGTTCTAGCATACTTTAATGTAGCAACCAACCCAATAAGTACTCTACTGTCATCAGACTATGTATTTAAACCCAATAATAAACAGTATAACTCCAATTTCCATCAAAAGTACTAGCAAATGGTCAGATCTCTAATATATCTAATGATTGGCTTACATCCTAACATAGTATTTGTTGTAGTCAAACTTGCCCAACAGATGGCAAATCTCTCAAATGAGCATTATTAAGCAGGATTGCATCTCTGTAAGTATTTGCTTAATACTTGCAAGTATTGAATAGTATTATAAAATAAACTACTCACTTATTTGTGATATCTGAGCCTTAGGTACACTCTCAGAGGTTTAGAAGTGATTCAGAAGTTAAATAATGATGACAATGATGATTAAGATCAATATAGATGATAAAGAATAAAAATTGATGAAAATTGATGTTGTTAAGTCTGAGGTCTAATCTAATTCTTAAACACAGAGATATATATATATATAAAATAGTGATAGTCCATGCACAAGCTGTTTCCATCATATAATCAAAACTCATATCTGATAGGAGCTGTCATCTGTTATAGCAGCTGTTAGGCTAATTTCAGAAGATAACTAATTATGTTACTATATTAATATGCTTGTATCTCTATAAATACTTATTGCTATAAGGTATACTATATATTATTGAGAATAGTTTGGCAAGCACTTTCTAACACAAGTTCAATTGTGTGAATTTGTCTAGCTGTTCATGAGATATTAGCAAATAAAGCTTTTATAGTTACTGATGATCTAATATCTCAGTTGTTTGTTGTTACTTTTATATATCCCATATATATGTAGGTAATCCTCATTTGGGGCTTTCCAGTACAACTTAGTTTGTGAAAATTGGTCCACTTGTTGTAGAGATACAAGCTCAATGAAGTTTGTGACAGAATAGTTTATATGTTACAACTCAAAGACCTTAGAGTTGGTCAATAAGAAGAATCTTATATTAGAATTAACATAAGAGAACTCAATAGAGAATTCTGTACAAGATTGTCTATCTTATATACTAAACTGCCATGGTCTGTGTTATTACTTCTCTAGCCTACCCTAAATGACTATGTGTTTACCTTAAAGTCAATATATGTTGCACATGTTATGTAACATCATCCTTCCAAAACCTTTTATATCCTTCTTTATAACCTTGTGACTTGTGGCTGTTACTGTGACCATTTCATCTGATGTGACTGATGTGTGACAGTGTGATCATGATGTCACTATAACCCTAACCCTAGATCTAAATAAAGAAAAGAAAAAAGAAAAAGAAATTAAATAAAAAAACTAGTGTTCAGACTTCACATGTCTGATATTATGATGAACTCAGCAATAAGTTTGTTGTAGCACACTCTGATTCAAACTGGGCACAAGAGAAACACTCCAAACATATTGATGTTTGCTATCATTACATAAGAGATCTAATTGAGGATAAACAAATTAAACTATATCACATTAATGGGAAAAAGAATCCTGCTGATATTCTGACCAAAAACTTTGGTTAAGTATTGTTTAGTCATTTTCATCCATCTCTTGGCTTAGAAATACTCTAAGCTCATCTTCTGTTTCTATCACTTAATAGCTAATGTCTTAAGCAATGAGGAGTGTCGCAAAATATTCTGCTTAGTAAGTGTATGGTGTATGGCCCACAATTAGTAATCCTAATTAGGTAGTTGATATAAAAATTTTTGCATAGATTGAACTACCACCAATATTATTTGTCTTTAATTGTTGCTCATACTTCCTTGGCTCTCCATTCAAGTATTTACTACAGGTAAGTGGTTGCCAGTTGTCCACACTGTCCTATGCTGCTATGCATTCTGACCCTTCCAACATATAGATCAACCTAGAATGTTTGATTCATCTCTGGATAAGTATTGTCAGCTTGGTCTGCTCTTCTGTGTGACATCTGCAGACTTTCTCACCTGAGTGTGAACTGCATCTAACAAGTTTTCACTTTTGCTACTATCATTATGTATAAAGCTTGACTCTCCTAAGATCAAACTAATATATTTGTAAGTAGCTGCCAGTTGTTTACACTGTGCATGCTTGCTACTTTGCTTGCTCTTTTCAACAGTACTATCTTTATGCCTTACAAATTGGTCATCTCATCTATACTTATTCAATTCTTTATTACAGCCTGACCTAAACTTAAGGTTATAACATGATCACTCTCCAAAATTCTTGCAAATCTTTTTGAGAATGGTAAGCAAAAAGGTTCTGGGACTTTGGTAACCAACTTCTTTGGCCCCTAAAGTTCAGAGAGCTGTCCAAATTTTTCAGCCTTAACTAGAATATTTACCACTTACTCCCATAACTGACTCGGTGTTGGAAAAGGTGCATGCTTTGACATTCCCTTCCACTTCGCAATCCCACGACCATTTCGATAATTATGTATACCGCCTCTGGTACCTGAGTAAGTGTCACGAAGTCAAATTTGTCGGGATGCACACGGGATCCAATTTTTCACCAATGTTGTGACAAGGAACCATAATGTGCGAACGAGTACGAGACAATAAGCGAGAGTGTCTTGTACGTGTGGTGTCCCTTGTCACATCTATGGTCTGCCGTCAATATATGATACTGTCACTCTATATCTATGGACACACAATATGAACCCACATGAATGATACTTGGTCTGGTTTTCCAACTTCAGTTTGATTGGGACAGCATCATCATTATTTATTTATTTAAATATCGATGTCACACACACACAGTCGACTGATGTGATACCGGTACCAGATTACACGCGGGATAAATACTCCACCAGCTTGTGCGCTTTGGTCTCTCTGCTCTCAACTTCCACCTCATTAGATGCCATTGTTTCTACTCTTATTGAGTCTTTTGGTTGGATGGGTCTGTTACAAAGTGTTCATAGCTCCAAAGTTCAACCCACTACAGCAAATCGCGGGTCCTCCCTATGTCTGGAAAGGAAGTGTCAAATTACATGAGTGAGTCCGCCAGTGAGCACCTTGATCTGTGTTTGTTATCTTCACAATGCTTTAAGCCCTTCGTACTCTTCCAGAGTACATGATATATACGTGCAGAGATACGGGCGATCAATGCGCGTCTGGGGGCCAATGCCAGTAGGCTGAGTTCTTCCCACTTGTCGATGCCCAATTTCATACTCAGTCATGTGCTCTAGGGTGATATACGTTTTTTGACACTGGATCCTTGGTCTGTTCAACATGTCCTGACAAATCCGACGATATACGAAAAACCATGGCAAATACGTCATAACATTTCAAACGTGCTCGGAAACGGTCTTCTCGCGGCGGAGGGACATATCCACAAACGTCAGCGACGTATTGTTGCACCCGTATTCTCCAGGCAGTATGTTCAAGGACTTCTACCTCTCTTCTTCACCAAGGGCAACCAGTTGAAAGAAAAGTGGATGGGTTTAGTTTGTGAAGGTGCTGAAACATACGAGGAACATGTGACGGTGAATGTTTATGATGAACTGAAAAGGGTGACTCTTGAAGTCGTAGGACATGCAGGTCAAGTGATATGGCATTTATTTTGGCTGGAGCTCATTCAAAACAGCCCTAGATTGCGATCTCAATGAGAATCGGGACGAGCTCAACGAATTATTACTTGCACAAAGAGATCTCTGGGACCTCGCGGTTTATCCAATTAGGATCTGGGGATTATTAGTGTCATTATATTGTCCATGGATGACTAAGATCATTGTCAGTCGTACCTCATCCGATTTTAGTATCTGTTCATATGGGTTGTATAGCCGAATGAACATCAGAAGTCCATCAAACGCTCTCAATCAACTATTCGACGTATCACGGATAGACTGATTCGAGAGAAGAAACGCAAGATTGAGGATGCTGTTGCCAATGGCAAGACTTACGAAGGGAATGACTTCCTTAGTCGTTTACGTGAGTTAACCTTTACGAGACTCCTCCGTTTTAAAGTTGAGTATCACTGAAGTGAAGTCTAATGCTGCAAAACACTTGGGTCTTGAAGATCGTATCTCGGACGATGAAATATTTCACAATGTCAATACATTCTTGTTTGCGGGTGCAGATACCACCTCTGTTAGTCTCACATGGACACTTTACCTCCTCGGCCAGAACCTCGATCTTCAGACTCGCCTGCGGAATGAACTCCTTTCTGTCATTCCTGCAGTCTCTATCTCAAAATTGACAGAAGAAGAGATCCACTCTTTGTCTGGCAGTATTTCGAATTTGTCCTACCTTCATAATGTTATCCGGGAGTCATTACGATTAGTCCCGCCAGTACATTCCTTTTTTCGTGTTGCCACAAAAGATGACCAAGTGCCAACCCTGTATCCCGTCCGTGATTACCACGGAAATATCATGGATGGAAAGAGAAGCGTTACAGTACCAAAGGGAACGTTTGTCCACATTCCTATAGAGGGTTTCAATCTAGACAAAGAGTTGTGGGGCGAAGATGCTTGGGAATTCAAGTCAATTTTATCGTCTCTTTTCCATTGACATCTGATAACTTGTAATTTCTTAGTCCTGATCGTTGGGATACCCTACCTGATAAAGTTCAGACATTACCCGGCCTACTCCGTCATATACTCTCATTTTCAGGAGGGCCTCGAGTAAGCCTTTCGGCACCACATCACTAAAGACAAATCCTGACCTGTACTGAGGCATGCGTGGGTATGCAGCTCTCCATGACAGAGATGAAAATGATCCTTTACTTCTTGCTTACTCACTTCGTATTTATTCCCACTGAGGATAAGATCCAGCGTGTCAACATGTAGGTTATATATTTTATTTCTGCCACCATGCCGACTACTCAATGCCATCTTGATCAGTGTCATGACTTATCCGTATATATCAAACCGGTTCAAAGAAGGAAGGCAGTTGCCGATGATCGTAAAACCATTCAGAAAAGCAAATATCACTGAAAAGAAGGCAATACCCATCATACCATAGGCAAATTGCTGATAATCAGTGTTGCTACAGAAGCTCCAATGCAGCATTGACAGTAGGCTAGGGTTGACCAGCAGACGAAGTTGTTCACCAAGTGCACCGTTGGTTTCACTTGCTATTTTTATCACCTTCACGATAGTTGTGTGTTGTGTTGTGTGTCGCAAACACGCGTCATCATACAAATTGTACCATTCCAGCTGCTCAGACAATCTTGTATACCAGTAAGTAACGACATGGTGGATGTCTGTTGTGACAGACATGTGTTATACTTGAGTTCAGCCTATTGTCTGAATCCAGGTATATAGTCAACAGCTTCCATGTATATCCATTGTCATCTGCCTTCTGTACTAGCAGGAAACTTGGTCTTATTTTTTCTGTCTTTATTTCTTCTTTTGCATTCTTAACTATATTCCATAGTAGATTAATGTTACAACTCAAAGATCTTAGAGTGGATCAATGAATAGAACCTTGTATTAGGGTTAACAGAAGAAAACTCAATAGAGAACTCCATACAGAACTGTCTACCTTATATACTAAGACTGATGGTCCATGCTACTACTGTAATTAGCCTACCCTAAATGACCATGTGTCTACCTTAAGGTCAACATATGTTACACACATTATATAACATCATCCTTTTGGAACCTTCTACCATCTTCTATGATAATATGTGATCATGTGACAGTTTGTGACAGTGACTTGTGACATCAATGCTAAACCTTAGCCCCAGTTCCAAAATAAAATAAAATCAAAAAATCAAAAAACCAAGTCTATCATTTATGATTCTTGTTGTGGTAACCACTAGATACAAAGTCCAATAATCACACAAGCAAGTAAAGCTCTCAGTTGGCTATCAATGTAGAGATCACAAGAGAACTCAACAAGGAGTCTCTGCTGAATTGCTACCCTGTTTATATAAATTACACATGGTCTGTGCTACTTAATAATTACCTTACCCTAAAGTCCATACGTTATCTATGAGATAGCTATGCAGTTAACATGCTTCTTGACATCATCCATCTAGACTGCTCTAGTCTGTTCTAGGCCTTTATGACATCACATCATGTGACATGTCATGTGACTGCAGTGTTATGTGCCACTTCATCATCAATAAAAGAAAAAGAAAATCAAAAGAAAAGAAATATAAAATCAAAAAAAATAGATAAAAGAAAAAGAAAAATATTAGTCTTCATACACATCATAACAATTCTGACAATTAACCATTTCTATTCATTCTGTTATCATAAACTCCATTTCTTTTTTCTGTTATTATGTTAGGTCTATAATTTCAGAGATAATACAGGATGGTGAGAATTAAGGAAATATAGTAAATAACTAGACTAAGGAAAGCACAGAGTATTTACTAGTCTTAAATATTATGATTATCAAAATATAATAAAAACAATCTGTTATAAACTATTTTGAGTTATCTATCTTTCATGCTTTATATCAAATTCCAGATGCTTATCTGTTTCTGTAGACTCTTTTATCATAAATCATACATTTGTGTTTCATTGTCTGATAACTTGTTTTCTTGACTTCCTATTATTATATTGTTGAGAGTTAGTCTCTTTGATATTTTCATAGTTATTCACTGTTAAGCTATTGTTCTAGAACCTATGTTAGATGTAGTTTTTGCTTCAAGTGGAAGTTCACAATTGTTATATAAAATAGAATAGATCAAGTACTAAGACCTTTTTTTTTAAATCAACAATTTATTACATAGGATATGAAGACAGACCATGGTAGTTACTTTGTAACTACATACATTAAGATACATATGACATGAAGAAAAAGAGGAGAGAACTAAAAAAGGAAAAGGAAAAAGAAAAGGAGATTTAAATAAAAGAAAGAGATAAGACAGAGTCCACAAAGTAACAAGCTTTAAAAATCATATAATACTTTCCCCAAATAAGAAAGTATTACTGTTATACATCAAAAAAAGTATAAAATGGCCTATTGTATCCCTTCTCAGATTTCAGTAGTTATTGTATCTTTTGCACTCATATAGAATATGACATCTAACTTCAATAGAATAAGTACTATATGGACACTTGAAATCTTCATGGGAAAAAATATTAGTTGATACTTACTGATTAGTGTATGGTTAATGATTGCTTTTGTAACTCTAATATATAATAAATTTCAGTGACCAAAGTATTTGAGCCATATTCTACCTTTAGAGTAAGTTGGTTCAAGTAGATTGTTTTTATTGTCCAACAATTTCAGGAAATTATGACTTTTGTCATCTAATGCTTGGAAGGTCATCTTCTATTTATTAATAAGATTATTTCATTCTTTTTTCTTGCTAAAGTTCCAAGATGACTTCTACAGAAAAGTTGGGATGGGTTTAAACTTCTTAGTTTCTCTATCAATAGCTTTGTGAAGGAACCAATTGCTTTGACTAGGGCATTTTTAGAATTCGATAGTATTACTGATGTTGGTATTAAAGAATTTCCTAAGTTCATAGGAGATTGAGACCATATGAACTTGAAAAGGATATGACATATAATTGAAAACTTTCCTAACAGAATGACTACAATTTTCCTGATGCCTTGAAGATTGGTGGCTTAATTTATGCCATATCTTATAGCAAACAATTCAACTTCAGTAGTTGTGATATTAACTATGTGATGGATTGTTTTGATAATCTATTTGTTATGAACATGAATATAAGAGATGGAAGTAGCAACTTGATTCTTTATGCTGGCATTAGATACCACAAGAGTAATTAAGAGATCCAAAGAGGAAGTGAAAGTAATATTGTTAAGGAATCAAATATATGCTCTAAGATTTTTATCACTTTGTTTACTTGAAGTATGAAAGGAAAAACAATTTGAGAAGATATCAATAAGATGATGATCTGGTGTGAATTCTTTGTTAAATGGGTCAAAAGAAGAGAAAACTTTGTTAAACCTGTTATTCATGTTGACAACAGGGCCTTTAATTTTTAACCACTGTTTAGAAGTGAGGTTATTCAGTGATAGTCAATAAGAGATGGTGTTAGATAACAAATTGGTTTTGAGAAGGGATTTTAAAATGTGATTGCTAGGAAGAAAGTGAGCTCTGAGTTGCAATCTGTCACTGAGCTTTTGTAGATGAAGTTTAATTGGAATAAGACCCATGATAGCCTCAATGCCAGAGGAGAGAGAATTATGGAATGTACCTAAGATCTATATGGTAGCTCTTCATTGTATTTTGTTAAGTTTCTTGATAGAATATGAGAGTAGTGCTTTGTTATAGAACTACAATTGAAAGCTATATAGTGCAATGGGGAGAACACAACTTCTATATAGTAGATGTTTTTGTTGAGAGATGAGACTACAAGTGGATTTGCTGAGTAATTTTATGCATTTGACTATAGAAATAGTTTTGTTAGCATAGAAGTCAATGTGCATACAAAATATTAACTTTCTGTCAAAAATGAAGTCTAAATATCTCCACAAATTCTTTGGCTGTAAAATGGGACTGCCTAATGGGGAGAGGTCAAGAAGTGGGGAATTAAAGAAGCCAGTAGATCTCAAGAAATGAAAGACCTCAGTTTTTCTGTGCTCCAACTTGAGACTAAATCTATCTAAGAGAGAGGAATGATTTGATAGCTATAGAAAAGAAAAGAATTCAAGACTGTTAGAGATTTGTTCTGAGCAACAAGTAATTGTTGTTTACAAAAGAAAGAAAGAAAATAGGAATTTTTAGGGATTTTGAGTGATTTTAAAAGATATGAAGAACTAGAGAAATATAAAGAGCAGATAAGATGGGAGAGAGGGCCAAGTCTTAACTAACTCCAATGTCTACATTAAAGAAAGAAGAAGAAAAGGAATTCCAAACATATTGAGTTTTTCATCCTACCAGATAATTTTGGAAGAACCTTGAAACTTTTGGATTGAAGTCTGTCTTGTCAAAAATATGAGGAAGTAGTTGGTGGTTAAGGGATGAGAAAAATTAGGCAATGTCAAAAGTAAGGGTGCTTATATTGATGTTTTTAACCCATTCTGAGTGAATGAAGTATATGAGAGTAACTCTAGCATCAATTGTCGAATGTTGTTTGAATTTATCCAGTTGACTCAGGTGAATGAAATTGAAGTCTTTTACTAATAACTTTCTCAATGAGTCTGCTGATTGTGTTGAGGAAGACAATGGGTCTGAAAGATTTAGAAGAGTCATACAACTCTTTGTTGGGTTTAGGTATGATAATGGAAGTTGATGTTTTGAAATATGATAACCAATAGCCTAGTTCAAAACAATTATTAGCAATATCAATGAATTTTTTCAGATATCTAGAGTCATTAATGATAGTCTTGAGATGTCTCCATGACAGTTTGTTGGGACTAGGGGTAGATGAGTTATTGTACTTACTAATAGCATTGATAAACTTTACTTTGGAGAAAGAGAACCATACTGATGAATGTTTGCTCAAATGTTTATTCAATAGACTGACATCGATTTGTTGATTTTGTGTCTTATTAAAGATAGAATAAAGAGCCTGCTAAGAATCCTCAATTTCAAGGCAAGGTTGGTCATTATATTTAATCACCTCTATAGCTGGTAATTTTTATTTGTTGATCCAGTTCATGAGAGCCTAAGGGCCACAACTCTTGTTGGTGGTTTCTTGGATTTTTAGGTCAAAGAACATTTGTTTTGTTTTCTTAACTGTATTCCTGAATTGTCTCCAATTTTTAATGTGCTTTGAAGATCTATACTTTTAAAGATCTCTATTGCAATTTGAATCCCACCAGCTTTTAGAATGTTTGGTTATATTGACAGTCTTCAAATATTAAGCCCATAAACTTTCTATAGTATGAACAATGGTTTGGACAAAACTTTCTAGTGAAATAATGCCAGATATGTTGGACATATCAATTTTATGGATATGATTGATAAGTTCATTGATAAATCTCTTTTCTTCATTACTGTCCTTGACAAGTGAACACTTCTTGGTCTGAATATGTTCCTCAAATATTGTAATATAAATTGTAAGAAGAGCATGATCAGAAATGAGTTTCTATTCAGGGTGAATAGAGTAGTTGTCGAGTTCTTCTGATCTATATCTGAGGAACATTAAATTGATGACTGAGTTTGAGTCATGATTATTGTCTAAGTACCTAGTAGGAATATGGTTAAGAGAAAACAATAAACCAAGATGCATAAAATCTGTAGTGTAAATAAGTAAATTACTATGGGTAGAATGATAAGGATAGTTAGGATCCTAAAAATTGTCATGAATATTGAAATCATCTGTCATGATAAGAACATTGTTAATTACAACTTCAGTATCCTTGAGATACTTTAAAGCCATTTAAGCTGAGTCTGAATAGATATTCATTAAGAAGAAAATTGAATTGTTATTGAAAAAGGAAATAAGAGAAATATCTCTGTGATTGAAAATGTCTTTGCATAAAGAAAAGCAAAGAGAGGAAATCCTTATATTGATGTATGAGACAACTCACAGGGAGTTGTTTTCTTTAGTAGAGGACCTAGAAAAGGTAATCCAGTTAGGATGATTTAGAACTCCTACCAATTCTTCTCTGTTTTTGCTTCTTGAACTTGGTATAGAGCAAATTGTGGTTCAAAACAGTTCTTAAATAAAGATGATATCAAAATCTGATTGAGCTCTAAGAATGGTGTTGATAACTGAATTATATTCTGAACATTCTATGAAAAAATCTTTCAAGTTTTTAATAATCATGTAAAGTTACCATTCACAGATAAATGAATCAATTGATATTTGCTCTTGTAAAGTTCTTAATACTCTTTGGAATACTATTCTTTGTTGAAAAAATGTCTCCAGAATGGATATAAATTCAAATCAGCTTAGTGATCACCTTTGCAATTTAGGCACCTAAAGGAATGAGGCACAGTTCTCTCTATTCAGTTTCTAACCTAGGAGGGTTAGTTTTTGAGTTAGCTTTGCAACATTAAGAGAATTGTCAATGGTGTTCAGTCAAGTACAGTCCATTGCATTTAACATACTTAGAGCCTTGTATTCTGCATGAGTGAGTAGAGTAACTTCATTTCCAACACTTCTTGCACTATGGGATACCCAGGTTCATGTTCACCCCTCAAATGGTTACAATAAAACTACTGACATTGAAGCATCTGTTGATAAGTTCTCTCGTATTCATACTACTTTGAGAGTCCCAGATATCAAGCCATATGATGGCTATGTCTGACTTGGGGAGATACTTTGATAATCCTAGGTTAGGAAGCAATCAAAATATTGTTGAAGATATGATTGTTTTTGAGAATTTTCTCAACCACATCCAATGTAATAGGAATGTTTATGTTTTTCATGAGGTATAGTAAACCAATAATCCTGAGATATGACTTTAGTTGAGGTAGTTGAGAGGTTTCTACCTTATTTGCATTGATCTGGTTTAAGTTTTTGACATACTTCTTTATAGTTTGCAGATCTAAGACTGACATGACTTTGTCAGTAACAATTATGATGCCTGAATTTTCTACCCTAATATAGTCAGCCTTACACTCTGATTTGATATTTTTTAGCAATCTATTGATGTTGATAATGTGATTGCTAGAGCTGGACATGAACTTAACCATGTTGTCACTGTTCATTAGTACAATGACCTGTTTACATGAAGGATCTTTTGTGGTCATGTTGAGATATGGCTTTGGTTTGTTGCCTCTATTGATGATTTTTTGGATGTTTTCTATCTTTTTATCTTAAAAATTTGGAAACACTTCTTTAATCTTCAAAGTTTCCCTTGTACTGTGCCCAGATAACAATACTTAAGCATATGACTTTCTTGTTATTTCTTTACTTTTGGGGTTGTCATTTTTCTTGAAATATTTCATGATATCTTTGACCTCCCTAGGTAATTTTGCAGAAATGGGAGGAGGTAAACTTGAGACAGAAGCTGGTTTTTCAGTTTCCTTGCTACCTTTGTTTTTCAGAATATTATTGATTTTAGAAGTGAATTTCAACCATAACTTTGTTCCTAAATGACATGTTGTTGTCAACACAAAGAACATTCTATTCTGAATTATAAATGGCAGATATAAATTCCCATGCCATTTTACCAACACCTTTGAGATTCTCAAAGTCATTGACTTTTCCCCTCTTAACAGATTTGTTGAGAATATATTTGGTAATTTAGTTGAGGGATACCTTGATTTTTTTATATTTGATGGAAGATGTTCCATTGAACTATGAAGGGAAACAGGTTAAAAGGCATTATTCCACAAGTCTTGATTGATTGCCTGATTGACATCATATGAGAAATTGATATTGAAGGCTGATGGTTGTTCACTATTTGACCTATTGTTGTTATTGACTTGGCTTTATGTTGGAGACAAGAACATTAGGGCCAGAGCCTCATTGAAAACATGTTGACTCCTATTTATAGGAGAATTGTCAGCCATTCTACTAATAGGCTTACCTCTGTTTAAATTATCTGCATAAGATAATTGAGAACTATTGATGGGTTCTCTACTATCATCATCTGGCTTGTTGTTGTCTACTTCCATGCATTCATGGTAGGGAATAGAAAAAGCACTTGAGGAAACCAAAGAGCTTCTTGAACTTGATTTTTTGGTGAGATTGGACCTTTCCCTTAAGATACTATCAACATCAACATCTATCTCCATGTTGGAAGAGAAAAGAGATATTGCAGAGTTGAAATGAATAGTTGAAGAATGAGAAATTTACTTATTCACTAATACTCTTATAGACACTACTATATAAGATAGTAGTTAAGAGAAAAGAAGTGATAATAACTGAAGTACTAAGACTTATCTAGAGAGTGATGTGACTAGATATAAATAATAATCTTAGCTTTAAATTATATATTGTACTAAATATATATTATGTGATATCCTACTTATCTAAGTTTATATACAAAGGATAAAGAGAAAACAAATACTTATTTATTATAGCCTATATAGCTTATAACAGTATCTCTCAGTCCAAACTCTGAGTCATATCTGTCTCTAATATAGATAACACTCAACTTATATTTGAGCTGAACTTTGTCTCTATTTGTCATATGCTAAGTCCACTCATCCTAAAGATATATCACCATGATAGTAATGTCTCCAAATATGTCTAATAAAATCCTGTCTTTTATAATAGCCATCTTTCTTGCAATATATCTTTGTAGCAGTGATGCAAACCTTTAAGTATCTAGTCTTTCATGATAGGAATACTTTCTTGAACTTAGTCTTCTATAGCAAAGTTCTCCTATCCAAGCTCTTTCAGTGTTTCACTCTTAAAACCTCTGCAACTCTATTAAACTTGATTTCCAGTATTCAATACTATCAGTACTTAACTCTCTTTTGAGAACTTTATTAAGTCTGTATCACTAAGCTTTTTATATAGAGTTTCCATACTCTGTACATCTCTGAGCTGACCCTATGGACTTTCACATCCTGGTATGAACTATGCCTAATACTATTCTACTCAAACTGTTGTGACTTTGAGCTTAAGTACTAGAGCAAATATGTATTGAGTAACATAGGAGAACTTGATTAGAGTTTCACTTGATAGAGTTTCTACTACAGAATAGTCTACTTTAGGAGTTAGTCTGTATACATATCTAATCTACTCTAAAGCTATGACTAAGTTTTTCTAGTAGTTTTTATAATGTTCTACCAAGTCACATGACTGTGACACTTTGTGATATATGTGACCATTCCATGTAATATTACATTATGCCTCTTAGTTAAGTTCAAAAAAAGAAATAGAGAAACTAAACAAGAAAAGGAAAATTAAAAAATAAATTATAAAAAGAAGAAAATGTCTGAGATGGGGATTTCTGATATTACTCTCCTTCAATATTTCTCCTTCAGAGAAATAGACTTCTATCTCTATCAGTTTCTCTCCAACTTTCTTAAATATTCCACTTAAAATTTTCTATTGTCCCATCTATATAATATCTTTGCTATGTATTTCCCTGGTAGTTTTCTTCTTCTGAAATCCTTTTTCTCTGCTTTATCTATTCTCTCTTGTCTTCTAACTTTTGTACTCAATCTTTTCTCAAATTATACTACTATATCCTTTATATTCTCTAAGTCTGTTTCTTTTTCCTAGTGTCATATCCTGATTTGGCCACATCTGTTCCAACCTACAAATAACACTTATCTATCCATCTGTACTCCTAAATCTCTTCCAGTGTGAATTAAATTCCTTCATCCCTGTTATAACTTAAGTCTTAATTAAGATGAAAGATATACTCTTGTATTGAGTAACACAAGAGAACTTGATGGAGTTTTTTTAATATGCTTTCCATAGGGCCAACTATTAGAAACAGACTAGCTACTCAACTGGTTATATTAAAAGTGCATAGTACTTTAATATCTGGCTAATGCTATATATATACTTTATACTGTACTCTTGATAGTATTTTCCTTTTAAGGCATGTGGTTTTCATATGAAAGTCATATACATAGCTACACCCAAGAGTTATGCTATATATTACAGTCTCAGAGCCTTAACAGTCTTATGGAGTTTTTAAAGAATCTAGTAATCTCTGCTTCATAGAGAATCTAGTCTAATGGAGATGTGTAGCTAAGTAACTGGTACCATTTCTAGTAATACTTCTAGCTATATCACACCTTTATGCTAATAACTTTCTATTTAAAGAAAATAATTTTACTAGGAGTTGAACCATTAAAGTAGAACCACTAACTGCTTAAAAGTTTAACATTAAGTTAGATACTAAACCAGTTATACTAAAAATACATAATATTAAGCTTAGCTTTATCATTTGGCTGGTGCTATATATATACTTCATACTATACTCCTGATAGTAATGTTAGAGTCAAATATAATAAACTCTATTTATTTCATTTTATTTTCTTATTTTTATTATGATACATAGAAGGACATTGTTAAGAGCAATTCATACTTGTTGAAATTATCTGCAGATAGCATATAAGATGGAATCAGAAGATAGGTTGGAAATAGTACTATGTGAATAAGACAACCTTAGCTTCAATAGAAGATTGTTGCACCTAGCCTACTTGTTGTGTGGTTATATTCTGGAAGAGAAGGTTTAGATGTTTTTAGAGTGAGTTTGGCATAATCTAAGTTGATTATAAAACTAAGAAACTGGCTAATATTCTTAAATATGAAAGTGTTGACCTCTACTGTTGTACATACTCTGGATTGTTAAATACTATAGAGATTATTGTTTGGAGTTTTATAGATTTGATAAGAAATGTAAGGTTTAGTCCTTGGGTTGATTGATAATCAGAATAGAGTATGATCTGCACTGGAAGAATGTTAAAAGGAATAGACAAAGAATATCCACTTGTAAATACATTCTCTTGCTAACACACTTCTAAACAGTGAACCTTACACTATGTAACAAGCTCTCTTGGAAAATTTAGTAAATAGATTGAATAGTTTCTTAGAAGCCTATCACAACACTATCCACCTTAGATTATACACCCCAAAGACATCTCTCAAGTTAAACCTTACAACTGATGATACTAACTGATACTTATCTCACCAGCATTTTCCAGGCTGCTAAAACTCTCCAAAACTTGTCTGAAAGTGATAAATATTCACAACATATACTCATTAAATTGCTTACAAGTAGAGATTTTAAGATAAAAGTCCTCTATTTGTCTCCTCTCTACTTATGACTTATATATTGTTATGGGACGCTTTGGACAGGAACAATTTTTATTTTTATTTTTCTTTTATTTTCTGACTTTATAGGAATTTTGTTTTTCTTTTTCTTTTCTTTTGGACGATAAAGGGGCATGTGACATCGCAGTCACATGACATGTCACATGATGTGACGACATAAGGCCTAGAAGGTGGTAGAAGGATCTGGAAGATGACGTCAGGGCACATGTATACAACATGGTGGCCTTGAGTAGGAAATGAGGCGGACATGAGGTTGTAGC
>Ga0157359_1000192_pt1 | contig 20067 bp, 11 predicted proteins | sample AttcapACBM3_FD_111482 | JGI IMG/M metagenome (GOLD analysis project Ga0157359, IMG submission 111482) | Fungus gardens microbial communities from leaf cutter ant in Botucatu, State of São Paulo, Brazil - Atta capiguara ACBM3 | ecosystem: Host-associated > Fungi > Mycelium > Unclassified ...
TATTTATTTCAAAGACCATTCTCTGCAATAATAATATCTCATACAATCTCTAACAAAAGCTTGTTATCTATGACTGCTATATCTCTTGCAGCACATCTTTACAGCAGTGATATAATCAATTATGAATTTTTGAGTATTCAGTCTTTTATGGCAGAGATACTCCTATCAAGCTTAGCCTTTTATGGTAAAGTTTCTCTATTGACTTCTTTCAGTATCTCACTACTAAACTTTGAAGCTATACTCTGAAACTTTCAAGTATCTCCTATTATTTTTCTTTGTATATAAGACTAGTAGTTATACTATAATTTACTAGTCTAATAACCAAATATTCAAGTGAACTCAATCCCCAATATTCTACAGTGATATACTACTATCAGTACTCATCTTCTTTGGACTTTGTTCCAACTTCTGAAGTTGCAACCATATAGTAGACAAACAGCATAATTTATGAGCTAAAGCTAAGATTGTTTTAAGAAGTTTGTATCACTATATTTTTATATAGAGTTTTTATACTCAGTATATTTCTGAGCTAACTTTGTAAGCTTTTGTTTCCTAGTATAAACTGCATTTGATAGTAGCTAGTATTAGTTAGAAAATAAACTTGGGATTTTCTGGAATTTTAAAGTATTCTTTTCACTTCTGTTCAGTTATCTTATATCAAAGTTACAAATGGTAGATTCAGTTTTTATTCATTTCTTTTTCATTCTATATACTACAAAGTATAATACATGTCATAATTATAATTACAACATCATGTGACTAGGAAAAAATTATAGGAGGTTCTGAAACAGATAATGTTATACAACATGATTATAGTGTATTAACCTTATAAATAGCATATGGACTTTAAGATAAGTTAGTTATAGATATATATAGACTATTGTATGTAATATATAAGATAGACTAGTTTGTACTGGAAATTCCATCAAGTTTTCTTATACACTTAATATGTGAGTATTATACTTTCACTTTAATATTGAGCTTAACTTTATAATACTCTAATTGTTATAATTTAGGCCTAAATGCTAAAACAAAAGCATACTTGTATATTGTGCAATATAAAAAAACTTAATAGAGTTTTTACTTATTATGGACCAACTTTTGAGACATCTAAGATATTTATTTCCTAACTTTGGATAAGATTTTAATCAGTTCTAGATATACTTTTGCATCTATAATTATCTATGCACAAATTAATTTACCATGTTTTATTATCTAATAACTTGGTATTTAGACTTTAGGTTGTTCTTGTTATGATTGATGCCTCCTAGAAATAGCATAGAGAAGGGCCAAGGGTATGATGACATAATTGGCTATGCCACAAGTAGTCTTAGTCAGCGCCTTATGTAGTAGGTGCTACAACCTTGTCTTATCCTTATTACCTCCTCATGTTATCAACCTCATGTACCACACACTGTTTCACTTCTAACTAGTATATATAGCATAAATACTATTCTGTATCCCTATGCTTTACCACTTCTATATATTCCTTATCCTTTCTCAAGTCTTTGCCTTAGTGCAACCTGAGCTTTAGCTTAAGGTCGTAACAGTTCTATTTCTTAGAGATAATTTCTAATATTTTCTTAATTTATCACATCTAGATCTAGCTATATTCATTCCAACCCATAAATAATATATCATTTTCTATCTACACTCACTGACTTCTGATATAGATCATATTCTTTATACTATCTCAGATATTCTTGTGAAATCCTTGATAACTTCATAGATTTTTATCTCAGATATCTGAGGATTATTTATAACTAAGGTAACTATCCTAGGTAGTACAATTAGTATATAAAAATCAGCAGTTACACTGTAAAAGCCTTATTCTGAAAATCAACTAAAACTAGCATTATCTTATAGTATTAATAATAATATATTTACTATCTTCCAGTAGACTTGTCTACTAACAATATCTTGAGTATCTCTTTCGAAATATACAACCATTGTAACTAGTTGTAGTATACAAGTTAAAGCCAAAGATTATTCAATACATACATATAATATAAATTGCTTATTTAGACTTTTGAAAAGCTTATTATTGGATCTTAGATAACAAGATATGAACTGTATTCAACATAACTATTCTTTATACTGGCATTTCCTTAGCCACAGTTCTGACTATAAAAGCTAATTTTTAAGACCAAGTAGATACTCAGTAGTTTTCTAGTCTAGTAATTGAATACTAGCAATTTACTTTATTTTCTGATTTCTTTTTATACCATTCTTTATCTGAAATAATAACTATGTAACAAGTAGTTGATATAATACATAAGTTAAGGCTAAGATTATTATCTATAGTTCAGTTACAAGTCTATAGATAAGTATTCTAGCTTGATCTACAGCCTAGATACTCTTACTCACTCTTGTAAATAACTATAACTATTCTTGAATAAATTCCTAAACTTGATCTGACCCATCTTTCATATGACTAATTATAGATATTTACTTGAAGTAAGAATTGTACTTTAATACTACTACAAAATAGTCTACTTTATATATCTTGAGTAGTTGGTATTAGGGTAACTAAACCAAATTTACAGAGTTATGCAGGTTTGCACTTTAGAAGAAATCTAAGTCATATTAATCTACTTAAGAAACAAAATAGATATATCTTTAGAAGAAACCTAAAAGAACAAAATAAGATTTCTTAAAGATAGTAATTATTATAAGTATACTACAGTAAATTTTGATCTAGAGAAATAGTATTGAGGTAATTAAAAAATAATAGCTAAGAACTCTAATAAAAATGTCTAAAAGGTTATCTAGAAAGACAGAGAGTATGGAATAATAATTGTAGTAGTAATAGTAACAAATAGAGTTCAAAGCACAAGTATAGCAAAATTGTCATAGCAAACACTATAGGGTTGTCTATAGAGTTTGATATCTGAAATGTCTAAATTAATACTATAAGCTTTGTAGTGAATTTTAGTATTAGAAAGTATACAAAAGAGCCAAGTCTCTGTCACAAACTTCATTTAGCTTGTATCTCCACAATCAGAAAACCAATTTTCACAAACTAAGTTGTGCTGGAAAGCTCCAAATAAGGGCTATCCGCATATGAGTGGGATGCACAAAAGTGACAACAAATGACTGAGATATCAGGCCATTAGTAGCTGTAAAAGCTTTGTCTACTAATATCTCATGAATAGCTAAATGGATTCGTATGATTGAACTTGCGTTCGAAAGTGCTCATCAATCTGTTTATAAGAATATATGATGCGTCTCAAAGCAATAAGTATTGGTAGAGATACAAGTATATCAATGTAGTGATATAATTGGTTATCTCCTAAAATTAGCCTGACAGCTCCCATCAGGTATGAGTTTTGATTATGTGATGGCAACAGCTTGCACATGGACCATCACTCTTTTGTATATATACTTCTATATCTAAAGGCTAGATCTCAGACTTAACAACATCAATTATTCTTGTTGATACCACTCATCATTATCTCCTTATACTGAACCTCTAAAACACCACTAAGTTCAAGTATCACAACCAGTGAGTAGTTTATTTGTGATAGTCTCCTTACAGTTAGTTTATATATATCTAACCTACTTTAAAGCTATGACTAGATTTTTCTTAGCAAGTTATATGATAGTATGGCAATAATTGTCACATCATTCCCTCTTAGCTAAGTTTAAAGAAGAAAATAAGAAAAATAAACTATAAAAGAAAAAAGAAATTGAAAAAGAGATAATTGTTATAATCTTAGCTTGACTCAGGTTATAACTTAGGCAAAAACTTGAGTAAGAAGAGAAATTGAGTCAATTGGTAAAGCATGAAAATACAAGATAGATAGTATCTACAGCTATATATTTAATAACCATGAGTTATATATAAAGTATTATTAAGAAAGAAATAAAGAAAATATGAGGAAGCCTTTATTACTATATGAGAATATAATAAGATACAGCAGATAAATGAAAGCAGAAATGGATAAATACCAACATATGTTTGTTTATGAAGTAACTATTTGTAAAACATAAGATATCAATCATAACAATAATAAAAGATAAGAAAAGAATATATCTAAGTTTATTCCAAGAGTTTCTAATATAATTGAGATTATAAGCATACTTTAAATCAAACTAAACTAGAATCATATTTAAATCTCTAAAAATAATTATATTTATAATATACAAATCAATATGTATTACATTTTTAGGAAAATCCAAGTTCTATTGCTTATAGCTAATAATACAATTTATTTCCAGAAAAACAAGATAAGGTTTTTCAAAGATGGCTACTATTCTAAATTGTTATATGCCAAGTTCAGTCCTATCAATAATCTATCAAGATTACAGAAAGTAGACTTTGTTTCTTTTTATTTTCTTTCTCATTTTTATTTTCTTTTCAAGTAATTTTTCATCTTTTCTATTTTTAGAGCTCTGGGGTTAGGGTTAGAAGTAATTGGTCACATCAGTCACATCTGATAGTATGGTCACAACATTGATCATAAGACTTAAGAGAAGAAAGTAGAAGATTCTAGAACAAAATGATGTCATACAATATGGAAACCACATGTTGGCCTCATCTTTTACACATGGTCATTTAGGGTAGGGTGCACAGTAGTTAGCATGGACCATCAGTAGGAGTAGGTAGACTATTTTGTAAAAGAGCTTTTTATTGAGTTCTCTTGTGTTTCTCTAATACAAGAGTCATTCTTATATCTAACCCAAAGGATTAAGATCATAACATAATCTGTCTTTCATAGTAGCATTATTTCCTTATAATATCTCTTTTCATAATCCATCTTTTATAGTAGTGTTATTCTTCTATTCTTCTATAATAAAGTTACTCTTTTATAATCTAAACTTCTATTAGTATCTTATTACTGAAACCTCTGCTTAGAATAGCCACTAACATTACTTATATCAGAGTTGTGAGCAATGGACTTAGTTTTTTTTTAATTTTATTTCTCTTTTATTTTCTATTTTCTATTTATTTTATTTTATTTTTTGTACTTTTCTTTATTTTAGACTTAGATGAAGAACATGATGTGATGGTTATACAAGTCACAAAGTATGGCAAATTATACAGTATGATAATAGTATGTTAGCTTTATAGAAAGTATATAAACTTTAGAGTAGATTAGTTGTAGTATGTGTACAGACTACAGTCTGTAGTATATAAGGTAGATTAGTTTATACTTGGAACTCTATCAAATTTTCTTGTGTTATTTAATATAAGAGTCATTTTTTGTTTTATCACTTAAACCTAATATTATAAACTTCAGCTTAAGAGTGAGAGTAAAAGAATAATCTTATATAAGGTTTACACTAATCTTAGCCTACTCTAAAGGTTATGTATATTATATATTGTTAATATATGAGATGATATTATACACCTAATAATCATCAATATCTCTTTATTGTGAATTTCATAATTTCTTTCAGCTTTATTCAATAACTTTGAAATATAGGCTACTGACCTCTATTTCTCATCTTCACATTTCATCAACAACACTTCTTTCATAGCAAAATCCAATACATCATCTCTACTTTCATTTCTTTATCCAAGTCTAGTGTTACTAAGACTGGTTCTATTATAAACCTCTCCTTCAACTTCTCAAATGCTTTCTGCTGTCTTTCTTCCCAATTTCACTTCACATCTTTTCTTGTCAACTCATAAAGAGGTTTTGCCACCCTTGTAAAATCTTTTACAAGCTGTCTATAATATTTTGCCAACTTCAAAAACTTCTACACATTCTTTATATTTTTTGGTACTGGTCAATCCACTACTTCCTAAACCTTTTCCTTCTCTATCTTTATCTCATCTGGTCCTATTACAACTCCTAAGAATCCAACCTCTCTAACCTTTCACACATATTTTTCTAGTTTTACAAACAAATTGTTCTCTGCCATTCTTCTCAATACTTCTTCTACAATGTTGTTATATTCTTTCTCTATCTCCATTCCTACTATTACACTATCAATAAGCACTGCCATATTTTCTGCCTCTATCATATCTCTCAGTAAGTCATTCATCATTATCTGAAAAGTCACTAGTCAGTTTGTAAGTCCAAAAAACATTACTGTTGGCTCAAAGACACTATCTGGTATTGAGAATGTTACCTTATACTTATCTCCTTTCTTAATTCTCACATTATTATACCCCCACCTCAAATCCACCTTCATAAATATCTTTTTTTTTCCATATTGTCTATTAAATCTGAGATCAGCAGCAACAGATAATCATTCTTGATTATCCGACTTTTCAGATATCTATAATCCTATATTATCCTTTTCCTCCCATCCTTCTCTAAAACAAAGAATACTGGTGATGTTTATGGTAATTTGATAGTTGAATATATCCCTTTATCAACTGATCCTTAACAAACTCTTAAACCTCCTCCCTTTCTATTCTTAATAATAGATATATTTTCCCCTTTTTCAGGACAAAATATTTCCTGAAATCTATAGTATAATCTTATGTCTTCCTTATTAACATTCTTTCTAACTTCTGTTTCTCAAATACTTTCAATTACTTATGAGACCTTCTAGAAACCATTTCCCCTACTATCCTAATCTCTATTAAGTCTTCTTCCTCTTCTTGCTTTTTTTCTACTATTCTTGCTATCTACATCTCTTTCTCAACTGCTGGTTTCTTAAAATCTTACTTCTTCTCTCTTTATATCTTCTCTTTCTTCTGTTCTTTTTCCTTCTGTTTTTGCTATCCTAGCTTTGTCTGCTTTGTCTTCAACTGCTTTCCACACTCATCTGGACATCTTGTCACTTTTACCTCTCCTGTATTCAAATCAGTTTCAGGGTTATAGTGTGCTAGCTATAACATTTCCAATATCATACTTCACTTCTGACCTTCTATCACATTTATCTCCATTCTCTCTTTATGTTCTTTGTAAAAAAATTCCACCTCCACTATATGCTCTATCAGTTCTTCATTATTAAAGATACTATTGTTGTTCCTCATATATATCAGTCTATCTAATTTCTTCTTCTTAAACTTTTTCTTTCTCAAAAATTCTCAACTCATCACCAACCTTGTCACACCACTGTTTAATAATGCTTTCACAACAATTTCTTCACCATCATCATCCTGCTTTAACCTTATCTTCACTGTCACTTCTCTTAATAACTTCTCTTTCTTTTCCTTCCTTAAGCTATCAGCATTAGTAAGACTACTATCTACTTCTGTCTTTCATACATCTACCAGTTTTTCTTTTTTTAATTCTCAAAATCATCTTTATACCTGTCATTATCTTTCTTCCACTATCTTCTTCTTTGCTCATCACTCTGCTTTTCAATACTTCAGATTTATATAAGGACCTCTGTATTGGTCTCTCTTCTTGCTTATTCTTCATATTTCTACAATGACAGACAATATGCCCAAAACCTCCACAAACAAAATACTTTCTCTCTATTATTATTCTTTCTTTATTTGTTCCTCTCTTTCTTTCCCATATTTCTTATCATCTCCACTCCTTTTTTGCTCTCCTTTCTTCCCTTATTCTTATTTCCTTCACTCTTTTCCACTCATTGTCTATTCTCTTCCTTTCTTCTTCCTCTTCTCTCTCTTTTCTTTTTCTCTGTTCTTTCTCTTCCCACCTTTTATTATAATCTCTTCTCCTCCACTCTCTTTCTTGTCCTCTTCTCCTTTACTGCTTTCCTGCTTCTTGTAACTCCAACAATTGTTTTTGTAATTTCAATATCATTATGTTATTCTCCATCACCTGCTTCAATAACCTCATTGCTTCTTTCTTTTCTACACCTCGGATCAATTCTTCCATATTTACTTGACTTACATTAACAATATTTGTTGCCATAGCATCTGAAAACTCAAAAACAATATCTCCCAAAAGTGTTTCTCTATAAGTACTAGCTAGTATTCTTCTTATCCAATCTCATACTGTCTACTGATTATCTGTCTGTTACTCTACTAACTACTGCTCTAATCAAACTGTTATACTAATATCTCTAAGAATGGAATCCCTAAGCTAGACATTTCCTTATTGAATAACACTGTTTCTTTGTATAAGAAGATCACAATAGATCTTCAGCACAAGAATTTTACTCAAAAATGTATATGTAAATTCAAATAACATTACTTACTTAAACAATGAGTATGTCTAGATTGCTGGCCTGGGCCTAGTCAACACCATCTACAACAACCTTCTAGTAGCCGCTACTTACTCCTTAAGCCTAGAGTCTGGCTATATGAACTTTGTGGTGATTGATCACACTGGTCACACAACAAGAATAAATAGAGAATAAAGTAAGAAGACTATGAGATGCAGTGTTTCTAAGAATTGTCAAGTTCTACTGTTGTGGCAACCACTAACCCAGATAATCAATAGTATACTAAGTAATTTTACAAAATAAGAATCTTATGGTGATTACAAGAAAACTTGACAAAAATTTTCCAATATACTTTTACTTTATATATACTACAAGTATATGGTCTATGCTAGTGATAAAGATAAATAGCCTTACTCTCAAGTCCATACACTAGCTATGAGTACACTATATATATACTATGAGATAAATCAATATGCTGTAGACATGTATTTTGATGTTATTCTCCTAGTTTCTTCTCCTAGATTTTATATTTGTGACATCATGTGATGTAATTTGTCATGTGACCACAGTCACATATCTTTTCCTCATCTAAGAAATAACAGAAAAAGAAAAGAAAAAGAAAAATCAAATCTAAGAAAATAAATAGAATAAAAATAAAAATAAAATATAAGAGTTCAAGCATACTATGACATGTATAGCTTGCAACTATATATTCTCTGTATAACCCTGTGGACTTTTGCTTCCAAGTATAAACTATATCTAATAGTATTATTAAACACTCTAGTCTGCTATTATATTTATGTAGTTCTATTTGCTTTTATTTATTAAAATATTTTCCAATAGTGTTTTCTTAATATAACTCTAGATTAAACTCTATTCTGTCTCTTAGAATGTCTTTTGACACTTCTTTTTGTCTAGATAATATCTTACTATAGCCTCTCTTCTAAATATTCTGCAACATACAAGATGCTTTCATTAATAGGAATACTTCTCTCTCTAGTCTCCTTCTTATACTATTCACAATACTCAAGTAGTTTTATCTGTTGCAGATCTTAGTATTGTTTCTATAAACAACAATTCTAACTAGAAGAATACTTTCAGACTTACTGAATCTCAAATATCTTAACCTTTATCTTCTAGCTCTCAGTCAAAACTCTAGTATAAACAAAATACTAATAAACAACTAGCTGATGTACTTAGTTAGATGACTAATAATTTTAATAATACTAATCAAACTTCTATACTAACTACTAATTCAAGAAGAACTAAAGTTTACATCTTCAACATCTTTAGTAGTACTAAGCTTAATAAGCTTAATAATTTCTTATTTCAATGTCAATTATATTTTCATGTAAATCTCATATAGTTTAATACAATGTCAGGTATGGTTCATACCAGAAGACAAAAGTGTTAGAGTTGAAGATAGTGAACTCTAATTATTTTCAGTTCCTTTCTTATTTTTATTTTCTTCTCCTTTTATTTTCATTTTGGGACTTGAGACTAGGTATTAGTATGATATCACAGATCACAGTCATAGTCACAAAATCATATAACCTAAAGAAGGATATAGAAGAACCTAGAACAAATAACATTATATAATATGGTAAACATATGTACTTTAGAATAAGATAAGATAGTATGTGCATAAGCTATAGTCTGAAGTATATAAGATAAATTAGTTTGTACTTATAACTCTATTGAGCTCTCTTGTGCTAACTCTGATACAAGATTTTTCTTATTAACCCACTTTAAGGCCTTTAATTTATAACAAAAATCTCACAGAGTCAGTTTAAAGATACATAGAGTGTAGAAACTCCATGTAATAAGCTTAGTGATGTGAACTTGTCAAAATGACTTTGGCTTCAGCTTATATACTATACTATCTGTCTGTTATGTGGTCATAAAATGAGTAGATGAAGTCTAAGATGGAAGTGAATGCTAATTTAGTGTGTCACTATTGAACACCAGAGATTAAGTTCAATAGAAGTTATCTTTATCAATTATCAGACTAGCAAATTACAGTATAACTACTAGTCTTTTATATAAGTCAAATATATAGAAGATATATAGGATTTCAGTGTACAGCTCCAAGTAGAGGTTTTAGTGGTAAAATACTGAAAGGATTGGATAGGAGAACTCTGCCATAAAAGACTGAGTTTAATAAGAGTATTTTTATTATGAAAGACTAAATACCCAAGTTGTTATATTATCTCTGTAGAAATGTGTTGCAAAAAGGGTAGCCATAATAGAAGATGAGCTTGTCTCAAAGATATTATAATGACAAAACTACCACAGAAATATATCTTTGAAATTGGTAGACTTGACATATGACATACAAACATTGTAAAGATCAACTTTGCAATGATTTACTTCTCTAAAGTTGTTTATAACTAGTTTGAGATAAGCTTTAATTAGAAAGATTAGTATATCTTTCAAGACTAGCTTTCTAATTGAAACTGCTTTGTCAACAAGCTTTACTAGCATTTGTCTTTTAGACCCTGTAAATAAAGCTGAAAACATATTAGATAATCTCTATATAAAGTCTAGTGATAAAATATCCATTTATAATATGGATTTAATATGTTATGTCTTTTAACTTGGTTAAGAGAATAGTATGTTGTACTACTAGTATGACTCAAATAATCTAGGATCTCATCTCTATCTAAGTATAAGACAAACTGGCTTTATTCCAAGATATGTACACTCTGGCAATAACAATTGATCATTATTACTAAAATTATAACTATAAGTATAATTATATATAGTAAGCAGACAAAGAGGCTTTTAAGTCTTATTTTAAAAAGCAAGATAAGACTTTTTCTATCACAAACTCCATAGTCTCTCAGAATTAGTTCTAACAATTTTTAACAGTACTATTTGTTAGATCTTCTTCCTTCAAACTCTTAAATTCATTGTTTTATTTTTTTAAGAAGCAGTCAAGTTTTTTGCAAGGTAATCTCTTTTTAAAACTGGCCAATGATAGCAAATTAACCAGCAACAAACAAAAAAAGAAACTTAACAACAATCTTTGTCTCTTTTATAAAGCAGAAGACTACAAGTTAGGCTTTTGTTCTAAGAAGCAAGCCTTAGTCACTTCCAAAAGCTATAGTACTCAAGTAGCTGTTACTTCTAAGAACTTCTTGAAAAAATAGAGAGCAATCTCTAGAGCTTTGTATAAACTAAAGGCTATATTGAACTTTCTTATATAGTAATGAGTTCAGTCAGACTTAAAATATCCACTTTTTCTAATCCTCATTCTCTCTCTTTGCTTTTCCCCTCATTCTAGGTCCTTGGTTAGGACTATCTTAATAAAATTCTGTTTCATACTCTTATTAACTTCAGATCTACTTACTGCTTTGTAGATTCAAAGTTTGTAAGTACTCATAACTTGAAGACTTCAATTCCACCAGTTGAACTCTACTTATTTTTATCAAATAGCACTCTGTCTAAAGTTGTTACTATATTTATAGTATTTCCTTCTGGTAAATGTAGAAATTATATTAATTGACTGAGTAAATATATTAATAATTTTATGTCTATCTTTGTAGAAAAATCAAATTCTACCATATATTATAGCTAAAATATCATTGGCAACTTTGTTAACTCTTGATACTACTTTGTATTCATTGAATCCTGTGGTTTCCATACCAAAATCTGAGACCTTCATGTCAATTTCTGAGTGACTTAGCATTACTTTTATTCTTCTGGTGTTTAGGTAAACTCTATATATCTTACAGAGTCTGCTTCCAATATTTCTATAGTTCTCCCAAGTATCACAAACTTGCTGATATTTTCAGTAAATCCAAAGCTAAAGTTCTTTTTTACTATCCATATAACCTCAAAATTAATCTAAAAGATGATACACAACCCTTAGTTAGTATTATTTACTATTTTTCAGTATCTGAAAAAAAGACTTTAAAGAAGTTCATTAAGAATAACCTAAATATGAGATTTATCCAATCAACTTTCTCTCTCTATAATACTCTAGTTTTCTTCATCATAAAGAAATATACTAAGATAGATCTTTGCTATATATACTATCTGGTCCATATATTTGATAGAAATAAATAAAAGACTGTTTTCAGGACTTATTTTAAATTTTTTAAATAGTTTGTAATGCTATTCAGTCTTATAAATATTCCTACTATTACAAAATAAAATACTTACTTGCTTGTAATATTTGGACCTTGGATTCTCTCTTAGAGATTTAGGAGTAATTCAGAAGTTCAATAATCATAACGATGATAATAAAGATTAATACAGATGTCAATAATGATGAGAGATAATGATTAATGTTGTTAAGTCTAAGGTCTAATCCTCAGATACAAAATAATAATGGTCTATACACAAGCTGTTTTCATCATATGATCAAAACTCATACCTGATAGGGCTATCATCTATCATAGCAGATATCAGGCTAAGTTTAAAAGATAGCTAATTATACTACTATATTGATATACTTGTATTCTTATAAATACTAATCTTCATGTGATATATAATATATAATTAGAGACAGTTTTATGAGCACTTTCTAATGTAAGTTTGATCATTGAATCTATTTAGTAGTTTCTGAGATAATAGCCAATGAAACTCATAGTTACTAATAATTTGATATCTTAGTGATCTGTTTTTACTTTTGTACATCCCATATATGTACAAACAGCTCTCATTTGGGGCTTTCAAGTGCAACTTAGTTTGTAAGAATTAGTTTACTAGTTGTAGAGATACAAGTTGAATGAAGTTTGTGACACTCATAGTCTTTTAGTGATTCATAAACAATATATTCTCTGATCTTTTAAACATTTTTATCATTTATCTTGGTGATTTCCTCATATACTCAGATAATATATCTATATATCACTAGTATATCAAATCCTAAATAACTTTATAAAGCTGGTCTTTATACCAAAGCAAAGAAGTATAAGTTCTATTCTGAGTTGGTAAAGTATTTAGAATATATTTTTTTCCCTTCTGGACTTACTATATTAGACAACAAAGTCAAGATCATTCAGAATTAGCCAGAATCAAAGAAAGTCAAGGATATTTAGCCCTTCTTGGATTTTGCAAACTTATACCACTGATTCATCTTCAACTATTTAGATATTGTTATCCCACTAATTCATCTCATCTAAAAAAATATATCTTAGAAGTTTAATGATTCTTACCATAATACTTTCAACTTAAGAAGGCATTTACTTCTATACTCATTCTTATTTACTAAATTTCTAATACTTAACTCATTGTAGAGACAAACACCTCTGACTACACTTCACTTTTACTGCAATTCTCTCTATTATAGACAAAAACAATAAAATCTACTTAGTAACCTTTCACTCCAGAATTCATCTTTATAGAATAAAATTATGATACTTATTACAAGGAACTTCTGGCTATTTTTGAAGCTTTCAAAATCTGGCACTACTATCTTAAGGATCTAACATTTTCTATTAATATTGTTATAGATTACAAAAATTTTGTGTACTTTTCCACTACCAAAATACTAACCTATAAACAAGTGTGGTAGTCCAAGTATCTCTCACAGTTCAATCTTGTTATTTAGTTTTGCTCAGACTACTTAGATACCAAACTAAATGCTCTTATTAGATGATAGAATGTTTATCCTAAATACTGGTTATACTATAATCAACTCTTATAACTTCAAGCTAATTTTTATCTATAAACAACTTGTAGCTTCTGTTAGAGCAACAATTCTTGTTACTCTCTTATTCTGCACAGCAACTGTTGTTAATCTCAATACTTTTCATCAAGGCATTCATATAGCACTTTTAAGTGACCCTATTACTGCAAAACACAACTTTGCAAAAAGCTGCTAATTTATGGGCTCCTTAGGTATTTTCTTTCTTGACAGTGGAATTTCTATATTATCTTCTGGTAAATTTTACACATGTATACTCCAGTATAATCATGATTACATCTTAGCTAGTTGTTTTAGTCAGAACAAGACAGTAGAACTTGTTTACTATGGATATTTCTAGCCAAGCCTCCATATAAATACAGTAATTCTGCAAGTCTTGTGTTACTTGCATATAATTCAAACTCCAGTGCTACAAACTTTATAGATCTCTCAAACAACTTTTTATTTCCAAACATTTCTGGAATTCCATTTTATCAAGAAACTTATATTATTCTGTGTATTTGATACTATTTTAGTAATCATTGACTAGCTTACCAAGCAAATGATTTTCATTCCTACATATAATATTATAATCTCTATAAACTTAGTATGCCTTTTTATTCTTCATACATTTTCCAAGGATTGTATTTCTTTTCATGTTATCTCTGACTATAGCTCATAATTTGTTTCAAACTTCTTCTGTCCTCTAAGCATGGCTCTAAACATACATCTTCATTTTACTTCAGATTACCATTCTGAAGGTAATGAACAAACTAAACATACAAACCAAACTCTAAAGCAATACTTTTAAATATTGTAACTGTCAGTAATATAACTAGTCTAAACTCTTGGTCTAAACTCCTACTTCTTATGGAGTTTTCCTATAATAATTCTTCTAGTGCTACTATTAGTGCCTTCCTGTTCTTTGCTAATAAGGGTTATTATTCTAACTTCAAGATCAGTAATAAGATTCTTATTATTTCCCAGCCTAGTATTTTGTCATTCACTTTTTACCTTTTAAAGTCTATATACTTTATACATTCAGTCTTCCATATTTATATACTCAAACTAGTCACTTCTAATATTTTTTCCAAGAAAACACAATGTACCCCAATACCAGACATCATTAGCAGAGAATATAAGTATGAAATCTTTTAGATTGTAGACTCTAAAATTAAGTGAAGATAGACTTGTGAGTTTTGTTCTACAAGATCATGTAACTAGGGTATAAAGACACTAAGAACAAGTCTAAGTAGCTCCCTACCATTGAACTCACTTACACTACAGACTTAATCACTAATTTTTACAGTACTTACCCTACTAAGCCTAGTTCTCTATCTCTATCTTGATTATATTACTGTAAAGTTTAACTCCAGTCTCCATATACTTTTAACAAGGTTTTCTCTTGTCTTTCTATCCCTATTTTCTTATTTGTCTCAATCTTGATTAGTTTTTCCCTTACTATTTATTTTTTAAATTGGACAAACAAAACAAAATTTATTTAGCTTATATTTCTACAAACTCTTCTCAGTGGCTTTTATCTACCACTTCATCATTATTCTTCTCATTTCTCTGGCCTCTATCTTGACTTAAAGTACTGCTAAAAACTTCTCAACTTCTTTATAAGACAATTCTAATTTTTTACTAAGTTCTGAAAAAAATTACTGATATCATAGTATTTTTTGACTAACTTCTTGAGTGCTTTTTCAATAGTGCTTAAAACTCTACTGTAAGCAGGATTCATCTTTAAAAGCCAGCATATACTACTGCTTGATAGCAATATATCTTATGTAGGCTAGAAATTTATTATAGAGAAGAAAAAACACAGTAAAAGATAAAAAATAATGAATTTATTACTTATCTACTGTTGTACACTAGACACTCATGCCTAGTACAATATATATCTCTTGTAGGAGTTTGTATTTCTATCTCTACCACATTTTTTCTTATGGTCTTTCTTTGCCTGCTTTTTTTTACTTTCTTTGAAGGCTATGATCTAGTCTTATTTTCTAAGGAAATCTTCAATACTTTTTCTTCTAAAATATTTCCAACTCCTTCTACTATCTGTTCATTTCTTTTTAAGCTTATTGTCTCTTCTCTTTCTCATCTTTTTCTTATGTTATTTTCTTTGAGTCTTCTTCTTTGCTTTGACCTCTGCTGCTAGACAAGCATTCTCAGTAGCTTTTTCTGTATATTGTATTTTTACTATCTTTTTAAAGTAGACTATGAGCTCTTTCTCATTAGCAAATTGATGTTGCATGTTTGATTCCTGTTGCTTTAGGATTTTGATCTCTGAATACAAAGGATTTGAGAACATAATGAAGGAGTTATAATCAAACATATGTTATAAATGAAGACTAAGAGTTAAGTTAATAAAAGAATCTTATATTAAGTTAACATAAGAGAACTCAATAAAGTTTCAAGTACAAAGTATTTATCTTATATATACTAGGCTTAGTGGTCTGTATAACACTATATCTAACCTACTCTAAAGGCCATATGTTATCCATAAGATCAATATATGTAAAATATACTATATGATATTATTGTTTTAGAATCTTTTATATTCTTTTATATGATATATAATCATATAACTGTGACTAGTGTGTGATAGTTGTAACATTGTACTTCAAATCCAAACTCTAAGTCCAAATGAGAAAATAAATAGAAATAAAAAGAAAATGAGAAAGAATTAAAAAAAAAAGAAAAAAGTCTACTACTTTTAACTCTGATAATATAATGGTATAAAAGACTTTAAAACACAAATGGTTACTTTGCAGAATATGTGTCCTTCCTGTCGTCCTATATGAATTTCAGCTTTGGTACTTCAAAAAAGTACTTCTTTATCAATCTTTCAACTTCTTAAGAAAAATACAGAAAAGAGTAGTATTATGGATTACAGAAGTATTCTGTATATTAATGACTTAGAGAGTTGAGGCTATAGCTGGTTTTATTCCTATTTACTTTATTTTTGACAAAATCATAGGTTGACATCATTTGTATATAGTATCTCTTTTTAAGCAACACATAATCAACTCTCTATTAGACAAATATTATTCTAAGAAATCTAAGCTATTATATAACTACAGCTCATCTTATATCTAAACAACATTTGAAAATCAAGAGCCTTATAATAGACATTAATAACTGTCTAAACAAAGTTTTTCCTTCCTTTGACAGTTTAAATAAAAAACTTTCTTTAGGTTTTTGTTTAGTAAATACTTTCCCTGATTATTTTTATTTTCATTCAGTTAATCAAAAAGACACTAATATAATAATCACTTATTAAAACAAACTCAATAGCATTTACAAAAATTCACTCATCAATTAAGATACTGTACTTATCATTTCTAATACCAGTGTTAAAAACAATATGTCTATCTCAATATCACATATTTGTAGAGGCCAAGAAATAATTGCCAAATTTGCCCATTATGGCATAAATCATAAAACTCAATGTCTTTTACATTATTATCATTACAGATGCTATTCTAGCTATTAAAAGAATTTTTAACATGTTTATCTATCTGCATCAGATCCACTATATTGCCATATCAAATGATCTTAGAGCCTTTTTCAATAAGAATCTCAACAACTTGATTTTATTTTGAGATTGTCTTAGTAGTATCAAGTAGTTTCTTTACCTATTGGTTAACAAAGAATCAAAACATCCAAAGAGTCAAAACATCTTAAAATCAATCCTATATTTCTATGCAAATCTTCATATCAGAATATTCAACAATGAACTTGGTTTTATTTTCTTTCTTTTACTTTTATTTTATTTTTCTTATTTTTCTTCATTTCATTTTTTATCTTTATTTTACTTTTCTTTATTTTAAACTTAGATAAAGGTGTGGTGTGACATTACATGTGACTGTCACAGGATTATCACAGTCACACAATCATGTGATACAAAGAAGAATATAAAAGATTCTGAAATAGATAATTATTAAAAGTATAATATGATGTATATATATAGTATTAGCCAGATATTAAAGCTAAGCTTAATATTGTATACTTTTAGTGTAACCAGTTCAGCGGCTGGTCTTTTCCTAACAATAACATTATACAACATTGTTACAACTTAAAGACCTTAGAGTTGATTAATAAAAAGAACCTTATATTAAAGTTAATATAAGAGAACTTAATAGAGTTCTTGGTATAATGTATCTATCTATATATACTAACTAGTGATGGTCTGTGCTCTACTATATTTAGCCTACCCTAAAGACCATGTGTTAGCTATGGGATCAACATGTATTATATATATTGTATAATATCATTACTTCTTAAATCTTCTACTATGTTCTATATGATCACATGATTGTATGACTGTTACTATTACTGTGTCATCTTGTGTGACTGATGTGTGACATTGTGATAGTGATGTCACACTAAACTCTAACCCTAGCTTTAAAAAGAAAGTTGAAAAAAAATTAGGTCTAAACTTTATAAGTCTGATAAACATAGCAACAATATATTGGCCTTATAAAAAGCATATGTACTTTAGAGTAGGTTAATAGTAGTGTGTGCACAGACTAAGGTCTGTAGTATATAAGATAGATTATCTTATACTTAGAACTCTATTTTTTTGTATTATTTAATACAAAAGTTATTTTTTGTCCACTTCATGAAAGTTTATTAGAAAAGAAGAATACAATGCTATTGTTCATAAATAGCAGATATATTTTCAAGCTTTAAAATACAAGAAACAAAATTTTCTTAACTTAAATGATGATAATCAATCTATTTATCTAATATATTTTAAAAGTGGTGCTTGGCTAAAGCATTTTTGTCTCTCAAATTTGATGTATGCATATATTACCAAATTGATTGCAAATTACACTCCTATTGGCAAATATAGGCTTATATTCTTTTCTAAAGAACTCTTTGTATGCTTATACTGAGATTATCCTATCAAGATAAGAAGGCATATTTTATTTGATTGTGTATGGTATAAAAAGTCTTAAAACTCTAAAAGGGAGTCCATCCAGGATGTTCTCCCTTTTCTAAAGTTTAATCTGTAAGTATTTTGCTTCTAGAAAAGTATCACTTAGATTAGTGTAGTTTATGTTGCTTACTTTTCTTCTTTTTTTCTTTTTCTTTCTTAAAAAATAAAAAACAGTTATATAGAAGAATCTTTAGCTATCTATTCTCAAACCACAGATAACATCTCTTATCTTATCTACACTCCACAACCTCTTCTAGTATAAATTACATATCTCTATTTCACCTTAGATATTCTTGCTAGAAGTTTGCTAACTCTATAGACCTCTATTCTTTAACATCTAAGGATTACTAATTAAATCAAGATAACTCACTTAGTAATTCTATTCCAGATAACTGCCTTAAGTAGTATACCTAGTATATAAACTGGTAGTTGACATTATAATAGCTTTATCCTGAAAATTAACCAAAACTAACACACTCTTTCAGTATTAGCAATAACATATCTTGTTATCTTCCAGTACCTTAACCCTCTAAGTTCTTCTAAGTTCTCTTCCAAAATATACAACCAGTATGACTTGTAGCAGTGTAGTATATAAGCTAAAGCTGAAGGTTGTTTCAACTCTGTCTTTCATATTCTCAGATAATGTATAACTAGCTTGTTTTGAACTTCCAAGGTATCTCATTGGATTTTAGATAATGAGGTATGAACTGTGTCTAACATATCATCTATATTACTATCTGAGTCTTATTCTGTTTTTTTTTTCTACTATTAGGGTAACTGAGTAAAGTCTGTGGGATTATGCAGAGTATATGATCTCTAGAAAATCATAAGTTAATTGTTCACAGTTACTAAATATATAACTCATCTTTGGTGTTATAAGACAAGAAAGTGTGGACAGACTTTAGTGAGATAAGATAAGAGATAAATATTAGTTATATTATTAGTCTACAACAAGAAAAAGAAGGCATGTGACTTACCAGTCACATGACATTATGTCATAGGGCCTAGAGTGATCTAGAAGGATTGGGAAGAGTCTAGAGATAGAGTGATGTCAAGAGACATGGTTCCTCATGGTGTATGCATGGATGACAGAGATTAAGAGTAAGGTTGAGGGTATGATATCAGAACACATATATACAGCATGCTGGCCTTGAGATAGACACATGGTAGATAAGTAATAGAACATGAGGCAGATTAGTAATGGACATTAGGATAGAATGCACAGTCGTAGCATGGACTATGAATAGATAATATAAATAATCAGTAGAATACTGTTGTAGTTTCCTGTCGAGTTCTCTTGTGAATTACACAACTTGTGTTTCCCACTAGATATCCCTCCTGTGAGATTTATTGCTTGTACTTCTATTGGACATTGGTCTAGTGGTTACCACAACATCCAGAGAATTCTAAGAGAACAGGATAAAGTTTTTTAGAGGAA
>Ga0157359_1000193_pt1 | contig 20018 bp, 17 predicted proteins | sample AttcapACBM3_FD_111482 | JGI IMG/M metagenome (GOLD analysis project Ga0157359, IMG submission 111482) | Fungus gardens microbial communities from leaf cutter ant in Botucatu, State of São Paulo, Brazil - Atta capiguara ACBM3 | ecosystem: Host-associated > Fungi > Mycelium > Unclassified ...
CCGACCCACATCCGCTACAGTGCTCTGGCCAGTGCATTCAATATTTCCGTATTGATTGCCGGTCTGACACCGACCATTGCGGCCTGGTTAGTTGAAGTGAGCAATAACTTATATATGCCTGCTTACTATCTGATGGTTGTTGCTGTTATTGGCATAATCACCGGTCTGACCATGAAAGAAACGGCGAATAAACCGCTGCGAGGCGCAACACCGGCTGCTTCTAATATTGTCGAGGCAAAAGAAATTTTGCAGGAACACCACGACAACATTGAGCAGAAAATCGAAGAAATCAGCGAGCAGATTGCTGAGTTGGAGGCTAAACGCACCCATCTGATCAATCAGCACCCACGGATTAACGAGTAAAAAAGCGCTACTGAATGTCAGTGACAGTTTTCTGTCATTCAGTGGTATAAATGCGGCTCCGGAAGGGCATATTCGTGTGTGACCGGAGCCAATATTATCAACGTCCCTCTTTTTCCCTTCTTCTACCGCTATCACGCCGTTACTGGTGTCCATCTGTCAAAACATAAAAGTAGTATTTTTTGTACAACAATCAGTAAAAAAGTGATTTATGCTACGCCTTTCCCTATAAACTAGGCGCCTAACCGAATAAAGATCACTCAAGTCATGTACCATTATTCCCCCGATCACAGTCAGCTGAAAGCACGTTCAGATCGTTTTGTGCAACGTATGTTCATCATGCGTCAGCTGGGTACAGCGCTCTGTTTTCCACCGATCCTGTCCGTACTGCTTGAGTTACATATCGCAGGTATGTTATGCATTTTACTGAGTATTAATGCGTTTATCTGGCCACTGCTGGCTCGTTATATTGCCCTGAGTTCAGCCGATCCCGTAACTCGTGAACGACATAATTTACTGCTGGATGCTGCTTTTGCAGGTTTCTGGATTGCATTGATGGGCATCAGCCCCATGCCCTCACTGGTCGTGCTCTCTATCCTGGCCTCTGATTTCTACGCCATTGGCGGTTGGGCACATCTTCGATCCACCCTGAAAATCTTTTTACTGACGGCTATCCCGGTATGGATATTCAATGGTATGCCTTTCCATATGGACTTCAGTATCCGCACGGCCTGGTTAACTCTGCCGCTGGCAGCAGGCTATATGTTTGCCCTGAGTATCGTGTCTTATAAGCTTTCGCTGACACTAAGGCGTAAAAATCGTGAGCTGGACCGGCTGTCATTGATGGATCCTGGTCTGGAAATCCCTAACCGCCGACTGTTTGATCGTCGACTGGAAAGTGAATACTGGCACACCAAACGTGGGGAGTGTCAGTCATGGTTGCTGTTGCTGGATGTGGATAATTTCAAAGTAGTTAACGATTCTTTTGGTCACGAAATGGGTGATTTTTTGCTGGCAGAGATCTCTTCATATTTACGCTACAAAGCCCGGGTACAGGACACGCCAGCTCGTTTCGGTGGTGATGAATTAGGCATGTTAGTACACAATGCGACAGAAGAAGGGGTACTTATGATGGCAAGATCTTTACAACAGCAGGTTGCCAGCTTGCGCTTGCCCGTACTGACACCACATCAGTGCACCATCAGTATTGGCATTGCTGCTGCCAGCGATGCCAAAGACCCACAACAATGGTTAAGCCATGCCGATCAGGCACTGTATCGTGTAAAACGTTCCGGGAGAAACGATGTGAAGTTATGGCGACCATAACATCTTCCGATTCGGGGGCTATGTCAAATCTGATAATGTACGCCCCGCAGTAATCAATTCTTGCAATAACATTTGTCGACGTTCTTCTAATGTATCACGGCTAATCATGAAACAGATTGCAGCAACAGCCTGACCACTACGCGAACAAATCGGTGCAGCCATACAACAGGTGAAACTGTCAGATAAACCTTCTGTCATGCAATATCCTAATTTCCCAGCATGATGTATCTCATCCAGGAACACCTGTTTATCCAAGATTTGCCCACTGGCAAGGCGATAATCCTCCTCCGGAATTAGGTCAAGAATCGCCTGATCTGGCCAGTGACTCAGGAGTAAACGGCCTGTAGCAGTCCAGGTAATCGGTACCCGCACACCAATATCAGAGGTGATTTTAAAAGGATGCACATTACTTTCTGAAAGAACAACTGTGTATTTATTGCCTTCCAACATGCAAAGTTGAATGGTTTCTCCATGACGAGCCACAATTTCAACCATAAGTTGATGCGCTCGCCGAATCAGATCATTATGAGTCATATAATCTGCGCCGTAATAATGCATCTCCCGCCCAAAAAATACGGCTCCATCTTCATCAACTTCAAGTAATCCGGAATCACTCATTAAACTAACCAATTCATACACGCTGGAGCGGGGTGCACCTGTGGCCTCAATAAGCTCCCGCATAGCCATCGGGTGACGAGCAATATGTAATTGACGGAAAATCTCAATCACCCGATCAACACCCCGTGCCCGGGACGGCTTTTCATCCGGCATACATCTACTCCCCTGTAACAATGATGCTTATAAATATATATAAAAAAGAAAACATCATACACGTCAATATGATAATTACCCATCCCTGGTAAAATAAAAAAACATTCATGTCATATTATGATGCATGATTCCCAAATTTCATTTTTCAATAAACACCCAACAACCAAATTCAAAAACCATGATAAATATCACATTCCTGTCAAAAGGAATTATTAAAAGATATTCATTTTGCGATCTCGTCTACATCACCAGGAATTAGAACCACCCCCATATCTTGCAAAATTAATTCTCCTGTGCAAACCTCTTTCTATCCGATATTGCAGATCCATATCCGATATATCAGACAAAGTGTATTAAAACAAGGTAGAACTACATGGCTATTAAACGTTATGGCATTGAAGGTGGAACGGGTACAGGTGGACAGAGGTTGCCCTTCTCCCGCGCAGTTGAAGCGGATGGCTGGTTATATATATCTGGCCAGACACCCATGCGTGATGGCGAAGTTGTGGAAGGCGGTATCGTAGAGCAAACGAAATTGGCATTTGAAAACTGCCTGGAGATCATGCGTGAAGCAGGCTATTGCATCGAGGATGTAGTACATGTCACGGCGGTACTCACTGACGCCCGTTATTTCACTTCATTCAATAAAGTTTTTGGTGAAATATTCAATGCCCATCCCCCTGCACGAATTTGTAGTGTGCAGGATCTGGTAGTTGACTGCAAAGTGGAGGTAGATATGAAATGCTTCCGGGCCGATCGTAAATAATCATTACGATTAAAACAGGCTGACAGTTTTATTTTTTCTTTATAACACAACAGCCTGTTATTAATTGATGCTTTTCATTTTTCATTATAGTTACCCTAAATAATTCAAGCTAAGAAGTAATGGCCAAATTTCTGGAAAGATATACCTCATGTCATAACAGCCTGAAATATGCCGGGTAAAACGGTTTAAACCGTCTCGTCAAATTTTATAGAGAGCATAAAAATGAATACAACATCACTAAAATTCAGTGCCAAAGTAATGAGCAGTGCCCTGGTATTACTGGCCCTGTCAGGTTGTACACCTACTGAAGAAAAGAAAGATGTAAGTGCGGCACCACAATCAGCACTACAAAATGTATTACAGAGAGGCACCTTACGCGTGGGTGACTGTTTGAGTTTTGCCCCATTTGGTTTTTACGATAAAGAAGGCAACCCGGATGGTTACGATGTAGACCTTGCCAAAGCACTGGCAAAAGAGATGGGTGTGAAGCTGGAAATGGTGAATACCACCAGTGCTAACCGCATCCCTAATCTACAAACTAATAAAGTAGATGTGGTGTTCTGTAACTTTACCCGCAATCTGGAACGCGCTAAAGAAATCGGCTTCACCAGTCCATATGTGGTCGCCAGTGAAGCCCTGCTGGTGCGTAAAAATAGTGGCATCCAGTCTGCACAAGATATGGAAGGTAAAACTATTGCCACAGTGAAAGGTTCAACAAATGGTGATGAAGTTCGGGATCTGGGTATTAATGTAAAAATACAGGAATACGATTCATCGCAAGCCGCCATCCTTGCAGTTAAGCAAGGTCAGGCTGATGCCATGATCGAAGATACCAATTTCCTCACATATCAAGCCAAGCTTGATCCTACGCTAACTGTAACTAATGAAGCGCTGGTACCACTGGAATATAACGCCTTTGGCGTCAAACAAGGAGATCAAGTTTGGATCAATTATCTGAATGAATTTCTTTTTGAAATCAATGCATCAGGTGAAAACGCCCAGTTATACCAGAAATGGTTTGGCAGTAAACCTCGTTACCCACTGAACCCACAATACTGATTGATCTGTAGCGCGGCTACATATGCCGCGCTGTCTGAAGGAGTCAAATCATGAGTTATCAATGGTTAACCTTATGGCGTTATGCCGATACCTTTCTTGAAGCTGCATGGCTGACATTACAAGTCACCCTACTGGCTTTCATCTTGTCGGTCGTGCTGGGTTTGTTAGCTGCTTTAGCTAAATCATCACCATTGGCTCCGGTACGTTGGATAAGCCATTGTTATGTTGAATTTATCCGTAATACGCCGGTGCTATTACAGATTTTCATCATCTTTTTTGGTTTACCTTCACTCGGTATCACGATGAGTGCCTTCACGGCCGGTGTACTGGCTTTAGGGATCAATGTTGGTGCTTATTTATCAGAAACGTTCCGGGCGGGAATACAATCTGTACCTAAAGGTCAGTTGGAAGCAGCTTATATTCTTGGCCTTCCACGACTGCAAATTTTCCTCAACGTGGTACTCCCACAGGCTGCTCGTGCGGTATGGCCGGCAATTATTAATAACCTGATTCAGTTATTACTCGGAACCTCATTACTTTCAGCGATAGCTCTGCCTGAGCTAACAGGGACCGCTACTGTAATTAATGCCCGAACCCTACTCTATATCCAGACATTCAGTGTAGTGGCACTTGTGTATTTGGTACTGAGTAACCTGTTTTCCTGGCTTGGAACCCTCCTGGGACGACGTCTGTTCCATCCACCACTGGTCACTTCCGTAAAAAAGTCCGCAAGGTGGCGGATAAAAAAAAGTCTGACAAATTCGATTAAACGGGAGAATGCGTTATGAGCGAATTGATCATCAGCTCTTTACCCGTCCTGTTAAAAGGATTAGGTATTACATTACTACTATCTATCGCAGCAATCATTGGCAGTACACTTCTTGGTCTACTGGCTGCGGTACTGCGTACTAGTCATATCCCTATCGCGAAACAACTTGCTGTTCTTTATACCGAATTATTTCGAGGTACTCCGGTACTGATCACGCTAATGTTTATTTACTTTGGCGTTGCATATTTCGGCTATGACATCAATCTGATGGCAGCTGGTGTGCTGGGCTTAAGCATTTATCAGGGGGCATATATTGCCGAAGTATTTCGTGCCGGCATTGAAGCAGTACCGAAAGGACAATGGGAAGTTTCGTGGATTCTGGGGTTGTCCAAACGCCAAACATTTATGAGCGTTGTTCTTCCACAAACTCGCGGCATCGTCTTACCTCCACTCATCGGACAATACCTGTCGCTGATTAAAGATACTTCAATTGTCAGCATGATCGGAATGTCAGAACTGATGCATCAGGGACAAGCGATTGTGGATCGTATTGGACAGCCTGTCGTGATTTACGGTCTGGTTGCCCTGCTCTACTTCGTTATCTGTTTTCCTATTTCTCGTTGGGTTCAGCATCATCAAACCAGGAGCCAATTATCATGAGCCAGTCTGCTATTACATTGAGCCGTATTACCAAATCCTTTGGCTCTACTCAGGTACTAAAAGAAATCAGTCTGGATGTTTCTCCAGGGGAAGTGCTGGTACTCATTGGCGCATCTGGATCCGGGAAAAGTACTGTCCTGCGAATCATGAGTGGACTGGAAACGACGGATGGCGGTGAAGTGTGGGTTAATCAGGTGCCACTACATGATCGTAAACGTTGCAACGAGATATGCGGCCACGTAGGTATGGTGTTTCAGCAATTTAATTTATTCCCACATAAAACAGCGTTGGGTAATGTCACTCTTGCATTGATCAAAGCTCAAAAGCTTTCTGAAGCAGAAGCTAATAAGCGAGGCATGGCAGCGCTGACTCGTGTAGGTCTTGCCGAACGGGCACACCACTATCCTGCACAACTTTCCGGTGGACAACAGCAACGAGTGGCTATTGCCAGAGCTCTGGCGGTGGAGCCGAAAATCATGTTCTTCGATGAGGCAACCTCAGCACTGGATCCAGAACTGGTCGGTGAAGTTATGGAGGTGATGCGTAGCCTGGCGCGTGAAGGTATGACAATGGTAGTGGTAACACACGAAATGGGATTTGCACGTAAAACAGCAGATCGCGTGGTATTTATGGATCAAGGTGTCATTGCCGAACAGGGGCCACCAGAACAACTCTTTGTTAATCCACAAAATCCACGTACTCAGCAATTTTTATCACGCGTGCTTGAACATTAACAGGAGTCACTATGTCCTCTATTCACTTCCCATTAAAAGCAGATGGATTACTGGATACACAACAAATTACACCACGTTTTAAATCAGTGGCAGGGAAAGGCGATGCACCATTAATACAAGGTAGTTTTGTGTTTAACAGTCCCGATGTGTTTTCACCGTTAATGATCATGAAACAATCAGCACTGGAAAATAATCTGCGACAACTGGCTGATTTTTGCCATGAAAATGGCGTTTTACTGGCAGCACACGGTAAAACGTCGATGTCCTCAGCTATTTTACGCCGTGCAATTACAGAAGGCGGTGCCTGGGGGCTGGGCGCTGCCACTCCGGCACAAGTACGAGCATTGCGTCACTTCGGGATTCGCAATGTCTTTCTCGCAAATGAGTTGGTTGATCCGGCAGGTATCCGCTGGATTGCACAATGGCAGAAACAACATCCTGATCATGATTTCCTGTGCTACGTGGATTCCCTTCAGGGGGTCAAATTACTGGAACAGAATCTTGGCGATGTACAAATTTCTGTCCTACTGGAAATGTCGGTCCATGGTGGACGCACAGGTTGTCGTTCACAGCAGGAAGCCATAGAAATTGCCAATGCTGTTAAAGAAAGCACATCACTACAATTAGTCGGTATTGCTGGTTACGAAGGCGCATTGGGTGCCGGGCGCGATCCATCAGGCATTCAACGGGTGACAGAGTACTGCCAGATGATGATCGATACAGCAGCACTATTAGCAGAGAAACAATTATTCGGTCATGACCATATTATTCTTAGCGCTGGCGGAGGAGCCTGGTTTGATGTAGTCACGAAATGTTTTACTACCGCTAAATTATCTCTCCCCGTAACGCCATTAATTCGTTCCGGGGCTTATATGGCACATGACAGTGGTTTATACGAACGAATTGCTCCCTTTGCACAGCCAGGCGCAACACATCACTTCAATGCGGCGCTGGAAATTTGGGGACGTGTATTATCCCGCCCAGAGCCTGGATTAGCATTTATTGATTTTGGTCGCCGTGATGTTCCATTTGATCAAGATCTACCTAACCCATTGTGGGTCAGAAATGCTGATGGTAGCGGGATACGTTCAGCAACACATCTACGTATCATTGATGTTAATGATCAACATGCATATCTTCAGTTACCTGATGATGAATACTTACAACCTGGTGATTGGCTCGGTTGTGGTATTTCTCATCCATGTACTGCATTCGATAAATGGCGCTATTTACCCTTAGTCGATGATAATTATTGTGTTACTGATTCACTCGAAACAGCATTCTGAGTATAGGAAAAGGCAGTTCATAACCTTGGCTGCCTTTTCTTTTAACTCTCCCTGGCTCTCAGCGGTTTAAACAGAAAATCATATAACGGTGAAAATTGCGTAAACCGTTTGATCACGGCTTCCTGCACAATCCGGCGTAAATCTTCCTGGATAAATTCGATTGTTGTCGTATAGCTTTGTTCCAGGAAGAAAGCCTTATCATACACCATGATGGTGCCTTCCCATTTTAATCCCGACAGTTCATCATCCGGCTGAACAACACTCAGAAAATTCGCTTTATGGTATTTTTTACCATGGACACCAATATACGTTGTACGGGAATCATACTCTTTTTTATTCACCAGGCGGCAAAACTCATAAGGCGTCTCATACTGTGGCAAAGAAAAGTCCGGCCCCTGTAAATTCACATCACCAAACATACCGTCGAGCGTCATCGTAATATTGACTTTATCCTGTAAAAAATCGAAGTTATTTGATTTTTCAAAGTCGATATTAATGTTGAAACTTTCTGACTTTATCGCCCAGTAATTTAAAAATCCCGTCAGCAAGACACAAAACACCTGCCATTCGCTCAGTTTTTTCTCCCCTGCGAGGCTGCGAAAACGGCTCACCACCAGCTTTGACTGCGGATGTTTGAACAGCTTATAAAGCAGATCACTGGAACCGGAAACGACCATTACTCAGCCTCTTAGCATCAACCTGTGAATGACGATGGATAAAGCGGCAACCGCTTACCCCACTAACAAATCCCCACTACGCACAACGTTTTCACCCGCCATACGCACGGTCAGTGCGCCAGCTGTGACAAACTTATTCCAGTTTCGTGCATACAGGATGCCACCAAACTCAGCAACAACGGGCGTACAGCGATCGGTCAGTGGATCAATAATCTCCGCAACCACTTCTCCAGGCTGAATCCGGCTGCCCAGTTCACGGCGATGGAGAATCACACCGGAATGTGGTGCGTAAATATATTCACATCCCGCCAGTGGTGTTGCGGCATTGCGTAGTGGCGGTGCTTCAGCAAGTTCACCAGCAATATAACCGCCAGCAATCAATGTATTGATAATTGCATCGGCATCCTGTTCCGCCTGTTCTGCTGAAACATCTGCCATTCCACGTAATTCCAGCGTCACAGGTAACAAGCCACGCGGCATTGGATAACGATCGGCAAAATGAGCTTGCAGGGTCTGCCAGGGTTCACAGCAGGATTCGTCAAATGGCTCACCACCGGAAATTTCCGCCAGGAGCTGAACATCAGTTCCAACCCAACGCGCCAGCGGTGCAATATCGTCCCAGGCATGTGGCATCGTATACAGATGTGGCAAGGCTTCCCAGTCACAGTGCATATCAATCATTAAATCTGCCTGACTTGCCATTCGCATTAACGTAAAACGCTGCGATTCCAGCTCCGATGTCGGTACTAATTCACGGTAGTAACGATCCAGCTCTTCACGGATCAACCGCTTATTTTCCGCTTCGTTGTCTGTCAGTCGATCAGCAAGAATGTTAATCAACGCGTTGCCTGGAGTAGGAAACTTGCGATTAAAGTCCTGTCCGGAAGGCATATGAAAACGTCCCAACTGCGTTCCGTGCCAGTGTTGGCTCAGTCCCATTGGGTTACAGGCAGGAACCAGAGTCACCACCGCCTGGAGTTTGCCTGCATCTTCCAACGCCTTTAAACGTTTCTTCAAAAACCAGGCAACGGCAATTCCTGGTGTTTCATCACCATGGAGTGCAGCCTGGATATAGACCTGCTTTTCGTGACCTTCACCAAAGTGGAAACTGATAATTTCACGCTGTGTGCCCAGCGAAGCGCTAAGCAAAGGATGATGTTGTTGTTTCATGGTATCCGCCTAAATCATTCAGGATTCCGACTGCCATTTTTTCAGCTACAGAGGGGAAGTTTCATCCTGAATGGTGTTGATATCACAAAAAATATTCCGGCCATATATCTGTATATATGGCCGGAATTGCGTGTTATCGCTGCAAATTACTGCTGGATAGAGACATCCGTTGCGAAGTATTTTTTCTGAATCTTATCAAAGGTGCCGTTTTTAGTAATTTCAGCAAAGGCGGTATCCAGAGCAGTTTTTAACTCAGCATCACCTTTACGCAGACCAATTGCCGTACCCGGGCCAATAATTGGATCTTCAACAATCGGACCAGCCAGTTCGAAATCCTGCCCTGCCGGACTTTTCAGGAAGCCCAGACCTGCCTGTGCAGCGTCGGTAAATACCGCATCCAGACGTCCTGCCACCAGATCACTTTCTACCTGCGCCTGATCACCATAAGCCACTACATTCACACCCTTCGGTTCCCATTTGGCTTTGGCGTAACGTTCCTGCACAGTTCCCTGTTCAACGCCCACATTTTTCCCTTGCAGGGATTCTGCTGTTGGTAACAAACCAGCACCCTTATGCGCCATCAACTGCGCATGAGTGTCATACATTGGTACAGTGAAATCGATCTGTTTCAGACGTTCTTCAGTAATACCCATATCTGACAGGATTGCGTCAAATTTACGCCCTTTCAGCGCCGGGATCATGCCATCGAACTGGCTTTCCACCCAGACACATTTCGCCTGAATTTGCTCACACAGCGCATTCCCCAAATCAATATCAAAGCCAACCAGTTTCCCTTGTGGCGTTTTGGATTCAAAAGGTGGGTAAGTCGGATCTACAGCAAAACGTACCTGGTCAATTTTTGCCTGAGCACCAAAAGCACAGCCAGCCAGCACTGCCAGCGCCAATACCTTACGGAAACGAGTGGAAAGATTTTTTGTGGTCATAAGTATCTTCTTATCTGTATGTGATGTTTGTGATGTCATTTTGTTTCGAACAACACTCAGGTTCTTCTGAGAACAAAATACATTTCCCAGAGTACCGGGGCATATAAGGAATGGCAATGTGCTTCAACACAGCATAACTACAGGATATTCAGCACAATAGAGGCTTGAGAGAGAAGAAAGCAGACAGGAAAAAACAGACTATAATTGAACAAAACATCATCAAATAAATGTAAATTGCAATCCTGAATACATAAATATAGTGATCAAGGTTGCATTATTGTAAGTGCCCATACATAATATTTACAATAATATACTATCATGTGTGAGCGAATGCTCATTTCAACTTGATAGCCTTATTACCTTCTGATTTAGTTGTTTCATTTAGTGTCATCCATAACTTGTTGATGTTTATAGCGTCACATTCTGTTGTATCAAGGTAACACTTAACACTTTTTTTAATCCAAAACGATGGGGCTTTGTTATTTACTGTAAAGCACCTCACCAGCATGTTCTCTTTTGGTTCATGCAGTGAATCCCATAGTGTTGGTTTAAAAGATATCAAAACCTGTTTCATTGATTAGCAAGGAAATTATTTTGAAACAAGACAACGCAATCTCCAGACTCTCCGTCTGGAACAAAATAACGGCACTGGCCCTGCTGTTATTTGGATTGATCATGGTGGCTGGCGGCGGATGGTTAGTCGCTCTGGGGGGTAACTGGTATTACCTGATCGCAGGTATTGGTTGCGTAGTATCAGCTATCTGTATCTTCAAAAAACGTTCTTGTGGTGTATACCTGTTTGGTCTGGTATTCCTGATCACCCTGATCTGGACTATCCAGGAAACCGGTCTGAACTACTGGGGCTGGGTACCACGTTTCGACGTAATCCTGCTGTTCGCTATCGCGTTCGCCTTCCAGTTGCCTAACCTGCTGGGTACCAGCAAAAAAGCATCCCGTTCTCTGGGTGTTGTTGGTCTGGTTATCTTCGCTATCGCAGCGGCAATTCCTTTCGCACCACTGGGTTACTCTCCGGTCAACAATGTACCGGCTGCAGACGAAAGCTGGGCTACTGATACCGGAACCAGTACTGGTGCTGCTCCTCAGGACGGCGACTGGTCTACTTACGGTGGTTCTCTGGCTTCTCAGCGTTTCTCTGCTAACAACCAGATCACTCCTGAAAACGTAAAAGACCTGAAACTGGCATGGCAGTTCCGTACCGGTGATCAGCCTAAAATGCGTTGGGGTAACGAAAACACCCCTCTGAAAGTGGGTGACACTGTTTATACCTGTACTGCGCATAACAAAGTCTTTGCTCTGGATGCCGCTACCGGTAAAGAGAAATGGCACTTCGATCCTAAAGTGAGCGATGAGTCCATTCCTTACACTGCAGCATGTCGTGGCCTGACCTGGTACGATGCTAACAGCAGCACTCACATTACTGCTGGCCAGACTGTCGCAGTAGATGCGCCTGTACCAGCTAACGACGATAGCTGCTCACAGCGTATCATCCTGGGTACTCTGGACGCGCGTATCATCGAGCTGAATGCACGTACTGGTGAAATCTGCACCAGCTTCGGTAACAAAGGTACTGTTAACCTGACCGAAGATATGGGTGAAGTGTACAAAGGTTATGTATCCATCAACTCTCCTTCAGTTGTTGTGCGTGATACCCTGATTGTGGGTCACCAGACAATGGATGGTCAGCGTGCATTTGGTCCTCCGGGCACCATCAAAGCGTATGACGTTCGTACTGGTGAACTGAAATGGGTATGGGACGCAGCTAACCCTTACGACACCGCTCCTAAGAAAGGCGACGATGCTTACAAACGTGGTTCACCAGACGTGTGGACGACCTTCACCGGCGACGACAAACTGGGCATGGTTTACCTGCCAGTAGCGAACGCATCCGGTGACTACTGGTCATCTTCCCGTACTGAAGCGGAAAACAAATTCGCTGTTACCATGACAGCACTGAACATCGAAACCGGTCTGCCAGTTTGGTCTTTCCAGACTGCACACAAAGATGTTTGGGATTACGACCAGGGTTCACAGCCAACACTGATCGACTATCCACGTGACGGTAAGAAAATCCCGGCAATTATCGTTCCAACTAAACAGGGTGAAATCTATATCCTGGACCGTCGTGACGGTAAACCACTGTTCGATGTTGAAGAACGTAAAGTACCAGGCGGTGGTGTAGAGCCAGAAGCACGCTCACCAACTCAGCCTTACTCTACTTTCCATCACCTGAGTAAGCCGGATCTGACACCACAGAAAATGTGGGGTCTGACACCAATCGATCAGATGGTATGTCGTATTCAGTTCCAACAGGCTGATTACAAAGGTCAGTACACACCTCCGCGTGCTGATAAACCAACTATCGAATACCCAGGTTATAACGGTGGTTCTGACTGGGGCGGTGTAGCGGTTGATCCGCAGCACGGTATCCTGGTTGCTAACTACAACGATATGCCTAACTACGTGCAGTTAGTACCACGTAAAGACGCTGACGCAATGGGCTGGAAACCTCGTGATGAGATTCCATTCGATCCAAATGCGAAAGGTCAGGCGGAAGGTGCTGGCGACCCGCAGATTGGTGTTCCTTACGGTGTTCGTGTGAATGCGGGCTGGCGTCTGCCGTTCACAGGTATGCTGTGTAAAGAACCTCCTTACGGCGGTATCCGTGCAATCGACCTGCGTGACGGTCACACCATCTGGGATCGCCCACTGGGTACTGCACGTAAAAACGGTCCATTCGGTCTGCCAACTGGTCTGCCAATTGATATCGGTACACCAAACAACGGTGGTTCCGCTGTGACTGCAGGTGGTCTGATCTTCGTTGCTGCGGCAACTGATGATCTGCTGCGTGCGATCGACATCAAAACCGGTAAAACTGTGTGGAGCACGCCTCTGCCAGCAGGTGGTCAGGCGAACCCAATCGTCTACACCGAAAACGGTAAACAGTACGTTATGATTGCTGCAGGCGGTCACCACTTCATGGAAACTCCATCAGGTGACTACATCCTGGCATACGCACTGCCTGACGATGTGAAGTAATTATCTGACAAGCTAAATCTGTGGTGGGAAGTGATGCAATTGCTTCATTCCCACCACGTTTTATTCGCTTAGCAGATGATGAAAACAAAAAAGGGAGGGGGAACTGAAAAGTTCCCCCTCCCTTTTTTATATCTCTATCAAACATCCCTGCTGTCGACAAATCTGCACAGAGATATAGTGCCTGAATTTTTGCTAAACCACCTTCTACACTAGAGACAAGTGGATTGGGAGTACCCGGTCGGCACCAGAACCTCGGTGAGTATCATCGGGGTTTTTCGCAAGAACTCACAACGCCTGCGCACAAGCCCACGCTGAACTCCACGCCCACTGGAAGTTATATCCCCCCAGCCAGCCTGTAACATCCACCACTTCGCCAATAAAGTACAAACCAGGTACATCACGGGCTTCCATTGTTTTGGATGACAACTGCGTGGTATCCACACCGCCCAGAGTCACTTCTGCGGTACGGTAACCTTCGGTGCCATTTGGCTGCACACGCCACTGATGCAGCGTTTTCACCAGTTCTGCCTGCTGTTTACTATTCAGCTGTTTCAGCGTGACATCCGGTACCTGCCCCAGCGTTTGCAGAACATCCACCAGACGTTTTGGCAGGATTTTTGCCAGACTGTTTTTCAGACTGAGATTCGGATGGGCTTCTCTCTGAACTGTAATGAAATCATCCAGTGGTGTTTCTGGTGATAAATTGACAGTGATATGTTCCCCAGCCTGCCAGAAGCTGGAAATTTGCAGTACAGCCGGGCCAGACAGGCCGCGGTGGGTAAATAACATCGCCTCTTTAAACAGAGTGCCATCTTCCGCACTGATCGTGGTAGGTAATGCCACCCCGGACAAAGTTTGTAACTGTTCCAGCAGCGGTTTATGCAGGGTAAACGGCACCAGCCCGGCGCGGGTTGGATACACTTTCAGGCCAAACTGCTCCGCGACTTTATAACCAAACGGCGAAGCTCCCAGCCCCGGCATCGATAGCCCACCGCTGGCAATCACCAGTTTTGCCGCCTGTACCTGTTCACCATTTAACTGTAACTGATAACCCTGCTCATCACGGATAATTGCCAACACTTCACTGCGTAAACGTAACGTAACAGCGCCTTTTTCACATTCAGCCAGTAGCAGGTCGACAATATTCTGTGCTGAATCATCACAAAATAGCTGCCCCAGGGTTTTCTCATGCCAGGCAATACCATGCTGATTAACCAGGTCAATAAAATCCCACTGGGTATAACGTGCCAGTGCAGATTTACAAAAATGCGGGTTATGTGACAGATATGCCGCAGCCTCGGCATAAAGATTAGTAAAGTTGCAGCGTCCACCGCCGGACATCAAAATCTTACGCCCGGCTTTTTTGCCGTTATCCACCAGCAACACCCGCAATCCTTTCTGCCCTGCCTGGGCTGCGCAAAACAGGCCAGCCGCACCTGCGCCAATTACGATAACGTCAAAATTTTCCACTCTTTACTCCGGCGCTCACTGACAAAACGCTGATTGTAGAGAGTTGCCAGCAGGGATGCCAGTACCTGGCTTATTCCGGAAAAATAGCTTACAACTCAAACGTATAAATTTATATTCTAATAAAACATGAATATTCCGAGAAAAATTAATGACAAAAAAGTTAATTTTTCACTTTCCCCCGGTATACGTTGTCGCGGATAATGCGCCGCGCTTATCCCTTCAAAATAATGGCGTAATGCTTATGTTACATCTGTTCGCTGGTCTTGATTTATCTACCGGCTTATTACTGGTTCTGGCTCTGCTGTTTGTGTTGTTCTACGAAGCCATCAATGGCTTCCACGATACGGCTAACGCAGTCGCCACTGTTATCCATACCCGCGCAATGCGTTCCGAAATAGCTGTTGTCATGTCCGGGTTATTTAACTTCCTGGGTGTTCTGTTAGGTGGACTGAGCGTCGCTTACGCGGTCGTACATTTGCTACCCACTGACCTGCTGTTAAATGTCGGTTCTGCACAGGGTCTGGCCATGGTCTTCTCCATGCTACTGGCCGCCATTATCTGGAACCTGGGTACCTGGTACTTTGGTTTGCCAGCCTCCAGCTCCCATACGCTGATTGGTGCCATTATTGGTATTGGTCTGACGAATGCGTGGGTGAGTGGTGAATCCGTTGTTGATGCGCTGAATATCCCGAAAGTGATCGAAATCTTTATGGCGCTGATTGTTTCGCCAATTGTGGGTCTGGTCATTGCCGGTATTCTAATTTTCTTCCTGCGTCGCTACTGGAGCGGTAATCAGAAACGTCAGCGTATTCATATGACACCTGATGAACGCGAAGCCATTGATGGTAAGAAGAAACCCCCATTCTGGACACGTACAGCACTGATTGCTTCCGCTATTGGGGTAAGTTATTCACACGGTGCCAACGATGGCCAGAAAGGTATTGGTCTGATTATGCTGGTACTGATTGGTGTGGCTCCGGCTGGTTTTGTGGTTAATATGAACTCCACCAGCTACGACATTACCCGTACCCGCGACGCCGTCAATAACGTTGAGCAGTACTACCAGAAACACGCTGATGTATTGTCTCATGTTATGCAAATGACACCGGCTGCAGTACCTGCCTCACAGGATGCTTCCGCACCGGCACAATTCCATTGCGATGTAACAAAAGCACTGACTGCAATCAAATACACTCAGGATATGCTGCCGGTTGAACTGACCGACTACAACGCTCTGCCTGTTGAGAAACGTAGCCAGTTACGTCGTCTACTGATGTGTATTGCCGATACCACCGATAAAGTGGCGAAACTGCCGGACACCACCTCTGACGATAAACGCCTGCTGACCAAGCTGAAAGGTGATCTGCTGAACACCGTAGAATACGCACCAGTATGGATTATCGTTGCTGTCGCCCTGGCACTGTCACTGGGTACCATGATTGGCTGGCGCCGTGTGGCAACCACTATCGGTGAGAAAATCGGTAAGAATGGCATGACCTATGCGCAGGGTATGGCGGCACAGATTACAGCGGCTGTATCTATCGGTGTAGCAAGCCATACCGGGATGCCGGTCTCCACAACACATGTACTGTCTTCTTCTGTTGCCGGTACCATGATTGTTGATGGCGGCGGTGTTCAGGGTAAAACCATTAAGAACATCCTGCTGGCATGGGTCTTTACTCTGCCTGTATCAATGGTACTTGCAGGTGTGCTGTACTGGATTTCTCTGAAGGTGATTTAACGGTTATCCCGTTCTATTCGCTGACAAAAAGCGGACCTAAGCTAACGCTGGTCCGCTTTTTTTATTCTCCGCCAGAAGCCGCTTAATCCCAGATAGCCATCGCCAGTAAGCTAACAAAAACCAGGCCACACAGTGCACTGGTCAAAATAAACTGGCCGCGTACACGATGGCAGCGACGAATAAACTCATCGTCATGATGGTCAAGATAGCGCTGAGCCCAGATGTAATACACCAACCTGACCTGTTTACCTGGTTGTCCGTGGGAAGTAAAAAAGCCTCCGCCATCCACATATTGATACAACAGTGGATCGCAGCCACGCAAGACCACCAGCAGTGCACGCAACGAAGAAAAATAGCGTGCCATGTTTACCGCACAAACGAGACAAAGAGCCCAGAAAAGCGCTGTTGTACTAATCATGATCCCCTCCCGGCTATTTATTACGTGTTCCTTATTAGTGTAGGAGATCCCGGTAAAATTTCTCCAAACTTCCCGCCGACACCGCAAAGATCAATATTCATATTGATCTTCTTCGCAAAGCGAGCACCCTGACAGCACATACATAAATAACATTCGCTATAATCAGTACAAATATGCTGTTTCAGCATATATGCGAAAAGGAGAATCCATCATGGCTTACCAACATATTTTGATTGCAGTTGACCTGTCACCGGAAAGTAAACTGCTGGTCGATAAAGCAGTTTCGATGGCGCGTCCTTATAACGGTAAAGTCTCCCTGATCCATGTTGATGTGAATTACTCCGATCTGTACACCGGATTGATTGACGTTAATCTGGGGGATATGCAGAAGCGAATCTCTGAAGAAACCCGCACGGCTCTGGCTGAACTGGCCGCCAACGCAGGTTATCCGATCACTGAAACACTGAGCGGTAGTGGTGATTTTGGTCAGGTTCTGGTGGATGCGGTAAAACAATACCAGGTCGATCTGGTCGTTTGCGGACATCATCAGGACTTTTGGAGCAAACTGATGTCCTCTGCCCGTCAGCTAATCAATACATTGCATATTGATATGTTGATTGTGCCACTGCGGGATGACGAAGAGGCGTAATGCCCCTTCTTACCCTGTCAGCTAAGCGGCGTATAAATATCAAAGCGGTGACTTTTGGTGGTCACCGCATTCGGTGTCGCCACGTCAGCTAACGGTGGCGCATAGTCCGGGCGCTTTACCACCACACGTTTTTTCGCCAGCCGACGCGCCGGTTCCAGCAAGCCATCAGCATCATGATCTGCACCCACCAGTGACTGAAAGACACGCATCTCTTTTTTCACCAGCGCACTTTTCTGCTTATGGGGGAACATCGGGTCCAGATAAACCACATCCGGTGCCGGACTGATATCCGTCAGCGCATCCAGACTGGAAGCGTGTAACAGCTCCAGCCGTTCACGCAGCCAGCCACCAATTTCTGCATCCGCATAGCCACGGCGTAAACCGTCATCGAGCAGTGCAGCGACGACCGGATTACGCTCCAGCATACGCACCCGACAACCAACAGACGCCAGCACAAAGGCATCGCGCCCCAGACCTGCGGTGGCATCCACCACATCCGGCAGATAGCCACTTTTAATACCGACGGCTTTAGCAACCGCTTCTCCACGACCACCGCCGAATTTCCGTCGATGCGCCATCGCCCCGGCAACGAAATCAACGCAAATGCCACCCAGTTTCGGTTCGTCGCGCTTACGCAGTTCCAGATGCGTAGCGGTCTGCACCAGCGCCATTGGGGAAGTTTCGTCATGAACAAGCTGCCAGCGGGCCGCAAGATCAGATAAGGCACCGTCTCCGGTGCCTGTTTCATCCAGTAAACAGATGTTCACTGTGCTTATCCTTTAATGCCGTAGCTTTTCAGCATCGCATCCAGTTTTGGTTCACGGCCACGGAAACGTTTGAACAGCTCCATAGGCGCTTCGGAACCACCTCGGGTCAGGATATTATCCAGGAAAGACTGGCCAGTTTCGCGGTTGAAGATACCCTCTTCCTCAAAACGAGAAAACGCATCTGTCGCCAGCACATCGGCCCACAGATAGCTGTAATAACCCGCAGCATAACCCCCGGCAAAGATATGGCTGAACGCATGTGGGAAACGGCCCCATTCCGGTCCAGGAACAACGGACACCAACGCTTTCACTTCTTTCAACGTTTCCAGAATGCGTGCACCTTTCGCCGGATCGAATTCAGTATGCAGACGGAAGTCGAACAGACCGAACTCTAACTGACGCAGAATAAACATCGCCGCGTTGTAGTTTTTCGCTGCCAGCATTTTTTCCAGCAGTTCCTGTGGCAACGGTTCGCCAGTTTCGAAATGCCCGGAGATAAATGCCAGTGCTTCCGGCTCCCAGCACCAGTTTTCCATAAACTGGCTTGGCAGTTCCACGGCGTCCCATGGCACACCGTTAATACCGGAAACACCTGCGGCTTCAATGCGGGTCAGCATGTGATGCAAACCATGACCAAACTCATGGAACAGGGTAGTCACTTCGTTGTGGGTAAACAGTGCAGGTTTGCCATCAACCGGACGGTTAAAGTTACAGGTCAGATAAGCGACAGGTTTTTGCAGTGATCCATCCGCTTTACGCATCTGGCCCACGTAATCATCCATCCATGCACCGCCACGTTTGTGTTCACGAGCGTAGAGATCCAGATAGAAACTACCGCGCAGTTCACCGGCATCATCAAACAGTTCAAAGAAACGCACATCCGGGTGATACACCTCAACATCGTGACGTTCTTTAGCAGTGATACCGTAGATACGGTTAACCACTTCAAACAGGCCGCTTAATACACGGTTTTCCGGGAAGTAAGGACGCAGTTGTTCATCACTGATGGAGTACAGATGTTGTTTCTGTTTTTCGCTATAGAAGGTGAGATCCCAGGGTTGCAGATCGTCCACACCAAATTCTTTTTTCGCGAAGGCGCGAACTTCGGCCAGCTCCTGTTCACCCTGTGGACGGGCGCGTTTTGCCAGATCAGTCAGGAAGTCGAGTACCTGTGCCGGGCTTTCAGCCATTTTGGTCGCCAGGGATTTATCAGCATAGGATTTGAAGCCCAGTAACTGTGCCAGTTCATGACGCAGCGCCAGGGTTTCTGCCATCACTTCGCTGTTATCCCATTTGCCCGCATTTGGTCCCTGATCAGACGCGCGAGTGGAGAATGCACGATACAGTTCTTCACGCAGTGACTGGTTATCGCAGTACATCATCACTGGCAGGTA
>Ga0157359_1000194_pt1 | contig 19966 bp, 12 predicted proteins | sample AttcapACBM3_FD_111482 | JGI IMG/M metagenome (GOLD analysis project Ga0157359, IMG submission 111482) | Fungus gardens microbial communities from leaf cutter ant in Botucatu, State of São Paulo, Brazil - Atta capiguara ACBM3 | ecosystem: Host-associated > Fungi > Mycelium > Unclassified ...
CTTTCTAGTTGGTATCTGCTTGAGAGAGCCTAAGGTATTATCTAGGAGTATAAGATTTTCTTGCTAATATCTTTAAAAAAGTTTTATATGCTTAAAAATCTTATGAGATTACTTGTTTTCACATAAAAGCATTTTTTAGTATAAAACCATAGCTGAAATATCAGAAGTGTTTTCCCAAGAGTTGTTCTCCAGGCCAAATCCCTTCCACTTTATCAAATACTACAGTCTTTTCTGGTATTATTGACTATTCAATGTCTCTTTCACTTCCCACTTTTCCCCACAATCTACAATAACAAGGGTAGAGACTACTATTGTCTTCCATCCTGGGATTAAATCTTCAGGGACAGCTGTCAGCTTTACAACATTAAATACAAGATGAAGTCATTGCTATTGGAAGAGAAGTTTTAGCTTATATACTATTAGTCCAACTTGCTTTTCCACTTCAAAGCAACCCAAACATTGGTGTAATAATGTAATAGAGGAGTATGTTGTGTAAATGTTAGATGTATTAAGTATATCTTGTCACCAGGTTGGAAAATAGGAGCAGAGATCTAGTATCAATTGTAGTATAGGACCATGACATCCTGAGATTTCTAGAGTGCTATCTATCTTTGTCTCTTCAAGAGTAGATTTTATCTGTTCAACAAACTCTGAGACTAGTTCCAGTTTTAACAGCTGTTGGTGTGACTTAAAGCCTATCCACAGAAGATGACCTGTATTAAGAAGGAAGGGGGGCTGTTGAGTGGCAGAGTACATATGGTTATTGTGTTGAAACTTTGTCAATAGTAACAGGTCATACCAATCACTTTGCTATTCATTGATGAAAAGCTGGAGATATTGGTCTAACTTCTGGTTTATACATTCTATTTGTCTGTCTGACTATGAATACTATGCCATAGAAGTTACTGCCTTGATCCTAAGTAGTTTGTAGAGTTTCTAAGTGAAATGGACCACAAACTGTAGACTTTTATCTGAGACTACATGTTGAGGAAGACTATGCAGTTTCTAGATATGGTATAAGAAAAGTCATGCTACTCCACTGTGATAGTAGTATGGGTCAAAATAAAATGAGCTTGTTTCAACACAGAGCTCACTACTATCATTACTGCTTTATATCTGAAAGACTCAGAAAGTTCCACCATGAAATTAATACTCAGGGCATCCTACTAGGAGTTTGAAACTGGTAGTAGATAGAGCTCATCAATTGGGAGATGTCACATAGGCTTGGTTCAAAGATAAAGATTACAAGTACTAATATACTAGTAAATATACCATAACATCTAAGGCCACCAATAATTTTGTGAAACAAGCTCTAATGTTTTCCATTATCTAGTGTGTTCTGCCACTTTGATGTTATATGTTATGACTTATGTCCTTGAATAAAGACAAAAGATGACTTTTGTATTAAGTAATACAAAAGAACTTAATAGAGTTCTAAGTACAAGTTAATTTTATATACTTCAGACTGTAGTTTGTATGTACACTACAACTAACCTATTCTAAAGTTCATATGCTCTCCTTTTTTTCTTTTTTTTTAAATCAACAATTTATTATGTGGGGTGTAAGAGCAGACTGCAGTAGCTACTTTCATAACTACATATATTCAAACAAAGTGACATGTAAAAAAGCAAAAAGAAAAAGAAAGAAAGAAAGAAAGAAAGAAAAAGAACTATATATGGCTAACAGGATTTCTACATTATTTGTACTCTACTTTTGAAGGAGCTTCTGTTGTTTTCTACCATGCCAATTTCTATTAAAATGGTTATACCAAAATGGACAGATATAACTGTCTGCTTGATGGTCTTCTTTGCAGTTAGTACATTTAAAAACATGAGGACATGGCTCTCCTTCTATACTGGCCAATCTATTGGAATTCTTATTCTCTTTGCAATATCATGCCTTCTCTCTGTGATGTTTGGTAAAATGTGCTTTATTGCACTTTGTACATCTGGATATATAAGAGTGACAACTAAGTGTTGAATGTCCCTGTTTCTAACAGTTCTTGTACTGTGGAATATTGGGATTTGTATTCATACTATAAATAGTGGTGATATATCATCCAACATTGAATTATTGGTTGATAATGTTCTTAGCAGCTGATCCACTTTGCAAGTTCCAGATGTCAACCTAAACTACTACTATATCCAATTTGAGTGAAAGATATCTGGAGTGATGGGACCATGCTCCACTATGTACAGAAGTCTAATGATCTTCAAATATGACTTGGACTCTGATTTGATTTCTTTAACATTTTTGATACACTTCTCAATTATCTTCAAATTAGAAGTATTAGCCAGTTTGTCAGTGGTGATAATAACTTTATCATTAATGATATGAATGAAGTCTGCTGTTATGTCTGATTTAAACTCTTTTAGACTCTTGTTGGTGTTAGCAATTTGTTGATTAGCTGAATTAATAATTAACTCAGCATTCTATTTTGCTATAAGAATAATTATTTGCTTCCTAGATGGTTCTTTGGTCATCATGTTGATTTTGGGCTTCTTCTGCCTCTTGCTACTATTCTTAGCTTTAATTATCTTTGTTACTTTATCTGCTAATAAAGTAGGAAATACTTTTTTGATTCACAAAACATCTTCAACATTTGGTCAAATGTTGGCTTTTAAAGCCTGCATATATAACTTCTTGATATTAGAAGGCTTTGGAGCTTTTTTATTGATAGAGTTGACTTTGTTGTCAGAAGAGGGAATAGCTAAAGATAATGGCATAACAGATAGCAACTGAATTAGTTTTGGTGTCAAAGTTTTTGGACTTGACCCAAAGATTTGCTCTGAATCAATGGACTTTGGTTTTGGGGTAAATTGAATAATCATCTTTTTTGCAAAAGAAATAGATTGCTTATCATTGATAGGAAATTGATCTCATTCCAACTTGTAAATAGTGTTGATTAATTGCTATATTGACAAAATAACAGGTTCAAAATTTAAAGGTATAGGTGCCTTTGAGTTAGACTTGACAGAATATTGTTTGATATATGTCCTGATTCTTTGAAGTGAGCATGTAATATTTCTGGTATCTTTGCCCAAAGATTTGTTGATCCCAAATATAGAAATGAGAGAAAAAAGAGCTGCCTCATAGGTTTGAATCTGCAGGTTGATTATTGCTATAAGGAATTGCTGTTGATTCAATATTAGGTCTTGTAGTAGAAGTATCCATGCCTTAACTATGAGATATGGACACATTGCTTCCTCCTGTTTGAACATAAGATAATGACATATTGTCTTAGGTTGTTGAAACACTTGTAGGTGTATCAACTGCTATGTTAATATCATTTTTATAATTGCTAGAGGAAGAAGGCTATTGTAGGAATATGGTAAAAAAGCTTTCTTTGAACTTAATTGTTTAGATTTCATGTTTACTTGCTCGAAGTGTTGTCTAGAGGTATGAGAAACAATGTATTTGCTATTATTTCTATAAGTGCTAACCACACTAGATGGTGGTAAGAGGAAAGAAGTGTTGGTTTATTAAGGCCAATATACTATTGTTATACTATATAATATCACTTATTCTAGAATCTTTTATATCCTTCTCTGTGTCACATAATTGTATGACCTGTGACTGTGACATATGTGACCACCCTGTGACCAGTTTGACTGTCACAAATGATTCCACATTATACTTTTTTATCTAAGTCTAAGATAATAAAAATAAAAATAAAACTCAAAATAAGATAAAAGTAAAATGAAAAGAAAAAATAAGAAGCAAGAAAATAATATAAAGTTAAGTTCATTGTCTACAACTCTGACATCATGGTGTAAAGAGATAATATGATGCCTAAGATTAGGGATCTGTGGAATATATATTTTATCTTAAAAGAAAAGTAGGCCATTTACTTCTAACTACTTGGAAGAGTATAGGAACCTTCATAGATGAGTACAGGAGCTCCATGGCTACCTTAGCCACTATCTTCTCTTGTCTTCTACTCTAGTTTCCATAATATATGTCTCTAAAAATACTATATTTCTCACCTTCTAGAGCAAAACTCTTTATATGTTAGAGTTAAAGATGATGAACTCTATTTATTTTTATTTTTATTTCTCATGTTATTTTATTTTTTAGACTTAGAGTTAGGGGATAGCGTAATGTCACAAAAGATTCTAAAAGATTCTAGAACAATGATACCATATAATATATATTACACATATTAATCTTAAAACAAACACATATTCTTTAGAGTAGGCTAGATTAGTATAGCATGGACCATGAGCCTAGTATATATAAGATAGACAAATTGTACTTAGAAACTTCATTGAGTTCTCTTGTGTAAATTCTATATAAAATTCTTTTATTGACTTAATACTTTAAGTCTTCCATATAACACTATAGCACAAACTGCAAAAAACTCCAGACAAAGAAGTATCATTTCCTGATTGTCCAGAGCCTCAGTATTATAATCCAATAGCCTGGACAATGCATTTGACTTCCTCATAGACCTTCTGGGCCTATGATAAAGTAAGAAGTTGAACTTAGCTAGATAAAGAGACTACTGGACTTAATGACAATTGAGCTTCTTTGCTGCCATGAAGTACTCGAAATTATTGTGGTCAATCTATATTTCAACTAGACTTGCTACTCCCTTCAAGAAGTATTTTCATTCCTCTAATGCATAAATAATCACTAGTATCTTCTTATCATGAGTCTTATAGTTCTGCTTAACTGGGGACAAGAACTTGCTGAAAAATGCAATTAAATGCCACTTGCTATCCACTTCAGACTGTTGAGAGAGGACAGCTCCAGTTGTGAAGTCTAAGCTGTCTGCTTCTACACAGAAAGATTTTGCATCATTTAGAGAAACTAGTATAGGCATAGAAGCGACTGCCTTCTTCAGTGCATTGAAGAACTCTTGCTGCTTGTCTTCCCAGGTCCAAGTGCTAGATGATCAGGTGAGGTCCAAAAAAAGACAGGCTATAGTAGAGAAATCTTAAATAAAGTAACAGTAGAAGTTAACAAAACTAAGAAAGACCTAGATATCACTCTAGGACTTTAGAACAGGCTACTTACAGACTCTAGAAACTTTGATTGGATCTATCTCAACTTTGTTTTCAGAGATGACTAACCCAAGATATTTTATTCTCTTCTATTCAAACTCATATTTTTCTAGGCAAAGAAAAAGTTTGTACTCAACCAAGACCTCTAAGACTCATCACACTGCTCTTACATGCACCTCCAGGGTATGTGTGAAGATTAAGATGTTGTTTAGATACACCACAACAATTCCCTCTGTGATCAAATCTCAGAAGATATTATTTATCATTATTTGGAAAATTGCTAAACTGTTGGTTATGCCAAAAAACATTACAAGGAAATCAAAAGGACCTCTATTGGTATGGAAAGTAGCCTTCCATTCATCTCTAGGTTTGATCTGAACATTGTTAAATCTCCAGCAGATGTTTAGCTTTGTAAAGTATTTGGCTCCCTAAAGTTGAGAAACAAGTTCTGAAATGAGTAGAAGTGGATATTAGTTCTTGATAGTCATAGAGTTGAGTGCATGGTAGTCTTGAACCAGTTGGAGTGAGTCATTCTTCTTCTTGATATAAAAAAAGTGCTGCTATGGATGACTTAGAGTGACAAATGCAACTAGTTTTAAGATTTGCTGAGAGAAAAGCATTAAGCTCTGCCTATTCCATGGATGAGAGAGGGTACATCTTGGATGACTTGGGTTTCAAGCTAGGAAGGATGTTACAATCTTAAGCTCAGAGCTCAGGTTGTACTAAGGCAAAGACTTGAAAAGAAGTCAAGGGATGAAATAACTGGTAAAGCATAAGGATACAAGAGAGTATCTATGCTATATATACTAGTGTAACATGAGGAAAAAGTATGTAGTCCATGAGGCAAGTGAGCCATTATACATGAGGATAAGATAAGGTTTCAATACCTTCTACATGAGGTGCTGACTGAGACCACTTCAGTACAGCCAATCATATCATCATACCCTTAACCTATCTTCATGTTGTGTTCTTAAGGTATTAATTGTAACAAAGGAGTTCTATAGCATGGTTCCACTAATAATGTTCTTTCAGAACATTAAATTCTTTCTTTGCAAACACAAATTCAAAACCATAGGTATAGCTGGAGAGTGGAAGTAGCTTCTTATTTACTGCAGTACTCTTCCAGAAAGCCACAGAGAGTCTCTGGGAAATGGTTGCTGCAGCTCAAATATCAGTAGAGAACTTCTCTGGAAAAATATGTGTTAGGAACACTCTGTTTCCTGGTTCTCTACAAAGTTTTTCACACTCAATTGTCATATCCAGTTTTTCATTATCTTCCAAGATCTGATGGAATAGTCTGCTCCAATATGCCAAAATTATGCACTCTTCCACTCTTCTTGTCTTTTATAGATCTCTGCAGCTATCACATCTTGGAGAACAATATATCATCTCTACTTCCTCTTTCTTCTAGTTAACTTCCAGACTGTATTCTTTAAGCTAGGAGTACCCTAGTATCAAGTACTGTTTTCTCAGACTAGAAACTACAAGCAACATCTGCTCTAAGTGCATTTTATACTGCAATACCATATCAACTGCTTCCAAAATTTGACTAGCTTCATTAGCAGTTCCATCAACATTAAACACAACAATAGATCAAGAGATCTTCCATGTATTAATCTGATGCATCTGAACAAATTCCTTGTTAATAAAACTTTCAGTTGTGCCAGAGTTCAGGAAGGCTCAGATAAAGTGTTGTTGGTAGATATCCATAGTGTTCAGCTCAACTCAGAGGTAAAGAAATGTTCCTTTTATATCCAGAGAACTAATGGTAGAACATAGAGAAAGTCATCTTTCTCATTTTGGACATTTGATAAGTAAGGGAGAGTCTTTATAAACATGTAGATAAAGAGGTGTATTTGGAAATTCACTGGAAGTTTCATCATATTCTGCTACTAGTAATACAGTGAATTTATTTACTAGCAACCAGGGCATACAAATTGCTGGTTGCTCTACACAAAATCTTGTTTTAATAATTTATATGTGTTATCCAAGTGATTTGTATCTTCTGGCTCACACTGTTGCAGATTTTCAACATCCTTGAGGATATTGAGGTCTTCTATCAACTCTTGCCATTGCTTAATGGTTAACTGCTTTATATCAATCCTCACTGAACACTCCTGAACAAGGTGGTTTGGATCTCCATAATGGTAACATGTTACATTCTGTATTCTATCTACATCTGTTCTGACCCATGGATAATTTCTGCTCCCTCATCCACACTTCTCAACCTCTTCTAGTGCAGATCACATACCTCCATTCCACCTTAGATGTCCTCACTGGCCTTTACTAAATCTATAGACCTCTATTCCCTGATATCCAAAGATTACCAGTATTCAGGGTAACTCACTCAGTAGTTTACATTCCAGATAACTACTCTAGATAACTCACCCAGTATATAATCTAGTAGTTTATACTGTAGTAGTTATTCTGAAAATTGACTAAAACTAGCACCCACTTCTGGTGTTGTCAATGACACATCTCATTACCTTCTAGTAGTTTTCCACCTCCTAAATTCCCAAGCCTATTCTAAAATATGCAACCAGTACAACTAGTAGAAACACAATATATAAGTTGAAGCTGAAGGTCATTCTAACCTATCTTCCATGTTCTTAAATAATGTGCAACTCTCTTATCTAAACTTCTGGGATATTCTACCAGATCTCAGATAATGAGGTGTGAATCATGTCTAATATAACATCTTGCTTTTGGCATAAAATGAATTCTTTGAGTGGCATTAATATCTATAGAGATACCTAGAGAGAGGGTTTGTGCAGGATAACATAAATATGCAGGGGCTAAAGAGGATATAAGTGGAGGTTGGAAGTAGTAGCCTAAGATAGAGAAGTATAGATATATGAAAGTGCTGTCAAAATTATTCAATAGTTTGACTAGAAAACCTTGTTTGTCTGTTGAGCTTAATCAATGCATTTTGTGGCTTCAAACTATATAGTCTGATCAGTGTTTTTAGGGTGTTTTACTAGAAGAATAGCTATTTGGTTCTGAATTATGAACTGGAGGCCTCTTCTAAACTTAACCACTATAGTACAAGGATTAGTGTAGTTGGTATTAAAAATCAGAGTTTGGAACTTATCTAGATAGTCTTCTACCCTATGACTTTCTTAGTAGTATGTGGTCTCTTCCAGTTTGTTAACTGCTTCTGCTTCTGTTTTGACTCCTCCTAGAAAAAGCTCTCTGACTACTTGGTAGCTTAGCTATTTCCCAAAAAAAGAACAACACCTAAAGAATCTTATTTTGATATCTGGTAAATTGGTCCACTGATAACCAGATATAAAGAAAGCAGGCACTTAGGAAGGTTTGATCCATCTAGTATTCACCAGCAAAATGTTATGAACTTAAGACTAGAGTTAAATCAAAAGAACAGTCCTTGGATCAGGTTGATCATAAGAGAACTTGATGGAGTTCCTAAGTACAATATATCTATCTACCTTATATATGCTTGGCTCATAATCTATGCTATACTAACCTAACCTATCCTAAAGGAACATGTATTATTATCCTTAAGGTCAATATATATAAAACATACTGTATGACATCATTACCTTAGAACCTTATATATTCTTCTATGTCATGTAATCATGTAATCATGTCATGTAACCATCATATTAAACCTTAACCCTAAATAAAATTAAAGAAAAATAAAGTGAAAATAAAAATAGAGTCTCTTGTTCACAACTCTAACACAAAGTTTATAAAAAGAGATATATTAGGATAGCATGATATATCTCAGAGTAGAGAAGAGTTATTGGAAAAAGGAGATCTAAAAAGCATTAGAGAGAGTATATTCACTAGTATTGGAATGGGGTTTGGTACCAAAATATGCAAGTCTCAGAGTTGATTTATAAGACTAGCAAGAATATTATTAGTTGAAACTTCCAAGGCATGCTAGTACTTAGTTATTTCTTATAAATGTCATTATAGAAGACCTAAAGCTTCTTCCATACTAATAGAGTTTTAGAGCTGTTCTAGAACTGATATAGGGTAGAAAGTGAGAAAAGATAAGAAAAATCAAGATATAAGAGTAGATGATTCAAGACTACCAGACTTCTAGAATGTTTCAAGATTCCAGAGGAAATGGGAATTCTGTTCTGCTGTTAAGGCAACTGGACAGAAGAGCAAATCACTTCAAATCTTCAGGAAATTCTAAGTCTATTGTTTGAGAAATACTAAACTATATATTATAGCTTAAGCTCAAGTGTAAAAGTGAAAGATAAACCTTATATTAGGTTAACACAAGAGAACTTGATGGAGTTCTAAGTACAAAATTGTTCATCTTATATATACTAGACTGTTGTTCCATGCTATACTAACCTCAGCCTATCTTAAAGTCTATGTATTTTTCTTAAGATCAACAGATGTAATATATTTTATATAATATTATTGTTGTAAAACCTTCTACAATGTTATTTGTGACATGTGACCAATGTGTGACACTGTGTCATATCATGTGACATCACACTAAACTCTAATCATAAGTCCAAAATAGAAAAGAAAATAAGAAAGAAAATGAAAAAAGTTAAGTCTACTATCTTTAATTCTAATACTATACACTCATTTCCAAGAAATCCTAAGAGAATAGAATAGGGATTTCTAAAGGTGATAACTACTCTATATAATAACAAGTCTATTTTAATGTGTTATAATTCTGTTTATATAAACAAGAAATAATAATACTTAAGTAATCAGAAACAGCTCAGAATAGAGTGACTCAATTGAAAGAGAGCTAGAGTGCTTAGCTAGTGCTTCTAGAGTATAAGAAAGCAGATAAGTTAATGATATTAGCAGACTTTGGAATATTATCAAGTATTGTAGAAGAGCAAGAAAGTACTAGAAAGGGAAGTTAAATGATATATTCAGATAGTTAGGAGTATTGGTGTGTAGCTTGAAGAGGTCCAGAGTATGGGAAATTGAATAAGTAGATGAGTACAGATATGGAAAATAATCACAAAACACAGAACAGCTAAAAAACATGAAAGAGAAAAGTTTTAGAAGAGCTAGTTCTCTTACAAATATGTTATTTAACTTCTCTTTTTAGTACTCCCTTGCTCTTCTGCAATGCTTTATAGTCTTCCAAAGTCTGCTAGTGTTATCTGCTTATCTGCTTTCTTATGCTTCAAAAGCACTAGCTAAACACTCTGGCTCTCTTCCAATTTAGTCACCTTATTCTGAGCTATTTCTGATTACTTAAGTATTATCATTCCTTGCTTATGTAAACAGAATTATGACATATTAGAATAGACTTAGTATTATATAGAGTAGTTATTATCTTCAAAAATCCCTATTCTGTCCTTTTAAAATTTCTTGGAGATAAGTATAAAGTTTAGTATGTCTAAAATAATAGACTCAGGATTTTCTGGAGATTTAAAGTGCTTTGTCCTTCTGCCCAGTTGCCCTAACACTATATGCCAAAAGATAAGGAGATATTACATACTATCCAACATTCATACATTTCCCACCTTCTTCTAGTACTGATTGCACTCTATTTCAATCATCCATCAGCCCAAGGACCAAACTCTGCATTCTCATCAATCTCATGGAGTTTTGAGTAACAACTCCTATAGTATTTAACAATCTGGAGTAAGTACAGTAAACAAGTATTATTAGATTAGCACTTCCATATTTAAAAACAATAGCTATCATATACTATTCTTCAATCTGTTAATCAATTTAGACTTGTGCCATACTTGTCATTTAAATCTCTCTGAACATTAACATCTAAGAGATACAATCACATAATAAATAGGCTAGGCATAACATCATCTATTGAAGCTAAGGTTAATTATCTGCATAGTACTAACTTCTAGTCCCTTGGAACAAATTCCTAAACCTAGCTCTACACTTCCATCTTCTGTGCTATCTTTTGAATAATCCAGCAAGTGTGAATTGCCTCCTAACAAGAGCAAGTAAAGAAGCAAAAGGTAGAGAAGGTAAAACCAGTAGAATTAGATAAAGTTAAAGAGTAAGAAATAGAGAATAAAAAAAATAAAAGAATTAGTAAAGTATCTGGTATAATAGAAGAGGTTCACAGTGAAACACAGTATATAGAAGAGGAAGAAGAACTTAAAAGATACAAAGAATATAGTAGTAAAGTTTGAGAAAAGGCTAAGTGTAGAAATTAGGAGATAGAAAAAGTTGGACATGGCAGAAGAGTGGGACTTCAGGGAGTTACTGAGAAAGTATATAACAAAGATGTTGTATGGATAGGACAATAGAAAGTTTGAAGAGAAGTATTTAAAGAAGTTAGAGAAAAACTAGTGAAAATAGAAGTTAGTTTGTGTTTTGACATGTGATTGTGTGACTGTGACTGATGTGTGAGACCGAGTCACACCATGTGACAATTTGTGACTGTGACATATAACATCATGCTAACTTTAACCCTAAGTTCTCAAAATAGAAAATAAAATAAAAATGAAAAAAGGTTAAGTCTAATGTTCACAACTCTGACAAGGTTCTTCTTTTAACTTAACTCTAAGTCTTAAGTTGTAAAATAATGAGTCTCTTTTCTATCCCCTAAATAGATGATTAGAATAGTATTGGTGTATAAAAATGGCATTTAAAGGCTAAAATTGGTGTTTTATCCTTTTACTCACTTAAAAACATACTCAATAGTTCACATTAGTCAAGTAAATTAGAAATATTGACCTTCAACAATTTTGCTACCAACTTTAGCATTACTGACTTTACTATCACAACTTGGAAGCAATTAGTTAAAGATGGTGTTAATCTAGAAAATACAAACTAGGGAAATTTGGAAATAAAGATGATGAGAAATACATATCAAGCAACTACACACATGACTAAAAGTTATGTGGATCAAATAATAAATAACATGATAAACTATTATAATAGTGCCTTGACTATAGCCTATAATAAAATTGCAACACTGGAAGTACAAAATGTAGAACTTCAAGTAAAGCTAACAAGTCTGTCTGAAAGTGGTACTGTAGCTAAAACCAAAGTACCTGAGCCACCCACATTTACAGACTCAGAAAACAAGATGCAACTAAATGACTGGTTAAATCAAATAGCCTTATATTGCTCAGCATCAAGTATTATCCATGATGATCAGAAAATTGTATGTGCTTTCACTTGTCTACATGCTCCAGCAAGCATATATATGAAAGCCTATTTTAACAAAGTATAAATTAGAGCAAATCTAAGCTCTTAGAGCAACTTTGCCCAAGAACTAAAAAATATCTATGAACAAAGAGATAACAAGAAGGAAGCAAAGAAGAAACTAACAGCACTTTGGGTTAATAGGAACTTGGCCAAAGAAACTTTGTCAAATATGTAGAAAGATACCAAACATTAGCAAGAATTATTAACTACATAGATGAAGTATGCATTGATAAACTTAAAGAAGTTGTTCTAGATGAGCTGAAAAATGTGCCTGTTATGTATAAGATCACAAATCAAACTCTAAAAAACTGAAATGATTATATTAAACTAATGAATATATATAAGGCCTTATACCCAGATAAAACTTAAGATGTAATATTTGGTTCAAATGGCAATGTAAAGAAAAGTAAAGAAGGAAAGAAAGACCTAGATACAATAGAAATAGGTGAAGTCAAGAAAAAAGAAGAGAAAAGTTTATAATACTGTCAGATATGTACAGGCAAAGGCTTTAAAAATAAAGCAAAGTCACATGATACAGTAGATTGTTATGACAAATCTGGAAATAAGGATAAAATGCCTTAGAAAAATTCTTTCTAGAACACATCTTTACTGGGTTCTAGATATAAAAATCAATCCTTCAAAGTGTAACTGATAAAACTATTAGAGGAGGAAAGTAATAACTCAGACTCCCTATCTGAAGATGTCAATATAAATAGCACATTCATTGTGGAAATCTCTGATCCTAGCTCCCCAAAAAGGAAGAGAAAAGGGAATTCCAACTTGGATTTTCTATTGGGACTATAGAGAATAATGTTTGTGATCTACAGTCAGAGGATAGTATACTTCTTATTAGTTTGAAGAATTCAAAAGTAGTACAAGAATCTTGTAGTAATATAGCATACAACAAGAAAACCTTCTTTAAAATTCCAGTTACACTTTTGGTATATGGTAAAAAGGTACAGACTGAGGCTTTAATTGATTCAAGAGCTACCACAAACTTCATTGACAGAGTTTTTATGGAAAATAACAACCTGGTAACATATAAATTAGCAAATCCATATAAAGTAGTAAATGCAGATGGTACTTCCAACAAAGCAGAACAAATTACAGAGTATGTCCAAGCTTATGTAGAAATTGGATCTCACAAGACAAGACAGCATCTTTTTGTCATTCCATTAGGGAATAAAGAAATAATGATTGAATATTCATACTTGTACAAACATAATCCAAATATTGATTAGCAAAAGGGCTAATAGAAGTTCACTAGGTGTCTGAATATATATACCTATAAAGCCCATAAAATATAAGATGTAAAAGCAGGCACTAGTGAACTTTATCTTAAACTGGATATCAGTGGATCACTTTTATTGGACAATATAGGAGATGAAGATTCTGACAACTATATACTGAGCTAGGGAGATATAACTAACTCAGACAATTATCAACAGATAATGGTAATTGTATCTTTACTTAACAATCAAGATTAATATGGATAATTAGACTATGTGGATACAAAAGCCTGGAAAGTACATATGTCTAAATGATTACATGAATATGGAAATGTATTCTCAAAAACCAAATCAGAGAGAATACTATTATAAAAACTATATGACTATACAATTGAATTTGAGAAAGATGCAATACTTTCTAAACCAGCAAAGGTTTATTTATTTATTCACTTTTTATATCAGAAAGAAACTCTCTAGACTTATGGATTGATGAAGAACTTAGAAAAGACTACATTCAACTATCTACCAGTTTTATAGCAGCACCATTCTTCTTTATAAAAAAGCATAATGAAAGTTTACATCTAGTTATGGACTATCAAGCCTTTAATGGAATAACTATCAAGAATCACTATTCAATTCCCCAAACTGCAGACTTAATTAAATTACCTAGTCATCTCTCAATATTTACAAAAATTTATTTAAAATGAGGATACAATAATGTCTGCATTAAAAAGAGAAATGAATAGAAAATGGCATTCATTACAAAACAAGGCCTTTTTAAGACTAAAGTTATGTATTTTGGATTTTCTAATGCACCAGCAATGTTCTAAAGTATAATAAACAATATACTTGGAAATTTGATCCATATAGAATATATAATAGTGTATTTAGATGATATTCTAATATTTGGGACAAACAAGAAGGAATATAAGCAATTGGTCAAGGAAGTACTGAAAAGACTTCAAACAAAATGATTCCTATGTCAAAGTAGAAAAATACTCCTTTAAACAAAGTAGTATCAAGTATTGTTACAACTCAAAAACCTTAGAGTTGATCAATAAGAGAAACCTTGTATTAGGGTTAACATAAGAGAACTTGATAGAGAACTTTGTACAGGATTGTCTACCTTATATACTAAAATCCCATGGTCCATGCTACTCTACTTCTAGCCTACTCTAAATAACTATGTGTTCTTCTTAAGGTCAACATGTGTTATACATGTTATATGACATCATTCTTCCAGAATCTTCTATGTTCTTCCAATGTGACATGTGACATGTGACTGATGTGTGACAGTTTGTGATGGTGTAACCATAATGTTATGCTAAACCCTATCTCTAAGTTCCAAAATAAAAAATAAAGGAAAAGAAAATAGAAATGTAAAAAGAAAAGAAAATATTTAGAGTTCATTATCTTAAACTCTGACAAGTATCTAGATGTGATTATTTCAGAAAACAAGATGCAGATGGATGAAGAAAAGCTTTCAGAAGTTTTAAAGTGGCCAGTACCAACAAAAGTTAAACAAGTACAAGCCTAAGAATAAAGTATTCTTAAGCTTTGTGAATTTTTATCAAAGATTCATTGAAAAATTTGCCAAGATATCAAAACCACTCTCTAACTTGACCAAAGGTGCAGTTTTATCACAAAAGATGCTAGCTACTGGATTATGGTATCAGTTGCCTTCTTTTCTAAGTCATTAGATATTTATAAAAGAAACTATGAAATCTATGATAAAGAATTACTAGCAATAATAAGAGGATTAGAAGAATATCATCATCATTTGGAAGGACATCTACATAAAATTGAGATTTGGTCAGATCATCAAAATCCTACATTCTTTAGAACAGCTCAAAAGCTAACTAGAAGACAAGCAAGATAAGTTTTTATATAACCTGTTTTGACTACATACTTTATCATAAACCAGGAAAGACAATACAAGCTGAAGACTTTTTGTCTAGAGGAATAGATCATAAGATGGGGATAAATCTCAATAACACAAACCAAGTACTATTAAAACCTAAGTTCTTTGCAATCAATGTATTAGAGGCTTCTCATGAGTTATTTATAAATGATAATATAATCCTAAAGAAAGTTAAGGCAGCACTCTTATCAGATGAAGTCACAAAAGACTATAAGTTTCTTTTTCAGTCAGGATCATGAGAATTTAGAAAGTCTCTATACAACTAAAACTATGAGAATGAACTATTATTATATAGATAAAAAGTATATATTTCTAAAAGTATGAATGACAATCTGAGACAAAGAATTGTCCAAATGTATCATGACTTACCACTTGCAGAACATCTAGAAAGATGAAAGACTTATGAATTAGTCTCTAAAAATTACTGGTGGTCTGGGATGACAATATTTATCAAGAAATATATTATAGGTTGCAATATGTGTCAGCAGATGAAAAATCACCTACAGCAACCTTTTGAACCACTCATATGTAACAAGGTGTCTAACAAACCTTGGGAAATTATTACCACAGATCTAATCACACAACTACCTGAGTCAAATAATTACAATGCTATCTATGTTATTGTTAACAGGCTTACCAAAAGAGCACACTTTATTCCTATCAACAATCAGTTTTTATCTAAAAATATGGCCCAACTATTGTATAATAGAATTTATCCTTTACATATACTACTTCTATAAGTTATCTCAGATAGGGAAGTGCAATATTTAGCTGAACTCTTCCAAGAATGATATAAACTATTGGGAATAGAATCAACAATGTTAACAGCATACTATCCACAAACAGATAGGTAGACAGAATGGATAAACCAGATATTATAACAGTATCTTAGGTGTTATGTTGATTATAACCTAAAAAACTGGTCAAACCTGCTACCAAGTGTAAAATTTGCATATAATAATCAAGCATATACAGGAACAAACAAAAGTCCTTAAATATGGCAGAAATCCAAGAACAGGTCCAATATTAGTTAAACAGTTGCTGAACAAGAACTTGAATGACCTTATATATAAAAAGACAAGAAGCCTTAGAGCATGCAAAAACAGCTCTCAGTCTTGCAGCAGAAAGAATAAAGTAGTACTATAATCAAAAAGTTCAAAGTGTTTCATTTAAAGTTGGTAACAAAGTACTACTCAGTCTAAAGAATTACTAGACTATAGAATAAGCATTTTGACCATGTTATGAAAGACTATTTGAGATTATAGAAAAATTGTCCAATATTACATTCTGACTAAGAATGCCATCTCATTACCAAGCTATACATCCAGTCTTTTATGCAAGCAAGCTAATAACCTACTCTGAACCCACTATTCATGAAAAAAAACCTATATCCCCATCACCAGTTCAAACCAAAGGTCAAGAGGAATAGAAGGTAGAAAAGATTTTGCAACATCATTAAAAATATAGAAAAAAATAAGTATCTCATTCAATAGAAAAGATTTAATCAAGGAGAATATACATGGGAGCTTAAAAAAAATCTTGAAAATGCATATGACAAGCTTCAGGAATATCTTCAAAACTTCTAACTCTTCTCAATAGAGCTTGAACCAAGAGGAGGGATAATGTCACAAACTTCATTTAGCTTATATCTCTACAACCAGTAGACCAATTTTCACAAACTAAGTTATACTGGAAAACCCCAAATAAGAGCTATCTGCATATATATGAGATGTACAAAAGCAACAACAAACAACTGAGATATCAGGCTATCAGTAAGTATAAAAGTTTCATTAGCTGATATCTTATGAATAGCTGAACAGATTTGTATAATTGAACTTGCATTGGAAAGTGCTCATCAAACTGTTTCCAAAGTCTTTACTATCTAGTAATATTTGAGATTGCTATATTGAGATTTTTAACCATCTAGATTTATCATTCTGTAGTTAGATTATTTAATGTTCTACCTAATGTTCTACTTGATTAGAATAGACTCCTAGATACTTAAAGTAGCTATTGTCCCTAGGAAACTCTACTCTGTTCTCTTAGGATTTCCCTTGAGATGAGTCATGTATTTAGTAGTTATGAACAATATCACTTAGGATTTCTCTAGAGTTACAAACTCCACTAAAACCCTATAGATTTTGTCTAGTTGCTCCAATAGCAGAACAGAATTCTTCCTTTAAGACCTTGACATATTGATTGGTCTAGTAGTTTCAGATTTTCCACCCTTATATCTTGACCTCCCTTACTATTCCTTACTTTCTAACAGATGTCTACTCCTAGTGACTATCTTATAATCTCTATTAATACTAACAAAGTTCTGAAGCTTTTTTAGTATTATCTAAGGGAAGTAGCTGAGCACTAGTGGATCTCAGAACATAACACTAACAACATTCCCACCAGTCTTATAAACCAACTCCAAAATTTATACTCTCTAGTATTTAACTCTATCTTTGCATTTATAAATATACTCTTCTTTTTCTCACAAGATCTTCTTTTCCTAACTAATACTTTCACATTTAAAAACTACCTCCATTGCTCTTAATCCCATATACTACTTCTACTAGACTTGAGCAGTGTCAGAATTAAAGATGATAAACTTATTTTATTTTCATTTTATTTCTTATTTTCATTTATTTTTCATTTTTGGACTTAGGTTTACAGGTTAGCATGACATTACATGACATGATATAATATCACATTTGGTCACAAGTCATAGTTACATGATCACAGAACATTGTAGAAGACCTTAGAAAAGAAGGCACTAGAACAATGATATTATACAACATGTATTACACATGTCCTTTAGGGTAGGCTAGATTAGTGTAGCATAGACCATAAACCCAGTGTATATAAGATAGACAGATTGTACTTAAAAACTCCATTGAGTTCTCTTGTGTTAACCTAATACAAGATTTCTCTTTTAACCTTACTCTTGGTCTTAAGTCATAACAAGTGGTGACTAACAAACAAGACAAGCCTTTCTCAGCTTCTATTTGTTATAACTTAAAGACCTTAGAGTTGGTCAATGAGGAGAATTTTGTATAAAGTTTACATAAGAAAACTTGATAGAGAGCTCTGTACATAATTATCTATCTTATTTACCTAAAACTAATGGTCTGTGTTCTACTACATTAGGCTACCCTAAATAACTATATGTTTGTCTTAAGATTAACATATGTATAACATGCTATATAACATTATTTTTTCAGAACTTTCTACCATTTTCCATTATAATACATGATTGTGTGACAGTGTGACCATGACAGCATCATGTGACTGTGACTGATGTGTGACACCAAGTCATGCCAAACCCTAACCCTGGCTTCCAAAATAAAAGTGAGAGAGAAATTGAAAATAAATAGAGTCTATTATCTTCAACTCTAACACTATTCTCTCTACATCTAGCTGTCTATGAAATAGTTTGTATATAATTAGGACAAAATTCTCTGGGCCCTATTCTTCTTTAAGAGTAGCCAAGCTACAAAGTGGTTTAAGAAACTATTTTGAAAAGAATCTAATATAAGAGTCTTTCCTATCCCTATATAGTCTAAATTCAAGAAGCTCTTTCACACTCACTTCTATCCAATAAACATTGTTATTAAAGCTGTTTACAAACTGAAATAGATTACATACTACTAAGGAAGTTATATTGTAGAGAATTACCTAGATAAGTTCTAATTTCTTATTTTAGAAGCTAGCTATACTAATCTATACACTATAGTAGTCAAGTTTTACTATGGGCTCCAAATTGTAATTCAGAACTAGATTACAATCTTACTAGTAAAGAGGCCCAAAAATACTGATCTTATACTTGGTTTGAAATAGCATGCAAAATTAATTAGGTCTAATAAGCAAATAAGGTATTTTAGTTGATCCAGTATAATACTTCAGTATTCACCTTCAACTCCTAAGTGCTATAGAGCTCTACATTATGCCTATCCCTAGAGAGCTACCCTTGTCTTCTCATTATCTCCAGTACTACTACTGGTATCTTTCTGTTCTTTGCTAATAAGGACTACCATCTGAACTTTTCAGTGCATCTTAAACACAATATAACTTTCTTCCAAGCTCATAACTTTGCTATTGATCTTGATAAATTACAAAGTACCCTCAAAGCTGAAATTACTATAACCCAACAGTGCTATCAAAAGTCTACTAATACATAATATTCTTCTATCTCTAATTTTAAAGTAGGTAATAAGATTTTTGTGAAAGCTTAATTCTTTAGGACCATCCAGCCCTTTAAAAAGCTCTCTAAAAATACCTCAGATCCTATGAAATCATTTCCCAGAATGTGTCAAGAATGAAAGAAGTGGACTTAATATTTTTATTTTTCCTTTCTCATTTTATTTTTATTTTTTATTTATTTTCCTTTATTTTATTTTTAGAACTAGGGTTAGGGTTAGAGTGACAAGATCACGCTGTCACACAGCAGGTCACATCAGATGACATGGTTACAAGTCACATGATACATAGAAGGATATAGAAGGTTCTGAAAGAATGATGTCATACAATGTGTGAAACACATGTTGACCTTAAGGTATACACATGGTTGTTTAGGGTAGGCTAGAAATAGCTTGCACAGACCATTAGGTATTTGTATATAAGGTAGACAATCCTGTACAGAGTTCTCTATCAAGTTCTCTTGTGTTAACCCAATACAAGGTTCA
>Ga0157359_1000195_pt1 | contig 19961 bp, 16 predicted proteins | sample AttcapACBM3_FD_111482 | JGI IMG/M metagenome (GOLD analysis project Ga0157359, IMG submission 111482) | Fungus gardens microbial communities from leaf cutter ant in Botucatu, State of São Paulo, Brazil - Atta capiguara ACBM3 | ecosystem: Host-associated > Fungi > Mycelium > Unclassified ...
CAGGCTCTCCTCCTCGTTATAGACCGGGATGACCACGGAGAGCATATTGATCGGTTTGATATCGCGCATTTCAGGCTCCCGCAATGTCACGCAAAGCCTGAATCACACGTTCGACATCCTGATCCGTCATTGACGGAAACAGCGGAATCGAACACATCTGCTGGCTGTTTAGTTCGCTGGCGGGCAGACGTAAATCAGGATAGTGCTCGCGGTAATATTTATGGGTATGCGCTGCACGGAAATGCAGGCCGCTGCCAATATCCCGCGTCTTGAGTGCCTGCATAAAGGCATCACGCGACAGACCGCAGCGCTGTTCGTCAATGCGGATAATAAACAGATGCCACGCATGCTGATGTGGCCAGCCAGGCAGTGACAGCGGTTCAAATGGCAGAGTGCGCAATGCTTCAAGATAGCGTTCAGCAATCTCGCGACGGCGGGCAATAAAGCCTGGCAGTTTCTGTAACTGCACCAGCGCAATGGCGGCGCTGATATCGGGCAGGTTGTACTTGAAGCCCGGCATCATGACTTCTGCCTGCGGCAGACGCCCCTGAGTCTGGCGGTCAAATGCATCGACCGCCAGGCCATGAAACTTCAGGCCGCGAATACGATCGGCGAGCGCTGCGTCATCGGTTACCACCAGGCCACCTTCGGCGCAGGTGATATTCTTGATGGCGTGGAACGAGAAAATCGCCGTACCGCGATGTCCAACCGGCTTTTCATGATAAGTGGTGCCCACCGCGTGAGCCGCATCTTCGATGATGGCGATGCCATGCTGCGCAGCCAGTGCATAGATGGGGTCGAGATCGGCAGGCGCACCGGCGTAATGCACCGGAATGATGGCGCGGGTGCGGGATGTAATGGCCCCGGCTATGCGTTCCGGCGTCACCATCAGGTTGTCAGGATCCACATCAATCATTACCGGCGTGGCGCCCAGCAGCGTGATCAGGTTCAGGGTAGAGACCCAGGTCATGGAGGGCGTGATCACTTCATCACCCGGCCCGATTCCCATCGCCATTAGCGTGACATGCATCCCCGCTGTGGCAGAACTGACCGCAATGGCGTGCTGATTGCCGGTCAGCTGGACAAAGGCCTGCTCCAGTTCGGCGCATTTTGCACCCGTTGTTATCCATCCAGAGTCAAATACCGCCTTAACAGCGGCCAGCTCTTCATCACCGAATGAAGGGCGGGAAAAGGGCAAAAAATCCATGCTAAAACTCCTGCAGATCAAACCTGTAAGCTGTCGCGCGATGTTAATCAGGGACAACGCTGAAAAATGACTGGAATAGCGGTTTATTAACATCCGGCTTTGGCATTATCGACACCACGTTTTCCTGTTCTGGAATTAAGGTTACCGGACTGCTAATACAAACTACCGTATGAAACTTAACTGAACATTAAATGAATAACGTGAATAATAATAAAATCAAGGAGCAGTGATTTAACAGTTTCCAGAAAAGTTCACTATTGAAGTGCTAATAATGATTCTGACCACAACTCTTTTTGATTTATTTATATTTTGTTTAAAAAAAGCCGCGAAGGCCTGTTACCAGAGCCTCAGCGAGTGTGCCCGAGGGAAGCCAGGTCAGCATTTAAAATTTAACCTACTGATAAACATAATTTAATTCTTTCCCGGAAATTTTGTGCGCATAGCTAAAAAATAGTGATCTGAAGATTTCAGGAAAACGAAAGCGTAATAATACTTTCTTAATGTATTCTTAATATTGCCGTTTATTAATTTTCACCCTCACAATAATCATGACGATTTAGTGAATCTCCGGTGACAGTCAGTTAATATCTGTCAGGTTGCCTGTGCCTTTATGGTAAAAATAGTGCTAAAAAAAGTGAATAAGATCGCATTTTCAGGCGTTAACATCTGGCTTGCCAGCTAAAGAGAAAATAGTGATGATACGTTCCGCCTGTTTATACACTCTGTTTGCCCTGATCAGCCCGGTGCTTTATGCCGCACCGGTAACCTATGCTATAGCGCCCGATAAGACATCGATTGCTCTCTCATGGCGGGCTTTCGGGCATAACTTTTCGCAGGCCAGATTGCAGGGCGTAACCGGCACGGTGACGCTCAATCCCGATGAAGATCATGACGATCGTATTGAAGTGAATATTCCGGTGGGGACGCTGGTGGCCTCAAACAGCCTGTTAACCTGGCAACTGAAAAGCGACCTGTTTTTTGATGCAGAACGTTACCCGCAGATTCACTTCGTGAGCACCCGCGTTGCCTCAGCAGGTGACGGAAATTATCGGGTTTTCGGTGTGCTGACGGTGAAAAATATCAGCCGGCCAGTGGTGATGCTGGCCGCGCTGGACAGGGGTAAAACGATTGATCCGGCGTCACGCTCGCTGGCGCTGCATGCCTCTACTGCCATCTCCCGTTCTGCCTTTGGCATGGATCGGCTGGTCGGCGTGGTTGATGACCGCGTAAACATTGCACTGGCGATTGCCGCGCAGACCAGGTAGCCGCTGCGGGCAAGCCCGTTTAACTGAGCGCGCTCTGCAATGTTTCCGCTGTGGCAGCCAGCTGGGCCGGGGGATTGCGGCCAATCAGCACAAACTGATAGCCATCGCGCATCCACCAGGCCAGCTGCATTCCGTGACGCTGTTCACGGGCAATCGGGTTAGCGTCGTGTGATGCGGGAGAGATGCAGAGCGCCATCGGGCCATAATCAGCGTGCAGCCAGGCAATCTGCGCTATAGCGGTTCGTTCGTAGCGCAGAATCCGCACCATTTTCAGTTCAGCTCCAGGCAGGTGCAGTTGCTGCGGCTGCAGCTGTAATCCCAGATCGAGCCGGGTGCGCTCCAGGCCTCTCTGCAGCATGACGGTGTCACCGGGCGCATCGGCAAGTGTTTCGGCACTGTAGAGCGACATATAACGCGCTTCCAGATCGCGGATATTCTGGCTTTCATCCTTCCCCTCTTCTGACGGTCTTGCCAGAAAACCGATGCTGCTGCCCACCAGCAGAAAGCTGACAGATGCCGCAATCAGTGCCCGACGGCTGTAGCCTTTGACGGGCACTGGCGTGGGTGCCGGAATGCCCGCGAGTCGCTGCGCCATTCTCTCCTGGGGTGCCTGTTTCAGTAGCGGCGCAAAAGCCTGCTCAAAGTCGAAACTGCTGTGCTGGAATTGCTCAACCCGCGTGACCAGTTCCGGATCATCAGCCATCGCCTGCGCAAACTGCGCGGCTTCCTGCGGCGTCATCTCACCATCCAGCCAGGCAACTATCGCCTCATCGCACCACGGCGGCATCAAAGTTTCCCTGTTCATCTCCGTTTCTCCTGCGGTACGGGCGACGTCGCCGACTGTCCTGCCAGCGTGGCACGTGCAGCGGCCAGGCGGCTCATAATGGTGCCAATCGGAACGGCCAGCGTTTCTGCCGCTTCCTGATAGGTCAGTCCTTCAACGTAAACCAGAAACAACGCATTACGCTGCGCCTCGGGTAAGACGTTGACCTGCTGCATAATGCGCTGGAAATGGCGATTGTCGTCACTGGTGGCGTGGTTATCTGCGGCCAGAAGTGCATCGGGATCAACGAATCCCTGCCCCTGACGCACTTTTCGCGCCCGTAAATCACTGACCCAGATGGAGTGAAGGATCGAAAAAAGCCATCGATCAATGCGTGTGCCCGGCGTGAACTGCGCGCTGCGTTCCAGCGCGCGTACGCAGGTTGACTGCACCAGCTCTTCTGCCATGTCACGATTGTGCGACAGCACATAGCCGTAACGCCAGAGCCGCGTCAGATGCTCCGCCAGGTGCTGACGGATGTCACTGTGAGTGATTTTTCGCTCCTCCCTGTCGCCTCAGACCTCAGGATGGCCATTGATTGCGGCCTGCAGATCGCGGTACTCCTCGCAATCTGTGCCACAGATCCCGGCAATGGTTTTTAACTGTTCCCGCGCCAGATCCGGACGCCCTTTAATCATCCAGGCTTCGCCCAGATATTCACGCACTTTAGCGTAACGGGGATCGAGTGCAATGGCGCGCTGATAATAACCAATGCCCTCATCCGTCCGGCCCAGTTTGCGGGTGGCATAACCACGGTAGTTCCAGGCTTCACGGGTATCCGGGTTTTTCAGCGTATCCAGCAGGTTCAGCGCCGCCTGATATTCGCCCTTTTTCGCCAGATGATAGGCGTTGCGTGTTATATCGTCGTCGCTCAGCTTGCTGGTCTTCCCGGGCACGCAGCTTTTGGTGTGACTGTCGTAGACCTGGCCTTTTGGGCAGTCAGGCATCTTTTTCTCACTGTCATTGTCACCCATCGCCATGCTCAGCGGAGAGTGCAGCATCAGCAACAGGGCCGGAACGGCAAGCAGAGAAATACCAGAACGCGTTGTCATCATTGATCCTTATCGGGGCGGTGAGGCAGGCGACAAAGCCTGCCGGATTCAGTCCGCTATCGCGGCGCTATACGGTAAACAGCTCAACGCCGGTTTCTATTCGATAAAAACAAGATTATTTTTTCAGGCCGCCAAGCCGAATCAGAACGGCCGCTTTTCAACACGCCAGAAACGCTGTTCCGACAGAGACATCACCGTAGCGTCCGCAATCGCCTCGGCTTTCAGGCTATCCCCCAGATTCGGCAGAACATCAACTCGCTCACTGCTCAGCGAGCGGATAATCGCATGCAGATGAGCATAGTAAGTGGACTGTGCCCGGCTGCCCCGTCGGAATACATGGCAGGCTTAAGGCGATTTAAAGAACAGCTTTAGCTCACCAGCCCCCGGTCTGAGTCGATTATGAACAACCACTTACAGATAAAGAAACTAAATGGACTCTAAATGATAGAATATAAAACTATATATAATCACTTTATGGTTTTAATGTTTATCTTCTGTATGAAGGCCGTATTATTACTTCTAAGCTATCAGCGATTTACGAATCAGGTGATAAATGTGCCAGCGATAAAATACATACCGGCATATTAATGCTGAAGGAAAATAACGACTGACCGATGAACAGGGCTCTGTTAAAAGCGAAATTTCCAGGCCTATTGATAAATATCGGACGCCTGCAGATTTTCACTGTCTGAATTAAGCATTTTTTCACATTCTTAATAGGTGGTGCTTAATTTCATCCGCTTCAGATCAGAGTAAGAAGCAAAACCGGCTAACACCGGCATGCTGATTAGTGATGATTATCAATTTTTTTTACAGCTCAGAAGCTGAGTGACTGATAAATGAGAGAAGACAAGGCTTTCAGATGTCAGCGTACTCTTTGCTGGCAGCAGGGAGGCGAATCAGCTTAAATCAGACCGGGCACAGGCTCATTTTTAAAGGATAATTCAGCAGGAAGATTATGAACAAAGTTTACTATCTGGAAAAATTAAGAAGTTGTCCATCAACGGATATCCTGGAAATCGTGACAAGTTATATGAGAAAAAAACTTCCTGCTGACGATATCTGTTCATTCGATGGTGCATACGATCACCGAAAAGCCGAGCTGATAATGAATGAAACGTACAGTGAAGTGCCTCCAGAGGTCTGGAGGCTGGTATGCTGAATAGGATTCAAAAGGAGGAGGAGATTAATCACAGCTTATTATCGGTTAAGGGCTGAGTCTCTTTTTCTCATTAAGCAGTGATCATCCGGCCATCTGCTCTTTGACTATCTCTGCCTGACAGGATTAATGAATCAGAACATCACCCGTTCAGGCTGTGATGCTCTATGACTCTTCAGGAAAGCCCGCGTTCAGAAATGGTACGAGAGCCCGGCCAGGCCACTGTAATCTGTTTTAAAAACGCCGCCAAAACTGCTATCGACTTTTGCATTCAGAGAGAGGCCAGGAGCGATAGCACCTTCCAGCCCCACACTACTGCGATAACGGTTATCAGACCAGGCACGATATTGCCTGTCTGACTGACGATCGGAGAGCGTTGTCGTAGAGCCATTTTTCCCGGGCGAGTACTGATGCGCCAGACTGGCGCTGAAATTAACCTTCGGCAGTAAATATCCCAGTCCGCGTTTTTGCATCATAATCCCACTGGTCACAAAATATGGCGTCGCTGAACTCAGTGAAACCATTGCATTCTCACTTTTGAGGGTATAGCCAGACATCACGCCCGCACTCATCCCGACAAAAGGTGAAATGGACAGTGTTTCGTCTGCCAGACTAAACTGATAACCTGCGCGCAGGCCACCGGCCAGCATCTGACTATCCTTTTTCATGCTATCAATACGCAGTGCCGGATCCAGGCTTATTTCCTGATTCAGATACATGAAGCGACTGGTTCCATCAATGAACCATCCGGCATCCGACAGCCAGGCATAATAAGCCCCAACAGTGGTCAGCCGATGCTTTTCTTTCCCCCCGGCTTTCACCTTACCCTGGCTATAGCTGGCGCTGATGCCCGCCGTGTGTGGACCATGGCGTTTGTCCCAGCCGACATCCAGCGTCTGATCGTAACTGTTCAGACCCAGGAAGCCGCCATGCTTCTGCTCGATCGTCGCCCAGGATCCGCTGCGTTCCGGCGAAGCACGCAGGCTGTCTGTACGACTATGCAGCTGACTGATTGCTTCACTGAAGATATACTGCCGTGCTGCCATCAGGGCACGTGTTTGCTGGATCAGCGGCAGGTTGTCGTGAACGGTGAACCAGTCATCAGGCCTGAACGCCGGTTTTATGGCCGCCTCTTTCGCCGCCGCGGCTTCCTCTTTGGCCTTTTCTTCTGCTTCAGCTTTTGCTTTTTCTTCCGCCTCCGATCTGGATTCAGCCTCTTCATCAGCCGTATTTTCTTCTGCCGCGCTGTCAGCAGGAACGTCTGGCGCAGGCGTTGGTTGTGGCTCTGGCGTGACTTCCGGCACAGGGATGGGCGCAGGTTCAGGCTTTACTTCAGGTTCCGGTTCGGCTGTCTGATTACGATTGAGCACCCACAGTACGCGATCATTCTCATCTTTAACCTGGTAATCAGGCGTGTAAACACTAAAGCCGACGTAGCTGTCAGCAAAAGAAAAATAGCTATGTGCCGTTCCGGACGGCGCATCTGCCAGTACCAAATCCTGAGTCAGTGCAACCTGTTCGTCATTGCCGACTAACAGGCTCACATCCAGCAGATTATCGCCGCCGCTCACTGAGTTTTTTACAATCAGCTTATCGCTTTCCAGCGTTGAAGGTTTAACGCCCAAGGTCAGGTTCATGCCGGTTGCATCCAGTGAATCAACTCTCAGTGTTTTTGCGCTCCAGTTACGCTGCGGCACCATAGAGAGTTTCGATCCGCGCAGCGCCTTCAATGAAGTGGCGTTGCTGTTACCGGTCATAACCCAGTTCGCATTTGCATCCAGCGTCATACGGCTACTGCCCGATGATGTCACTGCTCCCTGATAGTTAACCTTACCAAGATAGAGTGAGCTGTTTTCAGCCAGCCTGACATCGCCCTCAACCTCACTGGCGGGCAGCAGCGCCAGTGCATCTGTACTACGCACAGGCTGACTGCAGGAAGCATCATCAGAATAGATGACAGAATAACAACGCCAGCTTTTCTCCCCTGCCTGCTGGCTATGGTTAAAGCCAAAAGAGAGCGTGGAAGAGTCAGCAGCGGTGAAGTCTGCTTTGACACCGGCATATTCACCCACCTGCAAATGCGCCCCAGTACCTGCGTTGATCTGATCGGCTTTAAACAACGAAGGATTCCAGTCATCATCAATGACGATCCCCCCTGCATGCGTTACCGGCTGACCAGACAGCACCAGCGTGCCACTACCCACAGTAAGATTGCCATTCAGATTCATGCCGCCCGTCAGTGCCGTAATCGCGGTCGCGTTGCGCGGCAGGATATTCACATTCATTACGCCATTCAGCGCATTGTCCAGCTTTTCTCCCAGAAACCCGCGGAATACCTGTACATTGAGCTGAGTTAGCCGATGATTGATTGCCTTATCTGCATCGGTTCCCAGATAGGTCCAGGTCGCCGTTGAGCTCTTATCGGCAGGAAAGTAGCCATAGGAGGTCCTGTTTAACTGAAAATACTCGGTGTCCTGGGTATAGGGATTCTTATAAATGTAAACGGATCCCGGCGTGCCCGTACGATCGCTCTCGTTGTAGCTGTAAAAAGGAACATCATCTGCGGTGTAACCCGTGATATTGAGCGTTGCGTCTTTGTCTGCATGGTTAACCAGCGTAGCGCCACCATCAGTGTGATTGATCTTCCTGAAGCTGAGCGTATTGCCGTTCAAATCTATCCGGCCACCACGATAACCAAAGTAAATCCTGTCAGTGGAAACCTGCATTTCATCATTCAGCACTACGGTTGGCCGGCCACTCACTAAAGTCACTGAAGAGAATGCCTGTTTATTGCCCGATAGATCAGCCTTCTGATCGAGAATGACCGCCCCGTCACCCACATTGAGTGCACCCGCGTTAAAACCTGTGGCGTTAACATGCAGCGTGCCTGCTCCGATTTTATGCAGAGCATCATTGGGTAATCCATTGACCTGCCAGAGCACTGTTTTGCCGGTATCGACCTCCACACCGCCTCCTGCCCAGCTGGCATTAACGCCATCAGCGGACGCAACGGTGTAGTTACTGGAAAACTGAACTTTTCCCGCGCCCATGTTAACAGGCGCATTTAATGTAATCAGACCCCCAGCGCCGTTAAAACGGAGATCTTTAGTGGCATCAAGCTCTGCATTGGTGGCAGTTGAAGGAGCCAGCGAAGCGTAGGATGAATCCAGCCCGGTCCATGACCACAGGGTACCGTTTTGCGTTATCGCAGACGGATTCCACGCGATAGTGCCCTTACCTGCAATATCGACAACATCGGGAGAGGTATTATTTGCGACAATATTTTGAATGTACCCATCGGGAATGTATTCCCATAAGCTTACGGTGCCGTAGACCTGATCATTTACTATTGCACCGTGCAGCACGCCAGCGATTTTCCAGACCTGATCCTGTTCGTCATACACCATAACCGGGCTGCCACTGTCTCCTCCCATCGTACCGATTGAGAGTGGAGAAGTAAGAGCATTGTCCGGACCATAACTGGTGCCACGAAGGGTCCCAGGCATAAGCGTTATGGTATCCGCATTAATGGTGCCACCACTAACCCACTGATAAGCACCGCTCAGCGTAATCTGTTCCGTCTGATCATCGCTGACCTGACTTTGTGTACCGCCCCCCGTGCGGGTAAACCAGGAATAGCGCGAGGTATTACCTTTACGGATCTCCGATTTCCCGACGGTATCAACAGGGGCGGCATCGGTTACCACTTTGTTCAGGCGCGGTAAGTGAAAATCAATGTCTGACAAAGGCGATTCATTACGACTTATCAGTTTGTAGGTGGCGCCATACTGTGCGCCTTTACCAAAACCCACTGACTGATAACCGGTGTTATGACGTGCGCTGGCTACATAGGAAGGTGCCACGAGCGTGGTGTAGCCAAAATTAGCGACCATGGCAAAATCAGGCATAGCAAAATTAAGATAGCCCGATAAAGACCCCTCTTTTTTATAGACCGGAATATTTTTTTCGCCTGGTGCGTATCTGCCCAAATTTTCAGCAAAGTCACGATATTCCTGAACATCAATATCGTGGCGCATGATGCCTGCATAGGATTGAGTACAGATAAAGAAGGTGCAGCATAGTGCTACGTTTCCGGAATATTTCAATAGATCACCCTCACGAGGCTATTATTATTTAAGGGAAACCCCTTATTTAATAAACAATATCATTACGATAACGATTTATTAAGCCAGCCCTACCTTAAACATTGAAATAAATCAAAAAAACAGCACGTTTAACATTAAAAAATAGCATAACCAATTGAAGGAATTAGATTTTAAAATTACACCCAAAAGAGAATAACCATTAAATTTAACTTAATAAATAACAGCAATACCAAATGAAAATAAAACTCAGGAAAACAGATGTTGCTAAAATCTGTCTACTCCGTGATTTTAAAAACTGAATAGACGATTTCTCATTCAAGTTGATAATAATCACCTGAATATGAATGAAGTTTCTGTACGAACATATTATTCTTTGTATTTATTCTTTTGGGATGAGCCTGAACCAGAACGCCTTTGTGATCTGATATGAGTACAGAAGTGTGATCCATTCTGTCAGTGACAAGCGTTTTGAACGAAAAGTAAGAGTGCAGGTTGAACGTCAGAGAATTGATGAGGCGGGTTGTTACACGCTGAGCAGTCAGTAACACTGTATGCAATCGCCTGAACCTCCAGAAAGTATGCAGGCGAAGGGGTACAATCCTACTGCGGATGATCGCGATGAAACAAAGCTCACTGTTCAATGCGTTCGCCAGAAGGTAGCTGACAATAAAGGGTATTGCCATTCGAAGAGACCTTCTCTGTCTGCTGGCCACCACGCTGAAGGCACCATTCACTGGCAGGATTACGCATTGACAACCGCTGGGGTTCCTCTCTGTGAGAGGTGCATGCCGTAAGAAGTAACGTAAGCATTATTACTGATAATCCGGGTATCTTATTTAAGATTCTCATTAAAGCCTCTGATTAATGAATTTCATAAAGTATCGTCTGAATGGCGACATGTAAAAAAGCCAATGCCACCTCCTTACTATTATTCATGATTAGAGATACCTTCGCTGCACCACAAACCGTCATTGCGAAAAAAATGCTGACTTTCAGTAAACCGATCGAGGATGCGCAGGTAAAGAACAAAGGGGTCTCAATAAACCCTGATTTAACCTTCACTGCTTGCAACGTTCACGTAACTCATAACATCATACATAGAGCGAATGGAAAATAATTAGTAACCACCCGGCTTAGAGGTACTGAACTTACTTATCCCCTCTTACCCAGGTTGCCGGCCAGGTGTAATTCGTAACCGGGCATCACCATTTGATTACGAAGCTTCCGCTGCGAAGAGAGCCTGGTTATGCTCGTTGACAGATAGGAAATGATACGCCCTCTTCCAGATGGATTCAGTCGGATGCATGTTAAAAAGATCAAGCAAAAACATAATTATATATATCGTAAAAATTATGCCATTTAATAGGGATAAACCGATATTAAATAGAAAAGCAGTAGTGTGTCTAAGTCCTGGGTTCTTTTTCATGCCATCATCCAAAAATGGCGACTACGAATACAATATATTAAAAGAGCATGGCTCGTCGCATAATCTATCAATCAGATAAACCCTTTGTTAATCCAGGCAGTTTGAAGGTTGTCATTTCAATAGATTTAATCACGCCTTTATAGAGTTCCAGCAGCGAGAGATCGTTGATAAATGCGTTAAAATCCCTGTCTCCCCGCAAAGCAAACTTTTTCATTACATTATATTTGTGCGCATAGACAGTTTTTGCTGACAAATTAAGCCTTTTTGCTGTCTGTCTTACGCTGTAGCCCTTTTTCAAAAAGCTGAGTACCTGTAGCTGCACCACGGTTATACGGGCAAAATCGCAGCGCAGACAATCTGATGGGAGGAAACCCTGTATCTTATTATGCGTGTTCAGCCAAAAACGGGTTAACTTTTCAGAGATAGAATGAACTGAGTCGGTTCGTGAAACTACGATCAAAGACCAGTAACATATGGGCAGTTGTTTCATAATAATGTCTTCTAAGTTATTCACAAAAACCATTATTATGCTACCAGGTCTTCGTTCGCGATAGGCAGGCTGACACATATACAAGCGCCATTGTGAAATATTAATCAGGATGAAATCTGCCTGTTTTAAGTTGTGACTATCGAAACCTGATAAGAAATGCACCTTAGCATCAGAGAGTAGTGTCCCCTCAATTATTTTTGAGATGCCTAGCCTGAAGAAGTAATTATCATCTGTACAAACGACATTAAAATCCATTTTTTCCCTCAGGCATCTTAGGTTAGCAAAAATAGCTTCAGGTAAATTTTCCATTAACCAGAACCAGCTCACCCTTCTCTTTGAGTTCTTTCAACACTCTGCAAATTGAGCTTTTAGAAAGGTGCGAACTATGCTCTATAAGATAAAGCGCTGAAAAACGTTTCTTAAGATGCGGCGGTAACTTTTTCCAGCGGCCAATCAAAGAAAGAACTTCATCATGCGAATTACTTTTAGGTAACTGGATAAAGTTCATCAGATCTGAGTACTGCCCCGATAAAATGGACATCGCATCATTAAAGAGATCTTTCTCAAAGATGAGTCGCCAGAAAAGATCATAATCAATGTAACTGACTTTGCCGTAATCAATTCTCTCAAGATAAACTGGCGGTTCATCCAGTGCTGGCGTGACACCAACAACAAAAGGAGCGGATAAGATATTCAGAACCTTATTTTCGCCTTTGAGCTTGAGCAAAAAATCGCCATCAAGAACAAACATGACACGACGTACATTATGTTTAGTCAGATGATAGCGCCGCTTACCGCGTGAGATCTCGTCTGGATTAGCAACCTGAGTATATCCTGCCAGTGCCTCGATGACTCGTTCATGATTTTCAGTTACTCTATACATAATAATCAACTCAATCTAACTAACGCAAGGTTAGTGATTAGTAGAAAAAATTGTAATGTCGGTTTTATAGTCTCTTTCGCCTCGTGTACTACACGCTTTAACTCGCCTCCGCGTCCCGAGCAAAATAAAAGCTTTTTATTGGTTTCACTATAGTAAAACCGTTACGATAAAATTCAATACCACAAACCAGGGAAAAGAAAGAGCATAAGGCCAATACATGGCACAATAACCAGATATTACACCGCTAAAAAGTTATTTACTCAGCATGTTAGTCCAGCTTGTGGTCTATTACTGATAGTCTTATAACTTTTTCTGAAAAAGAGAATCTATCATAATCATTTGAAGTTGAATGTTATAAGGCTGAAACATCAGCATCAGACATTTATGAAAAACGACTTCCGTTTATGATGAAAACGATCAATTCATACGGCTTTCGTTGTTAATCCCCTATTTTTTAAAAAAGAATGCTTAGCAGCATCCCCTGGGAAGAATTAAACCATAGCGATGTTAAATCGGATATTTAAATTGATAAATGACCAGTATTTAGTTTTTTATTTTGTCATTTAACCTAAAGTCAGCATAAAATAAAAATTCATAATGAATTATTTTCAGGATCAATTTATGCAGCATCACGAGTCAGCATAAACTTTAACGTCCATTTCATTATTAGTGAGTATGGCTCTATTGGCATACCGATACTGACAACCTTTAAATCCTGATCCGTGCCATTTAGTTTTCCCTGCACAGCCATTAAGACTCCATCACCCATTTTTGCGCGCTATGAATAAATTATAACGTTGATCCTACAAACGACTAAAAATCCTCATATGAGGTTATCGTCATGTTAATGGCAGGGTAATACTGGCATGCAAATGAGTCACACCACTAGTCTTAACTTCTCTGAAATTACGCTCAGTACATTCAGGCTATACCGATAAAAAGTGGTGCACTACCCCATCCGCGCGAAGAGATTAACCGTTCAGACCGGCACCTGAGAGTAGAGGTGTTTCATATTTTGGACATGATAGTAAAAAAAGGTCTTCTCTGTTATGAGGATAAAAGAGCACCAGGGTTTGTAAGCTATAAAATCCAGACGAGCCAGATTCAGTGACCTTTGTCCGCTGGAACCTACCTGAAATGATTCTCCATTGAGAGAAAAGCATTATAATTTTCACATTGATTTTAAAATAATGCCTCCGGCTGACTGAACTAATAATGCCAGAAAATGCAGAAGATATTATAAATCTCTTCGTCAATTTTTGATATTGCTGGAATTTTTTGTGAAAAATAAAAATCAAAAAAGCTCGAATAAAATTAATTTTAGATGGAATTTGCAACAAGGTTGAAACTAAGGATGTTACCTCCATCATCATTTGATGATGGCAGAGTTACCGTATGAGTTAAATTAAGAAGCATTAAGATTACTTCATATGCAAATAGTGCCATCAGACCTTACTATTTTCCGGTCGGATAAAGCTCTCTTAATCTGGCTATCAATATCTGGCTTTATCCACATCAGTCTAAATTCTTTATAGGGAAATTTGATAATGAAAAAACTGGCCTTTTTATCTGCATCTATAGCCTCTGTGCTGTTCGCTTCTCAGGCTTTTGCACTGTCTGGCAACACGATTACTTTTCAGGGAAAAGTTGCTTCGGAAACCTGTTCTGTAACCGTTAATGGTAACACTGCAAAACCAGTGGTACTGCTGCCAACCGTCAATGTCTCTGAGCTGGCAGAAAAGGGTAAGGTTACCGGTAACACAACCTTCGATATTGGTGTTACTGGCTGTACTGGTAGTGATACTGCTGAAACCAAAATTTCTACCGTGTTTGCAGGTAACAGTGTGAGTACTACTGGTAACCTGAGCAACGTAGCAGCCACTGATGCAGCAAAAAACGTTGAAATCCGGATTCTGGATACCAGCAACGCTCCCATCGACTTTAATACAGGTTTATTCAACGGTGAGGGCGATCTGAAACTCGCCGCTAAGGCGAAAACCGCTTCTGCAACCTACACCGCGCAATACTTCGCCACCGGCGCTTCAACTGCAGGTGCTGTTGAGTCGACCATGCAATATGCAGTGAGCTACAACTAATAAATATATCAGCATGGATGTGAATTTAATCTAAATATCATCTGGATTAAACGGGCCATGGATGGCCTGCCTTAATTTTCAGGGTATGGCAGCAATTTTTTAACGGATGGCTATTATGTCTTATTTACCTGTAAATTATTCGAAATGGCGTAGCCTTTTATTTTTTTTGTTTTCTTTCTTCATTTGCCAGTCTGTCCCCGCTAGCGTAGTAATGACCGGTTCACGCGTCATCTATCCTTCTGATGCAAAATCAGTTGATGTGCAGTTAAGAAACAATGATGACTTCCCCTATATTGTTCAGGCATGGCTTGACAGTGGCGATAGTAAATCTACGCCAGCTACTGGTAAAGCACCCTTCGTAGTTACCCCACCAACCTTCCGGATCGCAGCAAAAGAGGGGCAGGTATTGCGCATTATTTTTACCGGAAGAAATACATTACCGCAGGATCGTGAGTCTGTTTTTTATTTTAACTTTCTTCAGGTTCCACCAGGAAACATTACTGGTGACAAAGCAAACCAGATGACGATTTTATTAAAAAACAGAATGAAGCTATTTTATCGTCCGGCATCACTTAAAACTAACACTAAAAAAATATTCGACTTCTTAACCTTTAGCAATATTTCTTCATCAGGTATACGGATTACGAACACTTCACCTTATTACATTTCATTAAGTAAGGTGGCGGTCAGAGATGCAGTAGCAAAAAACGCTGTGCCCATGATTGCACCATTTTCCACAGTTGATGTGGCATTAACACAAGGAAAAATAACAGGTAGCGCCCAGGGAATTGAAATCGGAATGGTCAATGATTATGGGGCAACGGTAACGCATGAGTATCCAATTAAAAAATAACAAAACAGGCTTACGGCTCGCAGTCATTTTTTGCGTCGTAAAATCCGCATTGTTCGCACAGGCTACTTACGCGGAAGAGTACCGTTTCGACAGCCACTTACTGGCGGGTTCAGGCTTTGAGCAAAGTATAGACCTTCAGAAATTCAATGAAAAAGAGCTAATCGTTGCAGAAGGCCAACAGATCCTTGATATCAGCCTGAACGGTTTACAAATAAAAAGTCAGGTACCGGTCCTATTTCGTAAAAAGAATGCTGCCGATAAAAGCGCGCAACCTTGCATTGATGCCGACATGGTGAAAATACTGCAATTAAAATCTGGCCTGCCAGATACAGTAAAAAATCAGTGTGTTTCACTGTCGGAAATTACTAAACAGGGTAAATGGAATATAAAACAATCCACGTTGACGCTCGATTTTCTTATCCCTCAGATTTTACTCAACCGCCAGCCGCGCGATTACATCCCGATTTCAGAATGGGATGCGGGCACGCCGCTGTTTTTTTTGCGTCACAACACCAGTTTCACCCGTAATATCCTTCGTGACTCTCACTATAACTATCTCTGGAGCATGATCAACGCTGGCGGTAATCTCGGCATGTGGCAATTACGCCATCAGGCCAACCTGCGTTATATGGAAAGCAGCACCGGCGCTAATCATTATAAATGGAACTCTGTACGCACCTGGTTACAGCGTCCACTGCCAGCCCTGTCCAGCCAACTGATGGTGGGTGATACTTTTACCGATAGTTCAATGTTTGGCTCAATGTCCTTTAACGGTGTGAAACTCGCTACCGATCAGCGCATGTGGCCACAGGGCCGCCGCGGCTATGCGCCAGAAGTACGCGGCGTTGCCACCAGCAATGCCCGTGTGCTGATAAGGCAGGCGGGTAACGTCATTTATGAAACCCAGGTACCACCTGGTCCATTTCTGATCAACGATCTTTATAACACCCGTAGTCAGGGTGATTTGAAAGTTCAGATAATTGAAGCCGATGGCAAATCGTCTTTTTTTACCGTGCCTTATGCTGCAGTACCTGGCTCTATGCGTCCGGGTAACCTGAGCTATCAGTTAGCTGCGGGCAAAGTCAGAAATTATTATTCTGTTCAGAATGCCTTCACTGAAGGTGTACTGCAATATGGTTTCAGCAACAATATTACCTCCAATACCGGGGCCCGTTTTGCTAAAGATTATCAGGCTCTGCTGATGGGGGGGGTATACGCCTCTGAACTGGGGGCACTGTCGCTTAATACTACCTGGTCGCACGCACGAGTGGAAAACGATATGACCAAAAGCGGCTGGCGCGCCGAGATGTCATATAGCAAAACCTTTCCCAGTAAGACAAACCTGGTACTGGCGGCCTACCGTTACTCCACCTCAGGTTATCGCGATCTGGAAGATGTACTGGGTGTGCGTCGTCAGGAAAATGACGGTACCGATTACTATTCCGACACCCTCAAACAGCGCAACCGCTTTGCAGCAACGATCAGTCAGAACATGGAGCAATATGGGACCATAGCCTTAAGCGGCAGCAGTACCGACTACTATAACAACCGGTCGCGTTTTACCGAGTTACAGCTCTCCTATAACAACATGTGGAAAAAGGTAAGCTACAACATCAATGTCGGAAGACAGCGCTCCAGCTGGAGTAGCGGCAATATTTACAGTGTGAATGACCGTGATTACGACTCAAGCCGTTATCAGAAATACACTGAAAACGTGGTGTCTATTGGCATTTCTGTTCCGCTCGACTGGCGTGATAGCCGCTCAACAGTCTCCCTTGATATGACAAGGGATAATAATACAACCTCAGCGATGACTACCCTTTCTGGTTCTGCAGGACAGGAGAGTGATTTCACCTATTCTCTCTATTCCAGTTATGACAGATACCGCAATGTTTATCAGGGTAAAAACCATTCCACCCATTGGGGAATCAATGCGCAGGAACGCACTCGTATGGGCGTCGTACGCGCATCGTATGCCCGCAGCGATGATTACCACCAGCTCGGCCTGGGGACGGCGGGCACGCTTGCTGTACACGGAGGTGGCGTCACCTATGGTCCATACGCCAGTGATACCTTTGCGTTGGTTGAAGCCAAAGGGGCCAGCGGTGCGCGTATCCACAATGCCCAGGGTGCGAAGATCGATACCTTCGGCTATGCCATCGTGCCATCCCTGGCTCCTTACCGCTATAACACCATCAGTATCGACGGAAACTCAATATCTCAGGATGTTGAGCTGGAAGGCGGAAACGTGCGTGTGGTGCCAGTCTTTGGTGGCGTACCAAAAATATCATTCAAAACCCTGAGCGGTACGCCGACTCTCATTTCCGCCTCCCTGAAAGATGGGACGCCATTGCCAATGGGTGCAGAAGTTAAAGACAGGACAGGCAATAGCATTGGTATGGCTGGACAAAATGGACAGATTTACGCTCGTCTTCCTGATGCCTCCGGCACTTTGTTCGTGAACTGGGGAAGCAATAACAAATGCCATATCAACTATCAGTTGCCTTTCAGAAAAGCTGATGATGGCAGCTTTGTTAATTTAAGCGGCATCTGCGTCCAGTGAATCATTTTTCAGTGAGAACACTCATGAATTTTAACATCAAGAAACTGACACCGTTGTTGTTCGTCTCACTTTTCATTGCAGACATGCCTGTAGCAAAAGCAATCTGCTATAAGGTTCACGGCATTGGTAAATTAACGTCAAACATTCCTCTGGAGGTAGCAGCTTTAGGTTACACCGCTAAATCATGGGGGGGAGTGCTAAATGAGGCTGCGGCATCCATCTCATTCGGAACAGTGAGTGTAGGCATAGGTGCGGGGTTACTTTCACCTGCAGGAACGATAATTGCCAGTGCACACCTGCCCTTTATTGAGACCGCACTGAAAGTCCCCTATTCAGCTAATCAGATCCTCTTTAAATGTGCACTGACCGATGCTGACGACTTATATGAGATATATTCGCTGCCTGGCGGTACCGGACAGTTTTATGGAGGTAAAGCCGTTACTGACGTTGAAGGTGCTTATCAGACACCAGCTGCAGGTATTGCTTATCGTATTACCAACCTGAAAACAGGACTTTACTACACGGGTTACTGGCAGGAACGTAAACTTACTTCTGATGATTACATTGTTGTTGGCTCGAACCTTTACATCCCTGCAACAGCATTCAGTAGCGCTACATTTGAACTAATAAAAACCGACGATAGTTTCGGCTTAACAACGCGCAACGCTTTTGGTCAGATAATAACACCGCAAGGATACGAAACACTCAGAACTCCGACCCTCAATGCCTCGTGCAAAACCGGTATGCTCGCACTACCGCCAAACAATGTTGATCATACGACAGCCGTCTGGAGCATGCGCCGTGGGACCACGACAGTTATTCATGGGAATACCTGTAAGCTGGCTGACTTTGACCAGGTAGTGAATTTGCCTGCCATAAGTGCAGGCGATCTGATGGACGGTTTAAGCAGCAGCAACACCTTTAATGTCGCTATCGATTGTGAAAAAGGTGCAGTTTCAGGTACCACTTCAAACAATAAAAATCCCCCCGTTGCCATAGGATTCCTGGTTTCACAAGCTCCAGCTTTATCACAGGCAAGCACATTAGGACTCCAGACCAGTGCCGGGGGCATCCGTTATTTACTTGACGATCATTACGGCGCAAGCGGCGTCGCTTCTGGCGTAGGTATTCGTATTTATTCTTCAGAAGGAGGGGCGCTGAATCTGTTATCAAGTGGTTCTACGACAGGGACAGGCCCAGATGCAGGCTGGTACGGATTTGCCGATTTGATGAGTGAAACAGGTTCGAGTACCAGTGCCACTTCTTATGCCGGCACTTTCACTGCGGCACTTGAACAACTTCCCGGATTGATTGCACAGGCAGGATCAGTAAATGCGCAAGCACAGATTATCGTCAGCCTTCAATAATTTGCTGCTGGCTGGGGCGTTTATTCTGAGTACCAACACGGCCAGTGCTGTTGTTAACAGTACCCAGAGTCGTCTGGTATTTAATGAAGATAGTATGGCGGAGTCCCTGACTGTGGTGAACTCCGTAAGCGCGCCTGCCCTGGTGCAGATCTGGACTGATGATAATGATCCTATCAGCCCACCCGACCGTATCAGTACGCCGATTGTTGTGGTGCCTCCATTATTCAAACTTGCACCTGCTGAGTCACGCACTTTAAGAGTAATGCTGCTTTCGCGGAGCAAAATGCATAAAGATCGTGAGAGCGTTTATTGGTTGAATATTTATCAAATTCCACCCAATACGGAGAAGAAATCGGAACAGGAAAAGAAGGTCATTTTCCCGCTTCGTATACGCCTGAAAGTATTTATACGGCCGTTTGGACTGAAAGCTCCGGAGGAAAACATCGGCGAAAAATTACAGTTCTCATTTGATACGAACAATGCGGAGCACCGGGCACTGACCATAAGAAACCCAACACCTTATTATATCAGTTTAGGAAAAATTAGCCTCGGCAAGAAAAATCTCAGAGCTGAGATGATTGCGCCATTCTCCTCAACCACAGTACCAACTCTTAATGCGGGCAATAAGAGAACCCTAAGCTGGACTGTAATTGATGATTACGGCAAACAGG